>Ga0126381_100001061_pt1 | contig 29766 bp, 27 predicted proteins | sample PanSoiMetPlot_28_FD_96465 | JGI IMG/M metagenome (GOLD analysis project Ga0126381, IMG submission 96465) | Tropical forest soil microbial communities from Panama - MetaG Plot_28 | ecosystem: Environmental > Terrestrial > Soil > Tropical forest > Bulk soil | place: Panama | collected 2016-02-17
CGTCGAAATTCTCAAAACTCGGCGGGTTCAGCAACAAAGTCTTCATCACTTCCGGCATTCATCACCCTCAGTGTTCCCAAGTCAGTTTGTCGGTGCAGATCTTCTGGGCTAGCATCCAGGCGATAGCCCACCAGGGCTTCGAAGACAGGCGACCGGAGCGCCCGATGCTTAGATACCAGTGTACCCGACTTTGCTGCATGGCCTCAAATGTTTCTCGGAACCCCTGTTAACGGGACGCGCAACTGCAACTCCCAAGGATGAGTTACGGCCGCACTCTCGCCTTGCTCGAGGCTGAACTTTGAATTTCGCTTCTACTTTGGGACCGCGGCCGCACCCGTGAGGACTTCCGAGGTCGTCTCAGCGAGTAATTCCCAGATGCGGTCCGCCCACTCGAGATGCTCCGGTTTCATCAGTACCGATCGGAGACAAGTAAGCGTTTCGCGGTCGCGCTTCATTCCGCCGAGGCTGGACTCCCAGAAACGAATCTGCAACTCCGCCAACGCGAGGTGAAGATTGCGTTTGGCAGCGGCTTCAAAGATCTTCCGGCTCAGTGCGGAAGATTCACTGACGCTGCTTGCGCGAGGCGCGAAAACAAGAATGTCCAATTCCGGAGCAAACGCGGTCACGTGACGTGAATCCGTGCTCAACCTCTCGAAGAGCGCCATCGCCGCCTTCCTTCCACTCTCCAAACCTTGGGCAAACTCTCCGCCCCTCTTAAGCGGCAGGAGCTTTTGCGTAGCCCAAAGTGCTGCTGCTGACGCGCCGGGTCTCGAACATTCCAAACTGATCTCTCCCAGATGCAACTCCGCCGAACTGAAATACGTGTAAGGCGAATCGTGCTTATAGAGCCGCCCCACACCTGGATCGCGAAACAGGACGCATCCGCACCCGTACGGCTGTAAACCATGCTTGTGCGGATCGATGACAATGGAATCGGCTTCGCCAATCCGGGCAAAAGCATGTTTCGCCGGTGGACTGAGATTTTCTGCTAGGACAAAATACCCGCCATAGGCGGCGTCAGCGTGAATGCGGAATCCGTGTTTGTCGCGCAGAGCGAGAATGCCAGGAAGGGGATCCACGGAACCAGTTGCCGTCGTCCCCATCGTTGCCACTACTGTTCCAACATCCCCACGCACCAGCCGTTTCGCCAGGGCGTCCGTGTCCATGCGCCCAAGCGTGTCGGTCGGCACTGCTTCGAATGGCAATTGCAGTACGCCACTGATTCTTCCGTGCGTGTAATGCGCTTGCTCGCTGGCTAAAATCTTTTTCCCCGGATGGAGTTGCCCCGCGACCCACAATGCCTCGAGGTTCGCCATCGTGCCGCCGCCGCAAAGGTGCCCCAGGAAATTCGTCCAGCCAAACATGTCGGCAATCTCCGCGACAGCTTCTTTTTCCATTGCGGAAGTGGCGCGGCCGCCGTCCAAGGCATGGTTATTGGGATTGATCCACATGGCCAGGGCATAAGCCATACGCGCGACGCGGTGAGGCGGCTTCAGCATTTGCCCCGCATAAAGAGGATGGAAATAGGGGTAATTGTCCTGCAGTCGTTCTGCAGTAGCGGCGAGCACGTCGACAAGCCGCTCTATTCCGCGAGCGCTGGACGCAAATTCTGGAAGCTTGGCAAAACCCGCATCCAGCTTCTGCACCGCTTGCAAAAGCACTCCCAGGCTTTCGGGATCCAGCATTCCGTGGTTCCGGCGCTCCGGGGCTTCCACCACTCCGTGTTTGCCTTCTTCTGCCACGCTTTTCTTTACTGCCACACTTTGTCCAATTGCCCCGCTGTCTTGAGCAGATCCAACTGTGCCTGCTGTTTTTGAAACTTAGCGTCGAGGTACGCCATCCATTTGTCGTTCTCGTCCAATCTTGCCTTTTCCATGTCCCGCAAGTTCAGCTTGCCTTCACCGAACTGCGCCTGAAGAACAGCCACATTCTGTTGCGCGAGTTGCAATTCAAGCCTCGCCACCTCTTTTGCGGCATCCATCTCGCGGACCCGGCGCGTTTTCTGTCTCACGTCCGCGGTCAATTCCGTTCTCTTGCTGGACAAGCTGGCCTTTGCCGCATCCAGATTGACCTGCGCCAAACCGATGTTTGCCCTTATTTGCGCGCTGAAAATCGGTACGTGCATATCGATGCCGGCATTGAAATTATTCCTTTGAAAGCCGTTGAAGAACTGGGAGTAATTGTTGAACTTCGCCAAAACACTGTAAATGCTAACCAACTCCAGCGTTGGAAAATATCCGCGCCGCTCTCCTTTGAGCCGGAATTCCTTGGCTCGCACGTCGGATTCTGCGAAGCGCAACCCGGTATTGTTTGTCAGGGCCGCAGCGATGAGGTTGTCGCCAGCTTGCTCTGCTTCTCCCGGCAGGTCCTCCGGCGTCACTTCAATGGCCTGCGTTTCGGGCATACCCAACTGATATCGCAGAAAAACTTCCAGTTCGTCTTCCCGCTCTTCCAATTGCAGGATGCGCTGAACCACACGCGCTTTGGTCAACTGAGCCTTGGTGACTTCCACTGGCAACTCGAATCCTTGGCTTTCCCGTTCCTGTGTCACCTGAAGAATCTTCTCCGCGCTATCCTGTTCCGCGCGCAGCAATTCCAGCGAATGGCGTGCCTTTCCAAGTTCCAAGTAAGCCATCGCCGTCCGCGTAATGACGTTGTTTTTCGCCTCTTCCAGCGCGATCTTCTGCGCTTTTGCCTGCTCGGACTGCTCCTTCGCCTGTCCGCGCAACGGCTCGTTGAAAACCTGTTCGGTATAGGTCACGTTGAATACCGATGGGGCCCGCCCTCCCGGTGTTTCCGGAATGCCGTTCGTGTAACCGGCGCCCGAGCCCGCATAGAGGTTGGGCATGAATTGAGCCTTGGTGATCTGCGCCGCGTGGTCGGCGACGCTCGCCTGAATCTTCGCCACTTGAATTTCTTTGCTGTTCTGCAGCGCCAGCTCGATGGAACGCTTTAATGTCAACGCGACTGGCGCAGTGCTCGTGGCTTGCGCCGCAGCATCCGCCGGTTTAGGAGCAGGATTCTCCTGCGCCGCAGCCGCGGCGCAAAGCGTGGCAACGGTCGAAACGCTCACAACGGCTTGAAACAGTCGCATCTTCGAGCTCCTGGGTTGTCATTACGTAAGGTTCTTAACTCCAGAACTCAGTTCATTCGTACCGCAAGGATTCCACGGGCTGCAGGCTCGCCGCCTGGTTTGCCGGCAAATAGCCGAAGAACAAGCCCGTGGAGCAAGACACCACAAACGCGATTACTACGCTCAAGCTGGACACCGGCACCCTCAAATTCCCCGGCAAAAAAGACTGTGCCACTACGGGCACAGCGATTCCCAGCAAAATCCCAATTACCGCACCACCGCCGCTAATCAAGAACGACTCGACCAAAAACTGGTACAGGATTTCCTGTCGCGCCGCGCCGATCGCTTTGCGGATGCCGATTTCGCGAGTCCTTTCCGTCACCGTCACCAGCATAATGTTCATAATCCCGATGCCGCTGATGAGCAGCGCAATGGCGGCAATAACGATCAGCACAATGGTCAGCGCGAGAGAAATATTCCGCGCTGCCCCCAGAATCGCCGTTAGAGTTTGTACTTTGTATTCCGCTTCCGGCGGATGGCGGCTCTTTAGCAATCGTGCCAACTGATGTTGCACGGACGGCACCTCTTCCGCCTTGTCTGCTTGCACGTACAACGCGCCCACGTAGTTCGTTCCTGTGTAGTATTTCATTAGGGGAAAAGGGAGTAGCACAGAGTTTTCCTGAATTTCGGACAGGCCAAAGGTTTCCACGCGTTCGCGAAAAACGCCGATGACCGTAAAGGTCAGCTCCCCCATGCGAATCGATTTCCCGACGGGATTCTCCTGGCCGAAATTCCTTTCTGCGAGCTGCGTGGTGATCAGGCAGACCTTGCTGCGCATCTCCATATCGCCGATGTCAAAGTACCTTCCGCGAACAATGAGTAGCCGCCGGATGGTTTGGTAACCATCCGTCACACCGACAAGATTGACTGCGCGCTCCACGCCTTCTACGGTCATTGTCATGGGGTGTTCGCGCGTCCCTGAGGCGGCGATGACGCCGGGAATAGACTTTGCGGCATCCATATCCTCAAGCGTCATTTCGTAGCTGAGCGGCGGGGCTTTGTCCGGCCTCTGCACCAATTCCACCCACACCAGGTTGGATCCCACTGCTTCGATTTGAGACAGGACGAACTTGCGGCTAGTCAGGGCAACCGTGACCACCAAAACGATAGAGGCGCTTCCGATGATGACCCCCAGCGACGTCAGCGTCGCGCGCAGCTTATTCGCGCGCAGCGCGTCGATGGCTACCGTCAGGGTCTCTCGAATGTCCATTGCGGCCTATTGCTGCACAATTTAGGAATCCGAATGCGAGCGATGCAGGAACGTGCTTAACCCTTCTTGGTTTTCTTCAACTCTTCCTGCGCCATTTTGTTCTTTGGATCCAGCCGGAGCGCGTCTTCAAGTTCTTTCTTTGCCCCTTCGGCGTCGTCACTGTTCTCGTACAGTCGTGCCAGCCAAACGTGCGCCGTGGCAAGAGAAGGGTAGCCATTGCGTTTGGGCGCTCGTTTTGCGTATTCGTGCAACAAGCGCTCAGCCTCTTCTGGCTTTTCCTTCTTCAAGACCAGTCCGACTCCACGATAAAATTTGGCTCGCAGATCGTTGGGGGCTGCGCGCTCGCCTGCCTCTACTACGGTGAACAGCTGCTCGGACTGCCCCCGCTTCGCGGCATAGTCGCCAATATCGTAAATAAGTTCCGCCGATCTTGGCCGGTTCTCCAAAGCTTTCGTGAACTCCTCATCGGCAACGGCAAAGTCTTTCTTCTGCCTGCGGCAATTCCCGGCGGCGTAATGGCCTTCAGCGGCATCCAGCTGCATTAGTTCCTTTATGTGAGGCTGAGCCTTGTCTTCTCCTCCGCCCACCATTCCGGGAGCGCTGCAATCAAATTCAATCAGCGCCTGGCGCGCCGAGAAATTCCTTCTGTCGAGGTCCACGGCGGTTTCAAACTCCCTGTGGGTTTTTTTGGCCAGGGAAATCGCCGAAAACCACCCCGCGTGGTCGGCCTTCTCGCCGTAAGCCCTGCCGAGCCACTCGTGATAGGTGGAACTTTGGGGATCGAGCGACACCGCCTTTTCCGCGCTGCGAATGGCGGCGTCGTGTTCTTGCAGCTCCAGGTAACTCTTCACGAGCAGCAACTGGACGTCGCCGTTTTTTGGCTCTTTGGCCGCCGCCTCTTGTAGCATCTGGATGGCTCTTGTGTACTCGCTTGCCTCGAAAGCCCTGCGCGCCTCGTCCAGGCTTGCGTCCTGCTTGACGTTTGGCGCGGCAATCGCCGCGCTCCCCAGCAACAACGCCGCAAACGCCAATTTGCTCCTTTTCACTATTCGCCCTTTTCTAGGAATTCGATACCGAGGTGTTCACTACAATCACGTTCATACCGTCGTGCAGATCCACGTCGCCAGGCAAGGCCACCAATTCGTTTTCCTGCAGGCCGCTTGTAACTTCGTAGTTCGTGGCGTCTGCAATCCCCACGTGGATTTCGCGCTTTTCCAATGTGGATTTGCCCACGCCAAGCTGGCCCAGTTGGTTCGGTTTCACTACGTACACATAGCGACGCCCGCCTTCGGCCTCCACCGCGCCTCGCGGCACGGACAGCACGCCGAGCCGCTCTCTTGAATTGATCCTGACGTTCACGTTAATATTTGGCAGCAGCTCCAGCTTGTCGTTGTTGATCGAACACAGCAATTCGCCCACGCTCCGCGTATTTCGCTGTACCACTTGCTTGGGAATGCTCTCGGTCTTGCCCAGCCAGGTTTTGTTTGGCAGCGCATCCCAGGTGATTTTTACGGGCTCATTTTCTTCCAGACCACCCAGGTCCGGCTCATCGATAAACGCGCGCACGCGCACCTTGTGCAGGTCCGCCATTTCCGCCAGTAAGTCACCCACTTTCACGTAGTCTCCGGCCTTGAGCGGCTCCGATTTCTCGTTTCGCCCGAGTGAATAAACTGTGCCGTCCGCGGGCGCGGTCACTCGTCCTTGGCGGACTTTTTCCTCAAGCGCGGCCACTTCGTTTTTCAACTGGTCTACTTTCAGTGCCGAGCTGTCAGCGTCCAGCTTCACGTTGCGCTCGAATTCCTGCTTTGCCGCGGTGAGCCGCGTCACTTCGGCCTGCGCGTCGGTCAACTTCAAATCGTTGGCAGCCAATTCCTCGCGCGTCGCGGCTTGCTGCGCGATCAGATGCATCAAGGCATCATGGTTCTTCTGCAATTGATCGCGGCTTGCTTGGGCCTTCGCCAAGTCGCCTAACACCTTCGCCACCTCATCGGGTCTACCCCCGGCTCGTGCGGCGCGAAAATCGTCCTCGGCTTGAAGCAATTTCGCGCGCGTCCCGGCAAGCTGGGCCGCGGCGTCCTTTACATCCAGCTCCATTAGCAACTGGCCTTTCTTCACTTGCTGCCCCTCGCTGACGTTTACCTTCTCAACGAGCGTATCCAGTTGCGCACGCATCACATGAGGTTCGACCGGCTCGACTTTGCCGTTGCTGCTGATGGACGAAATCAAGTTCTCCCGGACCGGTGTGACGGCCGAAATTTTCGGCGCCGGTTTGCGCTCGCTCAACCGGATCCCTGCGTACGCCAGCACTCCCGCCAGCAGCAGATAGAGCAGAATCCGGTTTCGCAGCTTTCGATCCATCAGTTCCTATTCCGTGCGGTCTCGCCTTTGGCGCTCCTGGGCATACAAATCCTTGCCCCTCGAAAACCATTCCCCAATTTGTTGGTGGCTAGCCCTGGCCCTTACCTGGAAGGCTCCAAGATACTTCATTCTAGCAAGGCCCGCGCGGCTTTCTCCATGCTTCATGCCCTTACGTAAACATACCTTCCCCCCTAATAAAACACGACAACTAGCGCTATGTTGTATCCCACTTGTAGCCAGATGCCCCTGGCCAGCACTGGGATGCCGACGATTTGGATGACCGTTTCCAGCATGCTACTATCGGGCTATGACAGCCGAGACGGCTAGCCCCAAAACCAATCCCTCCGTTTCCAAGAGTTCGCCCAAGCTGAAGCCTGTCTCCAGTCCGGTTCTTCACCGGGTCTGCATCCAGTGCAACAACATGTTTCCGGTAACTCCCGATAAATTTGATGCCAAGCAGTGCCCCGCCTGTCACAAGGGTTAATGGCTGGCTCTTCCCGGGTGCGGTCCTGTAATATCCCCGCCGTCTCCTGCGTAGTACACTCGGAACGCTCTCGAGTCCTGCATTTCGACCTTCTAATGAGGAAGCCAATGATTGAAGCTCGTGGCCTGTCCAAACGGTTTCAGGACAAGAAGCGCGGCGAAATCCGCGCCGTCGACAATGTCAGTTTCACCTGCCAACCCGGAAAGATCTATGGCTTGCTCGGTGCCAACGGCGCTGGTAAAACCACCACTCTTCGGATGCTCGCGACCATCCTGGAGCCAACCGACGGTACCGCCGTGGTCTGCGGCTATGACGTCGTTGACCAACCTGAAAAAGTGCGCGCCAATGTGGGCTTCCTCTCCACCGCCACTGCCCTGTATCCGCGCCTATCCGCGCAGGAACTCGTCGAATACTTCGGCCGCCTTAACGGCCTCGACGAGGCCACCCTCAAAAAGCGCGTTGCCGACATTTTCAACCGCCTGGATATGAACGGTTTCCGCGACCGCCGCTGTGACAAGCTCTCCACGGGAATGAAGCAGAAAACATCCATCGCCCGCACACTTGTCCACGACCCTCGAGTCATGATTTTCGACGAGCCGACCACCGGCCTCGACGTCATGACCGCCCGGTCCATCATTGAATTCATTCGTGAATGTCGCAATCGCGGTAAGACGGTCATTTTCTCCACGCACATCATGACTGAAGTTGAGAAGCTTTGCGATACCATCGGCATCATTCAATCCGGCAAGCTTCTGTCTGAAGGTACCCTGGAGCAGCTTCGCGACAAGCATCGCGAGCAGGACCTCGAGGAGATTTTCGTCAAAGTCGTTGCCCCCCATTACGTCACCGAGGAGGCCCACTGACATGTCTGCCCGCAACATTGGCATCGTCTATCAGAAAGAGCTGACAGAAGCCCTCCGTGACCGCCGGACGCTCATCACCATGTTTATCCTTCCGCTGGTCATCTTTCCGCTGCTCAGCGTCGGTTTCGGCTCGCTTGTTGCCGCGCTCGTTGGAAAAGCGGAGCAGGAGAAAGCAAAAGTGATGATCATAGGAGGCGAAGACTCTCCCGACATCGTGGACGGCCTTAAGAAGCTCGACACGATCGCCATCGTTCCCCTCGAGCCGGACTGGCAGGCGCAGATCGTCAACAAGCAGCTTCCTATCGTCGTCGAAATCCCGGCGGGTTTCCAGAAGGATCTCGCCGATCAAAAACTGCAGACCGTCATGATTCACAACTACGAAGGGGACGTTAAATCCGAGATCGCCAAGGGCAAAGTCGAGAAATTTCTGAACAAGTATAGAGATTCCGTGGTGGAAAATCGCCTCGCGGCCAAAAACCTGCCCGCGAGTGTCCTGAAGCCCTTTGAGGTAAAGCCCCACAACGTCGCCCCTCCCGAAAAATCAGGTGCCGCATTGTTTTTTGGCGGTTTCATCGCTTATATCGTTGTCTTTCTGTGCCTCAATGGCGGTATGCATCCCGCCATGGACTTGACAGCCGGCGAAAAAGAGCGCGGCACCATGGAAACCATACTCTCCAGCCCCATTTCACGCGCGCACCTGGTCATTGGCAAATTCCTGCTGGTCCTCACGACCGCTTTGACCACCGCCGCCCTCTCCGTCATTTCGATGGGCATCTCTTTTACCATCGTCAACGCGCTTCGAGCCACACCCATTCAGGCCGGAAGAGAAGGCGCCACGCTTCATATCGGCTTTGGCGCAGCACTATCCGTTTTCATTATGGCGATTCCCCTCGCTGTGCTTTTCTCTTCCGTCTTGATCACGATTTCGACGTTCGCCAAAAGCTACAAGGAAGCACAGAGCTACATCGTGCCGCTGCTTTTTATCGTTATCATTCCGGCCATCGCTGCAATGATACCGACGATCGAACTCAACCCCAAACTCGCCCTTATCCCCATCCTCAACGTGAGCCTTCTCTGTAAGGAGTTGGTCATCGGCACGTACCACTGGAACTACATAGCCATCATTTTCATTTCTACTTGTATCTATGCGGCCGCGGCGCTCTTCATCGCCGTCAAAATGTTTCAGCGCGAATCCGTGCTGTTCCGCTCCTGACACGAATCGTTCCGGACCGGAATTTCCATCATCGCTGCGCGGTCTCCCGAGACTTAGATACAATGCTTTCCGCTTTCCTCGGAGGGGTCATGCCGGATTCACGCAGACAGTTTCTTGCAAGAGCGTCGCTTGGTGTTCTCGGAGCGGCAATTTCGCTAAACGCCGAGGCCCAGGAACCTTCGCAACTTCCGCCAGGAGCGCCTTCGGCGTTCGGTACCGGCCCCGCCGTCGGGCCTGATGTTACTCTCGCCACTTTTGCTGAAGCCGAGAAACTCGCCCGCGTTCAATTCACTCCTGCCGAGTGCACCCAGGCGGCCAACTCCTGGCGCGTGGACATGGCCGCTCTGCTGGAGCGGCGCACGGGCCCGCGCAACGTCGCTCTGGAATCCACGCTGGCTCCTTTTTCACGTTACGATTCCGCGCTCCCCGGGCATCCAGCCGTCGCTCAGCAGGACCGCTTAGTCCGCACAAATTCCGATCCGGGCCCACTTCCTTCCAACGACGCCGACATCGCCTACGCCCCCGTCACCAAGCTCTCGCGCTGGATCGAGCAGCGCAAGCTCACCTCCGAGCGCCTGACGCGCATCTATCTCGATCGCATTGAGCGATTCGATTCGAAACTCCGTTGCGTCATTACCCTGACTCGCGATCTCGCCCTGACGCAAGCAAAAAAGGCCGACGCCGAAATCGCTGCGGGAAAATATCGCGGCCCCCTCCACGGCATTCCTTGGGGTGGCAAAGACCTTCTCGATACCGCAGGAATCCCTACCACCTACGGCGCAGAGCCTTTTCGCAATCGCATTCCCACGCGAGACGCTACCGTTGTCCAGCGTCTTCACGAAGCCGGCGCAGTTTTGATCGCCAAACTCAGCCTCGGGGCCCTCGCGCTCAACGACATTTGGTTCGGCGGCCAAACCATGAATCCGTGGCTGCTCGAAGAAGGCGCTTCCGGCTCCAGCGCTGGTCCTGGCGCTGCCACCGCCGCCGGACTGGTAGGTTTCTCCATCGGCAGCGAAACAGGCGGCAGCATCGTCAGCCCTAGCATGCGCTGCGGCGTCACGGGTCTTCGGCCCACCTTCGGCCGCGTCCCCCGTACCGGAGCCATGACGCTCTGCTGGTCGCTCGACAAGCTTGGTCCGATGACTCGCTCCGTCGAAGATACCATTCTCGTTCTGCAAGCCATCATGGGCCCGGAGGCTGGCGATGTCTCCAGCGTTCCCAGCCACCTCGACTTTGATTCCACCGCTTCCATCAAAGGGCTTCGCGTCGGGTACTTTTCCAACTGGACGAGGCAGCCTCCCGCCACGGACGTCGACCGCGCCGCCCTCGAAACCGTAGAAAAACTCGGCATGCGGCCCGTCGAAGTTTTTCTGCCGGACTGGCCGTACGGTACCCTCAATCTCAATCTCTTCGCTGAGGGCGCCGCTTCCTTTGAGGAAATCACTCTGAATCACGCCGTCGATCAGCTCAAAATGCAGACGCATGATTCCTGGCCCAATCTCTTCCGCCAGGCGCGTTTTCTCTCTGCTGTGGATTTTGTTCAGACGGACCGTTTTCGCCGCAAGGTTTGCCAGGAGATGGCCCGCATTTTCTCCGACGTGGACTTGCTCCTGGTTCCTTCACTTCGCGACGAAATGCTCACCATCAGCAACAATACCGGTCATCCTTCTCTCACGCTTCGCGCCGGTTTCGTTGAAGTCAGTGAAGCGCGCTCCGACTGGGCGCCGGATGCGAAAAATCCTCTGCCCAAATTTTCTCCGCCGCGCCGCGTTCCTCACGGCGTCACACTCATTGGCCGCCTTTTCGACGAGGGCACTCTTTGCCGCGTTGGCATTGCGCTCGAGCACGACTTCGCCGTCGCCACTTACCATCCTCCCGGCTTCTGATCAACGCCTCCTTTACTCCTGGCAAGCCGGGAACAAGATCGGGAAGCCGGCCCGCGAGAGACCTCGATGCTACTATGTTGCTCCATCTTCAGCGTCCTTGCGATACTATGGGCACTCCATGAGTTCGCAGCCTCCCAATGAAGTGCTCAAGGATTTGCGCGCCCGCCTCGGCATCACTACGCGCGACGTGGCCGAACTGACCCAGAAGATCGCGGAGACCCACGATAATCCTGAATTCCAGATTTCCAATGCCTGGCTCACGCAAATTGAAAACTCCAATTCCGTGCCCAGCATCTTTAAGCTTTACAGCTTAAGCGCCGTCTACCGGCTGAAATTTACCGATCTTCTCTGTCTCTACGGTCTCGACCTGCAAAAACTCAGCCTCCACCAAATCACTTCCCCTTTGCCGCAAACTCATTTGACCACCCTCGAGGTGTACGACGCCGACCGCACCGTTTCGTTTCCTGTCCGTTTCGACAGGTCTTTCGACGTCGACAACACCAATCTTCTGGCGCGCATGGTCGAACTTTGGGGAGAAGTTCCGATTGCCTTGATCCAGCATCTCGATATCCGACACAGCCAGTACGGTTACATCGGCTTGCAGGATTTTACGCTCTACCCTCTGTTGCGACCCGGTTCTTTCGTGCAAATAGACTCTCGCGTGCGAAGAGTGCAACCGTTTCGCTGGCGCACGGAATTCGATCGCCCCATCTATTTTGTTGAGTTGCGCGACGGCTACGCCTGTTCCTGGTGTGACCTTCTGGACGACCAGCTGCTTTTGCTTCCTCACCCGCTCTCGCCCGTGAGTGCGCGCAGACTCCGATATGGAAAAGAGGCGGAGATTGTCGGGCAAGTGACTGCTGTGGCTATGCGGCTTACGGAAGCCGACGACGCGGCCCCTGTCGGAAACGCAAAACTGCCAAAGCGAGTCTGAGGTTGGACGTGAACAGCCGTGCCACTGTGGGGTTCACGTCCGCGGGGATTGCGATGCGGTACGGCTCCAGCTTCTGCCAGGCGCGCAGGCACTCCATCGCGTCTTCCTTCGTGGATGCGAGGTACTTATCAAGTTCTTCGACTAGGTCCTCCAACGAGTAGGCCGAAAGCTTGTAAAACGCTTGTCGGTGCGCGATTGCCAGCGCCTTTTGTGCCGCCTCAAGGCCAAACCGGTCCGCCAAGCCTTGGTGGTAATAATGGCCCGTGTTGTATTCCCGCGTGGACGCCAGGTAAATCAGCCGTCCAAGTTCGCACGGAACCCGCGACAGGCTGCGGCTTAGCAGATCGTCGTAAGCTTGTTGGAGCGGCATCAGTTTGACTTCTGCGCTCACAATCCGCTCCTCCCGCTATTTCCCCGCGGGCTGGACATCGTTACGACGGTCGCGCGTCTCTAATCTCTCTCTCGCGAAAGCCGGCATCGAATTCTCTTGCAACTTGGCCGATGCGCTGGGTTAGCTGCTCGGCATACAAAGCAACGCCCCGCACCCCCTGTGCGCCTGCCAACCCAACGCCAACAAACATAAGTGCGCACACTGCCCGGAGCTGTGCATACTGAAGAAAAATCCTGGCTTCGGTCAGGAAGTCGATGTCTCGGCTCCGCCGGCTCGCTTCCACATGACGACGCATAATTCGCTGAACCGCAGCCGATGTTTGCCGCACCCAGAGCAGCGCAACTCCATTCCTTTCGTGGTGAAACTGTCGCTCCAGTTCGCGCGAATCAAGCCGCTCAATGTAGGTCAGGTCGCCGCTCGAGAAGATCTGCGAAACAAATTCCGGAGGGCAGGCTTCCAGCTCTTTACTTTCATCAGGGCTGGATAACCACTCTTCCGAACCAAACGGCAAGTCACGCAGCGCCTTGTCCGCTCGGATCCACGCGATGAGCAGCAACAGCAGCGCTGCGGCTGCCAGCAACGCGCCCGTTGTGTCGATCACGACCGCACCGCCTTCGCCAGATAACCGCGCGCTTCCTGCAGTCTCCGGCTCGTAGAGGCCGCCATTCTTTGATATTGCGCTTCCAGGCGAACCGAAACTTTCGGCTCAGGGTTGGGAACGTAGGACCACAGATGTAACGCCCAAACGAGGAGAACCACAGAATAGGAGCCCGCTTGGAGGTGCGACCAGAATGCTCGAAAGTTCTCCGAGGTTCTGGGCGTAAAGGATAGCCACACCACGCTTTCTCCCAGGAACAGCCCATACCCCAGCAAAATGCCCCGGAGGTTCCTGCCAAACGGAATCGCGTAAAACAGAAACAAAACCACTAGAGCCAGCAGAGCGAGCGCTTGAACCACGCGCAACGCAAGCTCCAAGTCCAAAGTTGACGCCGTGGACCACCACAGCGGATTGTTTCCGGTTTCAACAGTGGCTTTTAGAAGCGCAAGTAGAAAAACAAATGCGAGGAGGTTTCGTGCCAGCCGGGCCGTCCCGGGGTACGCGCGCAGCCCCACTCGATAAATCTCGAAGACTACGGCGCAACCCGCTAAGACACCGAGCCACTCGGTGATCCAGAAAGCTTTCCGATACATTTGGGGCCGTGCATGATAGATGGAAAAACGAAGGAGGGACTGCGTGCACACGAAAAACACATATGCGTAGAAGGCCGGATATTGCTTTAGAAGCCTGCCAGACAGCGCCCGCGCCAGGATCACTGCCTCAATCGCTATGCTGCTCCACCAAATGAATTGGCCGAGCATTTTCCTCCCAACCCGCTGGTAAATGCCGATGGGAGCTCATCCTAGCATGAGTGAGGGGAAGAGCGCGGGCTTCCTCCCCTCATTCTTCCGTGGTCCTTATACAGCCAACCAAGGCAACGGAATCGGGCTCGGCGGGGGAGGCCACGGATCGCCGCCATCTGCAACTAGCACGCCCGTGTTCCGGAACTCACAGGCCGTCGGCTTGTGGCTCGTTTTCTTTGAAGCTAGAACCGCCAGACTGGGGAAAACAGCCACAGTAGCGAACAAAACCAGTGTAGCGAGTGTGCCCCGAACTCTCAGTTTCGACATTTTCATCTCCTTGAAGAAATTAGCGAGGGTAGGTGCGGCAGATGCGAGCACCGTCCTCGACCCCGCCCAAAGGGTAGGAGGGAACTAGGACGCCATGAACGGGGTCTGAATCTTGGTTGGTATCCCGACCAAGTCGCGACATCCAGCTATGTATCAGAGTGGGTAATAGCTCGGAGAAGGGGGAATGCTGGAGCTGGCGCATTCACGTCGAGCGGGCCTACGCCATCAGGAGGTCGAGATCGCAATCGAACGGGCTCTTTCTCTTTTCAGGGTTTGGGACGGAAAGCCAGCGGCGACTTGCGATTGTGGCATTTTGCCGCGTAATTTCAGCAACTCCTGCCCCTGATTTCCCTCTTACGGCTTTTCGGTGCTGCCGTCTTGGGCCATGTTTGAAGCTTCGGGATGACAACCAAGAGCTCTCTATCTCACCAGAAAATCTTCGCAGGGTTCACTCTGTAGTTCATCGCAAATTCGCGCTTGGTTGCAATCCCAAGCAAACGCATTTTTTGGCACCGTTGGACGACTCCCGCCTAATGATTGCGTCATGCTGGCAAGCGGGCGGGGCGTCCCTGAGCTTCGCCCCTCTCTCCTATGAACAAGCGTGCCCAATCGGGAGCGGCGTCCTCCAGGGACGCCGCTCTCCCCTCTCCCTGCAAGGCCGAATTCATTTTTTATGCGCAAGCCCAGAGAGACCGCTCCAAGCCCGTAAGAGTCCTCGGCGAGTATGTTTGCGATTTCACCAGAGCCGACTGGGAGCACCGTTGGCAGGAATGGAATTCCCGCCTAAATCCCTACTTGCACCTTTTTCTTTGCGCCGATCATGCCAGGGAGCTTGGATTGAGCGCTTCCATTGATCCCAGGGACTGATTCGTCTTCATCGCTTTCCCTGATGTGGCCAGTCTTGCGCTTCACGACTCCGTCTGAAAGACCCGCTTTTCTTATCTCCAAACTATAAGACCGAGAGCTGCATGGCTCTCGGTCTCGATTTTCCATCTCCAATTTCGATTTTCGAAGCTACTTGCCGTACACCAGCACACGGAATGTCCCCAGAACGGCCTGCTGTCTGCTTGACCCCGCCGGTGTCGTGAAGTCCGCCGTATCCACAAAGATGTTGTGAGTCTTCGTGTCAAGACCCATCGTCTTTGCGCCCAGCTCCGTCTTCACCTTCTCCACTTCGCTGTATTTGTCCGGCGTGTCCTCATGGAAGATATGCACAAACCCATCCCGCGTCGAGACGTAGATCAACCCCGTCTCCGGCTCGAACACTGCCGCATCCACGCCCGCGGTGATGGGAAACGACTGGATGACCTTCCCACTGTCCGCATCCAGCACCACGAGGTTCTGTGGCTTGCGCCCTGCGCTGAACAGCCGCCGGTGAGCGGTGTCCATCGCCAGCGCCGTCGGTGCTCCCGCGGGTGCCAGAGGCCACCGCGACTTGATCTTCAGGGTGTTCGAGTCAATCGCCACAGTTTCGTTTTTGTCTTCGATGTTGACGAACACCGTTCCTTTGCCATCAGCTGCCGCGAATTCCGGCCCACCGCCGAGTGCGATCGTTCCGACCACACTGCCGCTCTTGGCATCGATCACCGTTGAGCTGTTCGGGTCACCATTCATGCAAAAAATCCGTTTTGACACGGGATCGTAAATGATGCTGTCTGCGTCCTTGTCTGCTTTCGCCTCGCCAGTCACCTTGAGCGTCTTCAAATCAAAGATGATGACCTTGCCCTGCTCTCCGTCGGTAATGAACCCGCGCCCAAATTCGTCCGCGACCGCCACTCCGTGGGTCTGCTTCAACCCGTCAATGGTTCCCACGACGCTGCCACTATCCGCATCAAGAACTTTGATTTCCGTGCCGTGCGACACATACACGCGCCGTGCCGCCGAATCTACCATGATGTAGTCGAAATATTCCCGCGTGCTGCCCTCTGCTTGCGCGACCGGGTATTTCTTCAGCAGGTGGTAACTCTCCGCCGCCCGCGCCGCCGCCAGCCCTCCAAGCAATAGGGCGCTCCCGGCCAAAACCTGTCGGCCCAATTTAGAAAATCTCATTGTCATCTCCTCTCCACATCCGAGTCATGCCTGCCAAACTACCACTAGCAAGATAAACAGGTCATAAACACAACGCCGCACTTGCCGTCCCGAATCGCTCTGGACGCTAGAAGTGAATTTGAATCGGGCCGTTGCGGCCGGGCAAAAAAAGGTTGAAAGTTTCGTTCAATTAGGCTTCTGCGGCCAAGCGATCTGGCCGTTGTGTTGGTAGGCTAAATTCACGATTTGGCCCGCGCGAGCCGCAGCAACGCCAGTTTCGACGGGAGCGTTGGGTTCCTTGCGGCTCCTCACGCAATCAAAGAAATTCTGCATATGGTCAATGGTTCCGTCGCGGAAACTGTCGGCCTTGACCACCGGATTCTCTTTGCCCGACACGCCTTCTCGATACACTGCAAAGCCCCCGCGGTTGATCTTTAAAGTCGCGTCCGTCCCGCGAAACTCCAATCCGCCATCGTCAATGGACGAAGCCATCATGCCTTCGTACACCACATCGAATCCGGGATAACGGACCGCCGCCTGAATGGTGTCCGGGCAGTCCCATTGGGTGAAGATCGATTTGTCGGCAAGAATCTGCGCGTGGGTGGGCACATCGGATTTCATGGCCCAGTGCGCAACGTCGATCCAATGGGTAAAGAGGTCCGTCATTGCGCCGCCGCCGAAATTCCAATACCACCGCCAAACGTAAAACTTCTCTTCACTAAAGGGCTGATCCGGAGCACCTCCGAGCCACCGCTTCCAATCGAGCGCCTGGACATCAACCGCTTTGCGGTTCCTCCATCCCAGATAGTTCTGCCACCAATAGGTCCGGACTTGCGGAACACGTCCTAGGCTGCCTCCTTGAATCAGTTCCACGGCGTCACGAAAGTGGCTCCAACTCCTCTGCTGCATACCGCACTGCAAAATCTTTTTGCTCGACCGGACCGCATGGGTCAGCATGGCGCCCTCCTCGATGGTGTGTGTGACGGGCTTTTCCAGGTAGACATCTTTACCTGAGGTAATGGCATCGACGGCCATGCGCACGTGCCAATGGTCAGGAGACGCGATGATCACCGCATCGAGCGGCTGATCGAGCACTTCACGGTAATCCACGTGTGTGTTTGCGGTGCCGTTCGACCGCTGCTTTACAGCCTCGCACCGTGGGCCATAGACGTCGCTCACTGCGGCAATCTGATAATTGCCGGCTTTGTCGGCTGCATTGAGGAGGTCATTCATGCGGCCGCCGGCGCCGATCACTCCGACGCGAAGTGCATCGTTGGCGCCAAGAACGCGAGTGGAAGCGAGAGCGGCTAAGCCGCCTGCGATGAGAAAACCTCGGCGATCCAGTTGGTGTTGCATGGCAAGCATCTTAGCCGCTAACAAGTCGGCAGGAAAGTGGTGAGACGAAGTATGACTTCTCTTTTCGACGGTTGTACCTTGAGCCAGCTTTGGCGAGCGGTTGCCGCCCTTCCGGGGGGAATGCTACGATTCCATGTTCTATGTCCCTCACTCACACCCACCATAGCCCGAGGCAGCGACCCCGCGTCGGCATTCCTTGGCGCACCAGCACCGACGAAGAGCAGGCTAAAACCACCGGTCAGCACGGCAAAACGGAGGATTACCTCCGAGCCGTCGAGAAGGCGGGCGCTGAAGGCGTGATTCTTCCTCTCAAGGACCGAAAAGAAAGGGACCGCCTCATTCCAACAATGAACGCTTTTGTGCTCCCCGGCAGCCCAGCTGACGTCGACCCTCAAACCTACGGCGCGGTGAACAGCGGAATGTCTGCTCCCGCCGACACCGCCCGGGAGGAGACGGATCGTGCGATTCTCCAGCACGCTTTTGCCGAAAAAAAGCCGGTATTGGCCATTTGCTATGGCTGCCAGCTCCTGAATGTCTATCTGGGTGGGACTTTGATTCAGGACCTTAAAGTGGAAACCGGCACTGCCACGCCCCATCGGAAGAGGGACCTCGTGCCGGAAGACAGGCCGGAACCAAAAGAAGATCCCGTTCACCCTGCCACATTCGAGTCCGGAAGCCACCTCGCCGCCCTTGCTGAAAACTCGCAGGCGGTCGTAAACAGCTCCCACCACCAGGCGATTCAAGAGCCTGGCAAGAATTTGCGCGTTACCTCGCGTGCTTCCGACGGAATCATTGAAGGCATCGAGTGGATCGGTGATTCGAACTGGGTAACCGGTGTCCAGTGGCATCCCGAGAGGATGTCAGGAGATGCCTTTTCGGAGCGCTTGTTTAGCAATTTTGTGGCAGCTGCCGAGGCTCAGGATCTGAGATGAGCCCGGTATAGATTTTCCATTTTTAATCTTCCGTTTTCGAGTTTCTAACTTCGGGGGTGTCATGATTTCTCTCGCAGGCAAGGCGGCCCTTATCACCGGCGGTTCGCGCGGCATCGGAGCCGCAGCGGTAAAAATGTTCGCGCAAGCGGGTGCCGACGTAGTGTTTAGCTATTTCAAATCCAAAGACGCCGCACAGCAAATTCAACAGGAAGCGGGCAAACACGGCACGCGCGTCGAAGCCTTCAAAGCCGACGCCGGCAAGCACTCCGACAACAAAGACCTCGTCGAGCACTGCATCTCGCGCCTCGGCCGGCTGGACATTCTGGTGGCCAACGCCGGCGTCTGGAACCAAGAAGATCTCCCCATCGAAAAAATGTCCGAGAAACAGTGGGACGAAATGATTCGTACCAACCTCAAGAGCATCTACTCGATCATTCATTTTTCCGTGCCGCAGATGATCAAGCAAAAGTCCGGCAAAATTGTCACCATCAGTTCCACTGCCGGGCAGCGCGGCGAATCCTTGCACACCCATTACGGAGCGTCCAAAGGCGGCATCATCAGCTTCACCAAGGGCCTTGCGACGGAGCTTGCCCGTCACAATATCCTGGTGAATTGTGTTGCGCCCGGCTGGGTCGCCACGGATATGTCCAACCCCGTTCTTGAAACCAAAGCCGGCCAAAAAATGGCCACGACCGTGATTCCATTGCGCCGCGCTGGCACCGCCGAAGAAATTGCTGGGCCCATCCTCTTTGCCGCTTCTGACCTAGCCAACTTCATGACCGGAGAAGTCATCAATGTAAATGGAGGCGCCGTCTTGTGCGGATGAGGCTTGCCCATTTTCGACGCGGGACTGTTGCTGTGCGGATTCTTGTTGCAGCTGCGTGCTTTGTCCCGGCCGTCGCAGCGCAAAATCCGGACACCATGATGCCGGAGCAAAGTGAGGCCAAAGGCAAGCAGGTTATCCACGACCTGATTGCCGGTCTTGGCGGACCTGGTTATACCGAGGTGCGCGAAAGCGAATGTTCTGGGCTCCGTTCGCTGTTTGGTCACAGCGGTGATCTCACGGGCTATATCGCTTTCAACGATTTCCGCCAGTTTCCGGATAAGGCGCGCATCGAATACTCACGCAAGGGTCGCAACACGATTCTCCTGTCATTGATTGGCCTGGACGGATTGGATTTTGCTCACGGCGGAATCGTAATCGCCCTCTACAACGGCGACCGCGGCTGGTCGTATGACCGTACCGGCGTCAGCGAACTGCCGGTGACTTCCGTCACGGATTTTCAGGAGTCCGTGAAGCGCAGCGTTGACAACTTGCTGCGCTTCCGTCTCAAAGAGCCCGGTCTTTCTATTCGATTCGGCGGGAGTGACACCGTGGACCTCCGGCAGGTGGACTGGGTGGAAATCAACGATAGCGAAGGGCGCAAGTACCGGCTTGCGGTCAACCGTTCCACTCACCTCTTGGACCGCGTTGTGGTCAGCACCGAGGACACGGAAAATCAGCAAGTTAACGACGACACGACCATTTATACGAATTACCAGCTAAAGAACGGCGTGTGGACGCCGATGCAATATACGAAAGAACATAACGGCCGGCGCAGTGCGCAGTTCTTCCTGGATAGTTGCCGGTATAACCCCGGCTTTCCCCAGGATCTATTCTCGAAAGACTCCTTGAAATCCCGTGGCGCAGAGCTTGTCTCCAAGAAGAAGTGAGCAATACCTGAAAGGGATTCAAGTGCTGCTACGCCCAACCTCCTTCGTTACCTGTATTTAGAATTACTAACGAAATACGTATACGGCGGATTGATCACGGGGAATCGCATGTTTCCGTTTGTTACATTTTCTCCCCTTTTTGCCTCTATGTACTATCATTTAGGTTAGAGAGCCCCCAAAAGTACCATTGTCTAGCGGCACTTGCGGACCATTGCCTTGGCACAGTGACTGCATCAAACTGGCCGTCAGACCAGTCTATCTCATTGGTACGCGGCTAGCTCCATCTTTAAAAGAGGAACGATCGTTGATTAAGAGTGCAACCCGCTCCGGCACTCCGCGAACATCGACCGCCGGCTTCAGCATGGTCGAGCTGGTGATGTCCATTTGTGTGATGCTGATCCTCACGGCGATGGCCATCCCGGCCTTGATGCGGTCTCTGCGAACCTATCAGCTCAATAGCGCGGCCGTCAGCGTATCGGACATGCTGAAATTCACGCGATTTGAAGCCGTCCGCCAGAACAAGAAAGTGAGTTTTCTGCTAAAACCTACCAACCCGACCGATTGGATCGCCTGGACCGGGTTGAGCACGGACACCGCTCCCACCCCGAGGGAGAAGCAATTCCCGATTGCGGGTTTTGCCACCTTGGTTACGTCCGGTCTTTCTGGCCCGAACATCGCCGGCAGCGGCGCACTTAACGTACTGTCCGGTAGCACCTGCACACCTGCCTGTTTCGCATTTGATGCGCGCGGCGCGGTCTCTCCCTTGAACGCTTACGTGCTTTACATCGGCGGCATCAATAATCCCGACACCAGTTATCGCGCCATAGTTTTGCTTCCTTCCGGCAGCGTGCAAGTTTGGAGTGCTCCCGCCGGAGGGCCCTGGCACCAGGTAAACTAAGTGTGAGAGCCCGGATTCGCATGAAGAGCCCGATCAAAGGACCTCGCCTCCGCCAGCAAGGCTTCAGCCTCCTTGAGATGCTGTTTGCTACCGTCATTCTGCTAGTCGGCTTGGTGTCTGTTGCTCAGTTGGTGCCTGCCTCCCTCTTGCTGAACTACCGTAATCGCATGGACTCCACAACACTGGTGTTTGCGCAGCGGCGGCTGGACCAAATGATGGACCAGCCTTTCATTGCAACCTCCTTTGTGGATGACCTCGGGAATACCTGCCAGCTTGGCAATCCGGCAAACCTCAACGTCCCTCAGGGCACGAACGTTATAAACCTCAACAACCAAACGCTCATTGATTTTAGCGGCCCCATTCCGCCGGCTGCCCCTACCAATAATCCATACGGGTTTACTTATCAGGATCCCAATGATCCTAATGGGACCATCTACGACGTGCGCTGGGCGGTAATCGTCACGGGCAAGGGTGCCACGGCGGATTCCAAACGCTTCATTCTCGGCGTCAAGCAAATCGGCGGAAGCGGCTTCTTCTTGCCTATCACACTCGAAACCATGGTGACCAAATGAAGCGGAAGTCCGTCAGTCTGCTACAAGGCGGCTTCACGCTCATCGAAATGCTTGCGGCTCTTGGCATCTTTCTTCTAGTCAGCGGCGCCGCTTTCACTCTCTTGACTTCTTCCCAGCAACGCTTCCGCTCCGAAGCGGAGGTTCTAAACTCTTTTCAGGAAGCCCGCCTCGGCCTGGATCAAATGGTGCGCGACATTGACGATGCCGGCTATCCCCCGAAGAGTTTCCTGGACGTCAATCATCCCTTGGTCTCCACGAGTTTCCCATTCGGTTGGAGCCCGAACTACACCATTCCGGCTCCATGCGTGATCGGCACGGCGGGGGGAGGGACTTGCATCAGTCCGACGGATTTCGACATCATCGTGGAAACCAACCCTGACCCCAATCGAGACCCTGGCTGCGCTCCGTACTGCGTCGCGCAATGGATTCGTTATTCTTTGGGTGGGCCGAACGGTACTATTCTGATGCGGACAGTCGTCGACAAAACACCCTCTGCCGATCCTGTCATGAGCACGTCCTTAATTTCAGGAGCGCAAGTCGTGCCATTCGTCCAAAATGTCGTAAACAATTCTCCCACTCTTCAGATCGGTCAATTTCAATTAGACACGGCTTATCCAACGGTGTTCCCGGCAGGAGCTCCCGTGCCTATCTTCCAGTACACTTGCGACACGCCAATCAGCGCACCACAGAACCCGCCGCAGCCTTGTCCGTTGCTGGGTGCTCCGGATAATTCCCCGGCGAATATTCGAGACGTGTCTATTACATTGATCGTGGCGGCGCCTTTGCCGGACGGTGCCACGGGCCGGCCACAACTTGTTCAACTGCTCGGACGGGGTCGCCGCATCAACCCGAATCAGTAAGCATTATCGATTCAAGATGAGGTCCAGATGAGACAAGGAGCGAAAATTCGAAGGCGCCGGAAAGAAGCAGGAATTGCCCTGCTGATCGCCATCTTCATCTTGTTGTTGATTGGTGTGGTCGCGATTGCCCTGGTTGTGTCCTCAGGCACGGAATCAGCCTTGGCAGGCAATTACCGCTCCTCTTCCAGCGTTTATTATGCTGCCCTCGCTGGCGTCGAGGAAGCCCGCGCCCGGCTGCGTGCGAACAACCCAAACTCCTTCAATAACACTGCTGCTAATTTCCTGCCGCCTCCCGGCACAGCGCTCGCCCCCTGTGCTCCCGTGTATGTCCTCAATCCTTTGGGCGGAGAGGCGGTCACGCCATGGGATTCGGTTAATGTGTATTACGACGCAGAGTTCGCCAAGGAATTCGGAGCCAGTTGTCCCGCCCCCTTACCTCCTAGCCCATCGCCTAAGACGGCTTCGGTTTGGAATCTGCCCCCGCTGAATGGCTTGGCCTTCCCGGGGCCGCTCTACAAGTGGGTACGCATCAACGGCGTGTCCGAGCAGTCCCTGAACATCGACGCTGACGCAGATGGCCGGGCCCAGTCCACTACTCCCCTGTACTACGATGCCACGAACCGCGTCTTCAGCAATAACCCAGGGGCTGGTCCGCAGGCGCTCGAGCTCACCGCCCTCGCCGTGCTCCCCAACAACAGCCAGAAACTGCTTCAATACCTTGTTGCACCTGAGCCCATTACACTTCCGCCGTTTCTTGCGGCTTTGACCCTCTCAGGAAGCAATGGCCCGCTGGGCAATCCCACTTTTCAGGCCCCGGCCAACAATGCCGCCTATTCGATATCCGGCGTTGACCAGTGCAACGGCAACCCTACGGGGGTATATGCTATCGGTCTTTTTGGGGATTATAGCGGCGGCAACTACAGCCCGGACAAGACCCAAATAATCGGCGGAATTCCAATAGCTGCTGGCGGACCCCCACCTGTCAACACCCAGCCGAATTATACTGGCTCAATTGCCGCGCCAGCCGTCGATTACTTGACCGCGTATCCAGCAAACATGGAATCACCCGCTCAACTTGACTCAGTTGTGCAACTGATTACTCAAAATGCTGACGCCATCCTGCCCTCTGGGCCCGTTAATTACCCTCTCCCCACAGTACCAGCCTCATCCTTGAATTCCTTGGGTATGTCGTCTACGAATCCTATGACCGTCGTCATCAACGGCAACCTGAATGCCACGAATTGGACTGGTACGGGATACGGGACGCTTGTTGTGATTGGCGCCTTCACTTATGACCCAGCCACCACTTGGAACGGAATCGTTCTCGTGATCGGCCAAGGCCAAATCAATAACACCGACATCGGCCAATTCCAGACGATGAGTGGTGCAGTCTTTGTGGCCAAAACCAGGGATGCCAGTGGAAATTTGTTAGGTGGAAAAATCGGCGGCGCCTCTGTGTCCTTTAGCGCCGCAATGCAGGGTAATGGCATTCGCTACAACAGTTGCTGGATTCAGAAGGCGCAACCAACCTCGGGCTACAAGATTCTCTCCTTCCACGAAATCTCCCAGTAGTTCCCAAGCGAATTCGTTCCCACCCCCACCCGACTTGTTACCTTTCTACCCATCAAGGCCTGACGTCCATCTTCGGGCAGCTTCTACCATTTCGTAACTGCAATGATTTACAAGGTTTACACTCCTGCCGACGTTGGCTTCCAAAGTGCCCTTCCTAGTGCGTCGCGAGGTTTGCTTTCTAACGAGCGTGTGATTTAAGCAAGGTCAGGAACTTTAGGATGCAAGGGGAATCAATGAATCAACCCAGACTATACGCGAACAAGACGGGTCGAAGCCGGGGCTTCTCGACTCTCGAGTTGCTCTTGGTAATGGTCGTCTCGCTGGTTGTTGCCGCCTTGGCCATACCTGGATTTAATCAAGTCAGGCGCACATTGCGGATCTCAGGGGACGCCCGCGACCTGAACGGTGCGATTAACCAAGCCAAGCTGCAGGCTGCCGCTGACTTTACCGATGCCCGAGTGTACATTGACCTCACAGGCACAAGCCCTGCGAACCCTCTCGCCCAATTCCATGTCGATGTGTGGAACAAGAACCTCAACTGCTGGCAAACGGTTGGTGACATGGACCCCGGCCCCCCCGCCCAGCCGCGATGCCTAGGTGCCACCAGCCCGGTTCAATACCTGTCGCAGGGGGTTTGTTTCGCAACTGCGCCGAATTGCGCCGGTTTGCCAGGCGCCCCCCCACCCAATACCCAAGCCAACGGCATACAACAGGGACCTCAATGCGATCCGCCCCATGGAAAAAAGGTCGGCCAAGCGCCTAGCACGGCCTGCATCGAGTTCAATTCGCGTGGCTTTGCCATCGATGTCAAGACCGGTGTCCCAAATGGGAACGAAGCTGTCTACATCACTGACGGTACACAGGTTTACGGCGTGACGGTTGGTGCTACAGGCATGAGCCAGGTGTGGGCCAATAACATCCAGAACAATGCTAACTGGTATCGCAAGTGAGGAAGGCGCAGATGAAACCTCATCATTCATTGCGAGTTGGCAAACGCAGAAGTAATTCGCAGGCCGGCATAAGCCTTATCGAAACCATGATCGCCCTCGGCCTCCTGCTGATCGCCGCGGCCGGAATCATGACCCTGGCGACGGTGGCCATGTCCACCACAGAAACCCAGGGCCACTTGGCTGCGCGTACCGCGGAGTATGCCCAGGACAAAATGGAGCAGCTCCTGGCGCTGCCGTTTAAAGATACCTGCACAGACACAACGGTTTTTCCTGCTCAGGTGAACTGTGGTGTGGGCCAGGGCTTGACTGCTGGCGGGGGCTTGGATCCCAACGCTCCCGTGGTTGGTTACTCCGATTACGTGGACAAGAGCGGAAATCCGGTAGCCGCGGGGGCGAATTGGCAATACGTCCGCGTTTGGCAGATTACGGATAACGCGGCTGGCGCTGCTGCGAATTTGAAGACGATTTCTGTCTTGACTCGCGTGCGTTACGGCGTGGGCCAGACCGGCATTCTTCCCACCTCCACCATTACCTGTTTGAAGTCGAGTCCTTTCTGAGGGCTCCATATGCGCCAAATGGAAAAAGAGCGGAGACTTATGATGCGCAACAAACAAGCTGGCTTCACATTGATGGAGACCATGGTGTCCCTAGTGGTTCTCCTGGGCGTTTCGGCGATTGTTATGTCGGGCTTGGTTCAGATGATGTGGACACAAGGAACCATATCAAACCGAACGGAAATGCATACCAGCGTCCGCAGCGCTACGGAACTGTTGCAGCAAGAGATCGGACAGGCCGGGAAGCTATCTCTGCCCACGCCACCCGCAGGCACGGCTTGGGCGCTGGTCGGGCCGCCTGGCGGCGTAGCTGTGCCGGCCGCTATAGGCCAAGCTACTTTGCAGGTGACCTTCAACGTTAGCGACAGTCTAGGCAATCCGGTCCTGTATGAAGGGGAATGGGTAACTGTGGAAGCGGGTGCGCCTCTACCTGTTTGTCCGAGTTGCGGTCGGGAGTCAGTGCAACTGACATGCATTGCGGGCCCAGGAAACTGTCCATTGCCTTCAAACACCTGGAATGCCACTTTCTTTTTCAATCATGTGCTCGCCGCGATTCCGGGATCCGGCACCAACGGCGCCGCGATTAGTGTGCCCGGTGCATTTTCCGGCGGCATCGTTCCGCCAGCCGCTGGAGTTATGCCCGCTCCCCCAGCCGGCTATGCAGGCTACCCGGACTTCCCTGCAGGCTATCCCGTGGCGCCCGCACTCAACAACGGATCCACGGGCACGGTGCTGAAGCTGTTCGGCGACGTGAACGGCGACGGCAATATGGTTTACGTGGAATACACCTGCCTCCCAGGCACCCCCGCCAACCCCGGATTCCTGTATCGCAATCAAGTGAATTTCTGGGACAACCAGGTGGTACCGCCCCTTGATCCTTCGATGATCGTACTAACGGGTGTTCTTACGAATCCCAACGCCGCCAACGGGGCGGCCGTTCCTTGCTTCAATTATCAGCTTCAGACCAAAGATGGCGCGCTAGCCGCCGCTCACGACCTGGCATTCGTGACCGACGTTGCGGTCACGCTCACCGTGCAGACCGCGAATCCTGATCCCCAGACACATATCTTGCAACAAGAGACCAAAGCGCTTTTGAACGTTTCTCCTAGAAACGTCTACGACGCCTGGGATTTTGCGACTCTCGATTATTCGAATCGCGTTCAGCCGACCCCGCCGCTGATTAAGGCCAACATTTTGATCAATTACCAGTGATGGGTGCAGTTATGAAGACCGAAAACGGAGAAATGCTTATGAAACGCAACAACCAAAAGGGTTCCGCACTGATTTTTGCCCTGATTCTCTTGCTGGTACTCTCGGCTATGGCCGGGTCGCTCATGTTTCTATCCAAATCCGAGACCTTTTCTAGCATGAACTACCGCATGATGACGCAGGCTCGCTACGGAGCGGAAGCCGGCGTGAATGCCACTGCCAACTTCATCATGAACACTTATGTCCCCCCGGTCGCGGTTCCGGCTGGCTCTCAAACTTTTCCTGGCTTTAATACCAATACCTATCCGGTGACAGATGCGGGAGGCAACCCCATTTTCCTGTCGACCTTGAGCACACAACCCGCCAACTATCCAGGGAATGCGCAGGCTGCCTTTACTAACGCGATGAATGTCAACCAGCCCTTGCAGGCCGGAGCCAACACCGTGAATTACAGCGCTTCAGCCCAGCTGATGAGCATGATTTCGATCACGCCGTTTGGAACCACCACCCCCACGACCATCCAGACCTGGCAAATCACGGCTCACGGCGATATTACGAACGTCCGCAACGCGGAAGCTGAGGTGGTCACCACCCTTGAGCGCTACATCTCGCCGACTTTTGCCTATGCCGCTTTTGCTGATGGAGCCGGCTGTGGCCAGCTCAGCTTTACCGGCAATGGCACCACCAACAGCTACGACTCTGCGGGTCTTATTCCCAACGGCGGAACGATCAACCCGGGAGCCACTGGGGGCAGCATCCCCTTGAACGGTTTCGGTGGAAACGTTGGGACTAACGGCAACGAGACCGACAGTGGAAGCAACGTGCAGATTAACGGCTCCTTGTCCACGCCCAATGCAGGCTTCGGTGTCTGTTCGGCTGGTAACATTACCGCGTTTTCCGGCAAGAGCCTGAGCCAGGTTACTCAGGGGACGATCCAGTTGCCCCAGGCCGTTACTTTCCCCACGCCCAGCATTTATCCTCCGGGGCCCACAAATATCAGCGCTACCGCAACCATCTCTCCTACCTCTGCCCAGTGTACTCCCGCCGTCGCCCCACCTGGCGCGTGCGGCCTGGGGGACATCATCTTGTCCGGCGGCAATGTCATTACCTTGACTCCGGGCGTCTACAACATCAACAGCATCTCACTTACCGGCAACGCCCAGCTGGTGATCGCTCCCTATCCTGCCGGAACCCCGAACGCAGGTCAGTACGGTCCCGTGGTCATCAATGTGGCAGGAAACAACAACACTATGCCGATCGACCTGGAAGGCAACGGCATCGGAAACCCGACCTTTAATCCGGCAGAACTCCAGTTCACTTATGCTGGTACTGGCCTGATCAAAATTGCCGGCAACGGCGCGAGCGCAGCGGTAGTCTATTCTCCGAACGCGACCGCGGATTTCAAGGGAAATGGACAATTCTTCGGATCGGTCATCGCCAATCAGTTGACCGACGTCGGAAATGGCGCCATTTACTATGACATGCACTTGAAGAAGTCGCTGTTCACCGTCGGAAATTACGTCCTCAATTCCTTTACGTGGAACAAATACTAATTCCAGTTTGCCGACCACTTAACCCTTAGGAAATCATGGGGCCGGCTCAACCGGCCCCTTTCACTGGCACGCTGCTCGGCCACTTTTTTCTGATCTAATCTAGACAACGCCCGCCAGCTCCGCTTTTGGCGCGCAACCATTGCGGGCGCTATAATGTCCTGATGCAAAATCATCAGAATAGTGCGCCGATGCACGGCACGACGGTCTTGTGTGTGCGCAAGGACAACAAAGTCGTGCTGGTCGCCGATGGCCAAGTCACCATGGGCGACCACGTCATGAAGCATACAGCGCGCAAGACTCGCCGCTTGTACAACGATAAGGTTCTGGCCGGATTTGCCGGTTCTACCGCGGACGCTATTACCCTATTCGAGCGTTTCGAAGGCAAGCTGCAGGAATCTTCCGGTAATCTGCAAAAAGCCGCCGTCGAGCTGGCCAAGGACTGGCGCAAGGACCGAGCCCTCCGTCATTTGGAAGCCATGCTCGTCGTCGCGGATAGTAAAGCCACTTTCATCCTCTCCGGCAATGGCGACGTCATAGAGCCTGACGATGGGCTCGTGGCTATTGGCTCGGGCGGCAGCTACGCCCTGGCGGCTGCGCGCGCGATGCTCAAACACTCTAAATTGACCGCCAAAGACCTGGCCATGGAAGCCATGCGCATTGCCAGCGAAATCTGCATCTACACGAACGCAAACTTTACCGTCGAAGAGCTGTAGGCCTCGGGTTGAATTCAGAATTGAGAGCCTGGTTCGTTTTTTCCCTTGCGTGGCGGTTTAGTGCTTCGGCGCGGGTGGTGGGGCGGAGCGGCTTGTAAACCATCGCGGGGCGTGTAGCATCTTCTAGTTAGGGGATGTTAGGCTTTGTCTGTGCCTCTCTTCACACACTGTGTTAAGACAAAAAACTGGGAACTAGGGAACTACGCGGGGAGCTAGGCCATGGGAAATCAAGAATGACCAGCAAGTCCGACAAAGAATTAGTTCTCGCGTCCGGAAACAACGGCGCGGTTGCCGGCGAGCAAGAAGAACTTCTTCCGGCGCTGGACGACATGACGCCGCGCGAGATTGTCCTCGAACTCGATAAATACATTGTCGGGCAGGCCGCCGCGAAACGCGCGGTTGCCGTGGCGCTGCGTAACCGCGTACGCCGGCAAAAACTCCCTCCCGAAATTGCGGATGACGTTCTGCCCAAGAACATTCTGATGATTGGACCAACCGGAGTGGGCAAGACTGAAATTGCCCGCCGCCTCGCGCGCCTCGCCGGGTGCCCGTTCATCAAAGTGGAAGCTTCGAAGTATACGGAAGTCGGTTATGTCGGACGCGACGTCGAGTCCATGGTGCGCGACCTTGTAGAAACCTCGATTGACATGATCCGCGAGGAAAAGCTCGATGAAGTTGCCGACCGCGCCGAACAAGCTGCGGAAGAACGCGTTCTC
>Ga0126381_100001062_pt1 | contig 29763 bp, 16 predicted proteins | sample PanSoiMetPlot_28_FD_96465 | JGI IMG/M metagenome (GOLD analysis project Ga0126381, IMG submission 96465) | Tropical forest soil microbial communities from Panama - MetaG Plot_28 | ecosystem: Environmental > Terrestrial > Soil > Tropical forest > Bulk soil | place: Panama | collected 2016-02-17
CATGGCGGGTTCCCTGGGCTTTGCTATCTACGGGGTTCTTGGAAAGCGCGTGGCGGGAAGGTATGACACTTTGACGATGACGGCTTTCACACATTTTGCCGGGTCTCTGATGGTGCTTCCTCTCGCGATCCACGAAGCCAGAACCCTCTATACGACCGGCCATTGGGAGCAGCCCTGGCGCGTTGGGGCCGCGTTGATGTACATGGCGGTTTTCAGTTCGGCGCTGGCCTACGTATTTTATTTCTGGCTGCTTCGCTACCTGGAAGCATCGCAGTTGAGTGCCTTCACCTACTTGCTCCCGGTGCTCGCGACGATGCTGGGGATCGTGTGGCTGGGCGAGAAGGGCTCGTGGACACAGATACTGGGTGCGGTTATGTCGTTAGGCGGAGTGTATTGGATTGAATCGGGCCGCCAGGCTGTCGTGAAAGCTAATACTGTTAGGTAAACGCCGCCTCGCAACCTCGTTGACGCGCTTCCAAACAGGCTCCACCATCGTTCTAAGTCGGAGTTGCCCTCTTGGTGATTCCCAAAAGACATAGGTTTGAGGATCCGGCTAGGACGCGAGTTCTTTTTCGAGCCAGCTCTCCCGGTAGTCCGGAGGCTGTGGGGTCTATGAGAATCAAGTTCTTTCTCGCCTTGTTGCTTATGGTCCTGCTGGTCGCGGGCGGATTCTGGTATTCCGGGAGTGGCATCAAGCTTACCGACAAAGACGTGCTCCTCGTCGGCGACTTTGAAAATTCAACGGGCGACGCGGTTTTCGACGGGTCGCTCCGCGAAGCAGTTTCGATTGGCCTGGCGCAATCGCCGCTGCTGAATCTGGTGTCCGCGGAGAAAGTTGCGGAGGCCATGCGTTCGCGGTCGCTCGCGGCGAATACTCCGGTCGACCGCGCGCTTGCGCCGAAGCTTTGCGGGCATGTGGGGGCGACGGCATTTCTAACCGGGGCGATCGCCAAGGACGGCGACCGTTATCTCCTCAGGCTCGGTGCGTTTCAATGTGCGTCGGGCAAGGAGATGTCCAGTGCGAAAAGCGAAGCTGGGGGCAAGGACCAGGTGGTGCATGCTCTTGGAGACGCGGCGGCGAAACTGCGGAGTCAATTGGGGGAGAATTCGGACTCGATAGAGAAATTCAATCTGCCGCTCGAGCGTGCTACCAGTTCTTCCGCGGAGGCCATCCAGTGGTTTGCCGAGGGGCGGCGCATCAGCCGAGAGAAAGGTTCGCTCGAAGCGGTTCCCGCCTTAAAGAAAGCCGTCGAACTCGACGCCAAATTTGCGCTGGCGCGCTCCAATCTGGCGGTCAGCTATTACAACCTAAACCAGAACGCGCTCGCCGCCGAGAGCATCCGCCAGGCTTTCGAGTTGGCGGACCGCCAGACCGTCCGCGACCACCTTCACATCACGACGCTTTATTACGACCTGGGTACCGGCGACGTGCAGAAGGCGATCCAAAGTTACAAAGAATGGGTCGAGCTTTATCCGCGGGACGACATCGCGAAAGGCAATCTGGCGTCGGAATACTTTTTGATTGGCGATTACGAACAGGCCGCCAATTTCGGGTCGCAGGCGCTTCGCCTCGATCCCGGCAGCGTGGCCTGGTATGAGAATGTTGCCACGGCCGACATTGCGCTCATGCGGCTCGATGAGGCTCGCGGCGTGCTGAACTCGGCGTTTTCCAGAAAGCTGGAAGATCCCGCGATCCACACGGATGTTTACGCGCTGGCTTTTCTCGAGGGCGATAGGAATGCCATGAAGCGCGAAATGGATTGGTCGGTTGGAAAAGCGGGTGGCGAAGACGCCATGCTTGCGCTGCAGGCGGATACGGAAGCGTACGCCGGACATCTACGGAAAGCGCGAGAGTTGTCCCGGCGCGCTACGGAGGCTGCGCAGGCTGCGAGTCTTGCGGAGCCGGCGGCCATTTGGCAAGGGATCTCGGCGTTGCGCGATGCGGTTTATGGCAAAACGCAGGAGGCTCGAGCCGAAGCGGACAGGGTAATGACGATTGCCCCGAGCAGCCGCGACGCGCAGACCCTGACGATTCTTGTCCTGGCGCGCATTGGAGACCAGCGGCGGGCGCGGAGCATGCTCGACGATTTGGCGGCCGCGCATGTGTCCAACACGGTGGTGCAATCTGCGTGGGTCCCGACGGTCCGCGCGCAGTTTGCTCTTGCGAATCAGAAGCCGGCGCAGGCTCTAGAATTGCTGGAGACGGTGAAGCCCTACGAGCGCGGGCAGCTGATCGGCAATTTGAGTTATGCGTGCATGATCCCTGCGTATCTGCGCGGGGAGGCTTATCTGGCAACCAAACAAAGCGCGGCAGCCCTCGCTGAATTCCAGAAACTGAGCGACAGCCCCGGGGTGGTCGGCAATTGCTGGTCGGGCGCCTTGGCGCTTTTGGGCCAAGCGCGGGCTCGGGCGCTCTCGGGCTCCGCAGATTCCGCTCGCAACTCCTACCGGCGATTCTTCGAATTGTGGAAGACGGCGGACCCGGACATTTCAATTCTCAAGGCGGCCCGCGCAGAATTTGCGAAGCTGAAATAGAAACGCAGCTCCCTCCTGTTATTTTGCTTTGGTGCGAGCCTACGCTGGCGCGGCGTATCCTTTAGTGAAAGAATAGCGCGTCAATCGCGGGGTCGTCAGGTCATCTCCCGACTGGGAATCGGACGGAAGAGAACCAATTCCTCAGGGGCTAAAGCCCTTCCTTCACGGGCTTTTTCCAGGGCGGAGCTAAAGCTCCGACTCGCAACCCCGCGTTGCTGAGATGGCTTTTGAGATCAGAAGTTGCGATGAACGCATAAGGAGGCTTTACCTTGCCTGGCATTCCCATGCGAAACGGTGGCGCCAAGGCGCGCATTGCGGTCATTCCCGGTGACGGCATCGGCGCCGAGGTGACGCCAGAGGCGCTAAAGGTTCTGAAAGCGGTCTGCGCGCCGACCAACCGGGCGCTCGAGTTTGTCGAGTTTGATTGGGGCGCCGATAAGTACCTGCGCGAGGGTGTGGCCTTGCCACCGGGCGCGGTCGAAATGCTGCGGGATGAGTTTGATGCCATTCTTTTTGGTGCCCTCGGCGACCCGCGCGTTCCTTCGAATCAGCACGCGGCTGACATTCTGCTTGGATTGCGATTCAAGCTCGACCTTTATGTGAACGCCCGTCCCGTGGAATTGCTTCATGACCGGCTCACGCCGCTTCGGGACCGCACCGAGAAAGACATCCGGCTTATCGTGTTTCGCGAAAACACCGAGGGCCTCTATGTTGGCGTTGGCGGAACCTTCAAGCAGGGCACTCCCGATGAAATCGCGGTGCAGGAGGACGTGAACTCCCGCAAAGGGGTCGAGCGGATCATTCGCTATGCGTTTGAGCATGCGCGGAAGAACGGACTGAGGCGCGTGTGCATGAGCGATAAGTCGAATGCCATGACCTTCGCGCACGGGCTTTGGCAACGGGTGTTCAAGGAAGTTCGCCAGGAGTACGCGGACCTTGACTCGCGGCATCTGTTTATCGACACACTGGCGATGGAGATGGTGCGCGACCCGCGGCAGTTTGATGTGATTGTGACTTGCAATCTGTTTGGCGACATCATCAGCGATCTGGGGGCGCAGCTTGCCGGTGGATTGGGGCTGGCGCCGTCGGGGAATATTCATCCGTGCGGGACGTCACTGTTTGAGCCGGTTCACGGATCGGCGCCAAATATTGCTGGCAAAGGGATCGCTAACCCGCTTGGGTCGATACTGACTTCGGGCCTGATGCTGGAGTTCCTCGGATGGAAACAGGAGGCCGCTGCGATTCGGACCGCTGTTCGCGCAGCCTTGAGAGAGAGTTGGGTCACGCCGGACCTCGGGGGAAAAAAGAGCACCGCCGAAGTCGGGGACGGGCTCGCGAAGTTCGTGGAAAAAGGCAGTCACGCGCAGCCGTTCAAGTGAGACTTGAGGACACGCGGCCATGGGGCCGCGTCGAGTTCCCCTACCGCCATCTGACGATGGCGGTGATCAGCATCCCCAACAGAAAACCCCCAATGTGCGCCATCACGGCGACTCCACCGGAACTGCCACCACCGAGAACGTTCATGCTCGCCAGGAATTGCCCGAGGAACCACTCCCCTAAGACGAATATCGCCGGGATGGGAAGAAGGAAAACGAAAACCAGCGTTAAGATCCGCGCCCTGGGATAGAGCAGGATGTAAGCCCCCATTACGCCGGAGATCGCACCGCTGGCTCCGAGCGCCGGAACGTGCGAGTAGAGATTAAAGAGGATGTGGGTGAAGCCCGCGCCGATTCCGCACACGAAGTAAAAAAACAAGTAAGGAATGTGGCCGAAGAAATCCTCCACGTTGTCGCCAAAGATCCACAAAAAAAGCATGTTGCCGGCGAGATGGAGGAAGCCGGAATGGAGGAACATGCTCGTCACCATGGGGAAGAAGGCCATTTGAAAGGTGCCGTGGCCGGCGAAGAAAGACGGTAGCCGTGCCGGGACCGTCGAGTAGGTCGTCAGGAAGGCGGCATAGGCCTTGGGGGTCATTGAGAACTGCAGGCTTAGCTCATAGAAAAACAGGGCCACGTTCGCGGCGATGAGCGTGATGTTGACGTAGGGGTAGCTGCGAGACGGGTTGATGTCTTTGAGCGGGATAAACATATAATTTTGCCCGGAGCAGAGTAACGAACCGCGGGGGAAATGAAAAGCTGGCCGATGGGTCTGATAATGTTTGTAGTGGAAGTGTGCTGGTTAACAGAACATCCTGGGTGGGCAAAACGCTTGAATTTAGAGGTTTTGCCGTGGATCGAGCAGGCTTGCGATGCGTGGGCAGCCAGGAGCTGGGTTTCTCGAGGAGGGGCTCGGGTGATCGATTTCGATTCGATGCTTTGGATCGAAGCGCTGTGTTGGTCGTTTTTTCCTCTCCTTGCGAAAATGTTTTTTGTGCCTTTCGGATGGGGAGAGATTGCGTCTTGCGTAGTCGTATGGTAAGTAATTGAGTCCTGCGTGTGCGCGCGATTCGGACGGAGTGTTGCGGTTGTCCGGCGCAGCGTCGGCGCGCCGACTGTCCATGCCTGCCCGGGAAACGGAAGCTATCATCCTGAAAACATTTCCGCTGGGCGAGGCGGACCGCGTGGTTAGTTTTCTCGGTCGCGCTTCGGGACGGCTTCGCGGTGTTGCTCCGGGCGCGCGGCGCCTGAAGAACCGCTTTGGCTCGACGCTTGAAATCCTGTCTCACGTCCAGATTTGGTATGTCGAGAGGGAGACCCGCGAACTGGTGCGGATCCAGCAAGCGGAGCCGCTCGAGTCTCTGCATAAGGCGCAAAGCGATTATGGGTTGAGCACGGGCCTCGCGGTGATCAGCGAAATTGCGGAACTGGTGCTGCCCGAGCGTGAAGTTTCAGAGGCGATGTTCCGGCTGATTCTTCTCGCGGGCCGGGAGATTGCGCGAACCGGGAACTGGGAATTGCCGCTGAGCTACTTTGCCTTTTGGACCGTGCGGCTTGGCGGGTGACTGCCGCGGTTTGACAAGTGCAGTTCCTGCGGGGCGGCTTTTGACTCGGGGCCGGCTTTCTATGATGCGCACCGCGCTGGGCTGTTCTGTGATCAATGCCGGCGTCCAGGGATGAAGCCCTTGCATCAGGAAGGCCGGGAACTGGCCGAAGGATTCACCCGGCGGAGGCTCGATCAGATTGCGTTTGGGAAGGCGATGCAGCCGAGTGTAGAGCAACTGCGGCGGGCGGCGCTGGCGTGGATTGAATTGAATGCTGAGCGGCGATTGGCTACGCCGGAATTATTGGAGACTCCTTGAGAGTTAAAGTAAAACTTGAAGACAAGAACCAGGGGCTTACGTTTCAGGATTTGATTCTGAAGCTTTCGGAATTCTGGGGGAAGCAGGGTTGCGTTCTCCAGCAGCCGTACGATGTGGAAGTGGGGGCTGGCACGATGCACCCGGAGACGTTCCTTCGCGTGCTCGGCCCGCAGCCGTATCGCGTCGGATTCGTACAGCCGAGCCGTCGGCCCGCCGACGGGCGCTACGGGGAAAATCCTAATCGGCTTTACAAGCACACCCAGTATCAGGTCATCCTCAAGCCCTCGCCGGTAGACGTGCAAGACGTGTACTTGAAGAGTCTGGGGGCCATTGGAATCGACCTGCAGAAACACGACATTCGATTTGAGGAAGACAATTGGGAGTCGCCAACGCTGGGCGCTTGGGGAATTGGCTGGCAAGTGCTTCTGGACGGGTTGGAGATTACGCAGTTCACCTACTTCCAGCAAAGCGGCGGGATGGACCTCGACCCTATTTCTGTCGAGCTGACGTACGGGCTCGAGCGCATCTGCGCATTTTTGCAGAACGTCGAGAGTGTTTATGCGCTCCGCTGGTCGCGTGACAAGTCCTATGGGGATATCCGGCTAGCCGAAGAGCAGCAGCTCTCGGTGTACAGTTTTGATCGCAGCGATGCCGTGGCCATTCGGTCCGAGTTTGAACTGCATGAAAAGGAAGCGAAGGAACTCCTGGATGGTTTTAAAGCGGTGGAAGGGAAGGCCTGGGAGCGTTACCCGTTGCTGGCGGCTTACGACCACTGCTTGAAGTGCTCGCACCTTTTCAATCTGATGGATGCGCGTGGGGTGATCTCGACGACCGAGCGTGCGGCGCTTATGGCCCGCGTACGCACGCTGGCCTGCCGCACGGCAGCTTCCTATCTTGAACAAATCGGTGGGGGCGAGACCGCGATGGGGGTGCGCGCATGAAATCGCCCGCCAAGCTGAGCCCGGTCGAATTGCTTTTCGAAATTGGATGCGAAGAGATTCCGGCCGGGATGCTGCCTAAGGCAGAAGAAGACTTGCGAGTCAACCTCGAAAAGTTGCTGGCGACCGAGGATCTTTCCAGGGGAGCGACGGTCGAGACGTTTAGCACACCGCGGCGCCTGACGGCCTGGGTTCGAGGGCTGCCTCAAAAACAGTCTGACGTCGAGTTTGAGGTCACCGGGCCGCCGAAATCGGTTGCTTACGATTCTGTCGGCGCGCCGACGCGAGCGGCTTTGAGCTTCGCAGAGAAGCAGCGGGTTCATGTCAACTCGCTGTATCTGATGCAAACGCCGAAGGGGGAGTATCTCGCGGCGAAGCAAGTGAAGGTAGGGCGCTCTACGGAGCAAATCCTGACCGCCATCTTGCCGCGGGTGATCCACGATTTGACCTGGCCGCGTTCGATGACCTGGACGGGACTGAGCGGGCCGCGCTTCATCCGACCCATTCGCTGGGTGGTCGCGGTCTTTGATGGCCAGCCGTTGAAGGTTGAGGTGGGAGGCGTCACGGCTGGCAACGCGACGCGCGGCCACCGCTTTCTCGGGGCTGCTTCCATTCGCGTAAGTGGTTTTCAGGATTACGAAAAGAAGTTGCAGGCCAACGGTGTCATCGTCCGTCCATTCCGGCGGCAGGAAAAGATCGGCCGAGAGCTGGAAGGTTTTGCCAAGCGAAGCGGCTATCGCATCCACGAGGATGCCAGACTGCGCACCCTGGTCACGCACCTGAACGAATATCCGACGGTCATCCAGGGCGACTTCGACCCTGCGTTCCTCAACTTGCCGGATGAGATTCTCGTCACCGTGATGCGGGATCATCAAAAGTATTTTGCGGTGGAGAAGAAGAGCGGGGAATTAGCCGCGCAGTTTCTGGCGGTCATTAATACGGACAAGGATGCCAAGGGAGCCATTCGGGCGGGGCATGAGCGCGTCCTGCGGGCGCGTTTTGCCGATGCGAGATTCTTCTGGGAGTCGGACCAGAAATGTCGGCTCGCCGACTATCTGCCTAAACTGGAGCGGGTTACCTACGAATCGCGCCTCGGCAGCTACCGAGATAAGGTCGAGCGTGTACGCGACATCGCGCGGTGGCTGGCCGAGCAGTGGTTTAATCTTGGCATGCACCAGGCACATGTGGCTGAGGCAGATCGAGCTGCCGAGCTAGCCAAATGCGATTTGGTCACCGAGATGGTAAGAGAGTTTCCCGAACTGCAGGGTGTTGTAGGCGGGCTTTATTCACGCGCCCAGGGTGAATCGGAAGAGATCGCGGACGCCGTGTATGACCACTATCGCCCGGTGGGATTGGACGATCCGATTCCGCGCAACTTGACTGGATGCGCTGTAGCTTTTGCCGACAAGCTTGATTCTGTGGTCGGCTGTCTGGCCGTTGGAATTGCCCCAACCGGTTCGAGTGATCCCTACGCGTTGCGGCGGGCTGCGCTTGGCATCGTCAAGATTATCCTAGAGAGAAAACTTCCGGTGTCGCTCTCTTTAGCCATTGGGGCGGCAGCGAAAGCCCTGGTGATGCACAAGCCAAAGCGCGGGATCACTCCCGATCAGGAATCGAAGACTCTGGATTTCGTGTTGGACCGCGCTAGGTTCGTTTTTCGGGAAAAGGAGCAGTTTGCCTACGACGAAGTTGCGGCGGTGTTTCGCGCGGGGGCGGACGATTTGGTGGACACGCAGAAGAGGCTTCTCGCGCTGCGGAGTATTCGGAAGTCTCGGAACTTTGAGCCGCTGGCGGTTTCCTTTAAGCGGATTCGTAAGATTCTGGAGAAGGCTGGCGTTATTTCTGACCGGGATCACAAGGTAAATCCAGAATTATTTGACAGTGCGGCCGAGCGCGAGTTGCATTCGGCGTCTCAGGCTGCGGCGTCGAAAGTGCAATCGCTGAAGCGCGGAGGGAAGTACCAGGAGGCGATGGAGGCGATTGCGAACCTGCGGCCGGTGGTGGACCAGTTTTTTGATGGCGTGATGGTGATGGCCGAGAAGGAAGAAGTAAGGAAGAATCGGCTTGCTTTGCTTTCGCAGTTGCTGGGCGAGTTCACCACCATTGCGGACTTCTCCGAGATTGGTGGAGAAGAGCGCTAGCTCGAGTTAAAGTTTTACTTTAATTCAGCAAAAATCAGCTGACGTCGGCGTGCCGACATTTCATTTTTGCGTCATACAAGAAGTTCCCCGGCTATACAATGAAAGCCGAAACAAAATTTGCGGGAAGCGAGGACGAACGTGAAAAAGTGGGTGTATTTCTTCGGTGCAGGTAAAGCAGAGGGAGACGGCACGTGGCGCGATCTCCTGGGAGGGAAAGGCGCGGGGCTTGCCGAAATGACCAAAATCGGCTTGCCCGTACCGGCGGGCTTCACCATCTCGACCGAAGCCTGCGATTACTATTACAAGCACGACAAAAAATTTCCATCGGAGCTGAATAAGCAGGTGGCGGACAACGTCAGGAAACTCGAACGCGCCACCAGGAAAAAACTGGGCGATCCGAAGAATCCTCTTTTGGTCAGCGTGCGGTCGGGCTCTGCGAGGTCCATGCCGGGAATGATGGAAACGATTCTGAATCTAGGGCTGAATGACCGTTCCGTCGCTGGGCTCGCTGCCGCCACCAAGAATGAACGCTTCGCCTACGATGCCTACCGGCGGTTCGTGCAGATGTATTCGACGGTCGTGATGGGGTTGTCAAAGGAAGACCTGGAGGATCGACTGCGCGCGATGAAGGGGCGCCTCGGGATTAAGGAAGACACGGGCGTTCCCGCGAGTGGATGGAAGGAACTGGTGGCCGAATACAAGGAGTACTTCCGCAAGAAGTCGGGGACAAACTTTCCTGACGATCCCATGGACCAACTCTGGGGAGCCATCGGGGCGGTTTTCGGGTCGTGGATGGCGGAGAAAGCCGTCACCTACCGCCGGGTGGAAAAGATCACCGGACTTCTCGGCACGGCCGTCAACGTCGTACAAATGGTCTTTGGCAACACGGGAGAAAATTCGGGAACGGGCGTTTGCTTTACTCGCGACCCGAGTTCCGGCGAAAAGACTTTCTACGGCGATTATCTGGTGAATGCGCAGGGAGAAGACGTTGTCGCCGGCATCCGCACGCCTATGCACCTGAACGAAATGGCCAAGACCATGTCAAGGGTGTATGGGCAACTCCTGAAAGTCCGGGAGAAACTTGAAAAGCATTACCGCGATATGCAGGACATGGAGTTCACCGTCGAAGAGGGCAAGCTTTACATGCTGCAGACGCGTACCGGTAAGCGAACTCCCGTCGCGGCGTTTCGCATGGCCGTGGACATGGCCAACGAAAAGCTCATCACGCGCGAGCAAGCGCTGCTGCGCATCAAGCCCGAGGATATCGAGCGCCTGTTTTATCCGGTGATCGATTCCAAGGTAGACAGGAAACTGCTTTCATCGAAGGTCCTCGCTACCGGTATCAATGCGGTTCCCGGCGCGGCCGCGGGCCGCGTGGTGTTCTCAGCTCCCAAAGCGGAGGAATGGGCGGAGAAAGGCGAGAAAGTCATTCTTGTTCGGCGGGAGACCAGCCCTGAAGACGTTGGCGGGATGGCCGTGGCCCAGGGCATCCTCACCGCAACGGGCGGCAAGACAAGCCATGCCGCGGTTGTGGCGCGTGGCTGGGGCAAGTGCTGCATCGTGGGCGCCGAGAAGCTGGACATTGACTACAAAGCGCTCTCCATGTCCACCAACGGGCATGTGGTTCGCGAAGGCGACTGGATCACGCTCGACGGTGGCGAGGGCGTGGTTTACACCGAAGCGCTTCCGTTAGTTGTACCCGAGCTCCCCAAATCGTACGAGATCTTCATGAAATGGGCTGACGAAGCCCGCCGGCTTCGTGTGCGTACGAATGCGGATACGCCACAGGACGCCCGCAAGGCGCGTGAATTCGGGGCCGAGGGCATTGGGCTATGCCGCACGGAGCACATGTTCTTCACGGACTTCGAGTTCCCAGAGAAGAGCCACGAGCGGCAGCGCGCCATCCAGGAAATGATTCTGGCGGACAACAAACAATCCCGCGTGAAGGCCTTGGACAAGCTTCTTCCGTTCCAGCGACGGGACTTTGTCGGTATTTTTAAGGCCATGGATGGCTTTCCGGTCACCATTCGGCTGATTGATCCACCGCTCCATGAGTTCGTCCCGCACGACCGCAAGAAACAGGAAGAACTGGCCAACGAACTGGGCATCAGCGTGGAGGTAGTGGCGCGCCGCGTCGAGCAACTACACGAAGCGAACCCCATGCTCGGCCATCGCGGCTGCCGTCTTTGCATCACTTATCCCGAAATCCTTGAGATGCAAGTGCGTGCCATCATCGAGGCGGCCCTCGAATGCCAAAAAGGGGGAGTTAAAGTTTTACCTGAGATCATGCATCCGCTGGTTTTGGACCGGAAAGAGCTGTGGATCCTTGAGCAAGCAACACGCCGCGTTGCCGATGAGATCATCAAGAAGTCTGGAACGAAACTGAACTATCTCGTTGGCACGATGATCGAACTTCCCCGCGCGGCGCTGATGGCCGGGGAGATCTCGGAAGTCGCAGAATTCTTCTCTTTCGGCACGAACGACCTTACGCAAACGACGATGGGGCTCTCCCGCGACGACGCCGGACGCTTCCTCCCGGACTATGTGGATGAGAAAAAAGCCGGCGTTTTCAAGGCGGATCCTTTTCAATCCCTCGACACCCAGGGGGTTGGCCTGCTGATGCGCTGGGGAATCGAACAGGGGCGCAAGACGCGCGCCAAATTGAAGGTCGGTATCTGCGGCGAGCACGGCGGTGATGCCGAGAGCGTCAAGTTCTGCCACGCTTTGGGTATGGATTACGTCAGCGCTTCACCATTCCGCGTGCCCATCGCGCGTTTGGCCGCAGCTCAAGTAATGGTTGAACTCCGGCAGGCGAAGCAAAAACGAGCGAATTAAACAAGAGAAGCGAGTTAAAGTTTTACTTTAACTCGCTTCTGTGAGGCTGAGTTAACTTTCTGCAGAATCTCGCGAACGCTTTGTTTTGCCTGTCAACAAGAGTTATGGGGCGGCCAAGGCGCTCAGGTCGGCATTTTGAAGAAAAAGTAGAGCCCAAGAAAAAAGAAAATAATGTCTGGCGACCATCCTGCCAGCAACGGCGGGAGTTGCCCCACGCCACCCATGGCCTCCAAAAGGGCTGCCATCGCCCAATAGGCGACCCCGATGCCTACCCCGAGCGCTACGCCTCCGACGGCGCCGCGCGTTCCAACCAGAAACGCGAAAGGAATCGCCAACAACATACTTACCGGTGCCATCACCGGATACGCCCATTTTTTTTGCCACTGCACCATCAGCGCGGCCACATCGAAGCCCGCCCGGTGGAGTCCATTTATGTAGTTCCCCAGCTCTCCCACGTTCATTTGGAAAGCCTGCTTCACTTCGCGATTGAAGTAGCTGGGCGGCTCGGACAGTTCCCCTGGCGCGGATGCCGCGAAGGTCTCGAAGCTGGCCACCGAGCCGTCGGAAAAATCGCGAACCCAGCCGTTTTCCAGCACCCAAACGTGTTGTGCCTCGGACCAGCGAGCTCGCGCGGCAAAAATCCTACGCCGCAAATGAAAATTTGCAGGATCAAGCTCTAAAACGCTGAGCCCACCAAAGAGATTTTGCTCCGGGTCGAAAACATCGTAGTTATAGATCTTGGAGTTCTCGCCAAAAATCCATCGCTGCGGATGCGTGTAGGTTTGGGGCGGGCGACCTTTTATCAGGTTGTGGAGTTCGTCCTGGCGCTGGTTGGCGTACGGCAAGTACGTGTAATCCAACAAGATCAGCGTCGCCGACAACGACAATCCGGCCAGAAGGAGCGGTACCGCCAGTCGAAACAGGCTGATGCCGGTGGCTTTGATGGCCACGATTTCATTGTTCTTGCTCATGATTCCAAGGGTCACCAGCACCGCCACCAAGCCAGCTAAAGGTGCCAGGTGGTAACCCAAATAGGGCGTTAAGTACCAGAAATAGTCCTTGACGGTCACGAACGGGATGCGACGCCTGCCAATGTCATCGAGCAGCTCAAAGAACGTAAAGGCCTCGTACAGGAAAACGAACACCGCCAGGAACACCAGAAAATGAAAAAAGAATTTTCGGAGGACGTAGAGGTCCATCAAGCGCGGGAAACTGCCACTCGAAGGCGCGGGCAATTCATTCGCGGAGCGTTCTCCGTTCGCAACCACGGCGGCGGCCGCGCGCGCGCGTGCTTGCGCCCTGCGCCGGCGCGCCAACCGAAAGCGTCTCGTGAGATACCCCAATCTACGCAACCAGCGGCTTTCGCCGCGAAACTGCTCCATCCTCGGCAGCAGGGCCAGCCCGAGAACCGCTAAGATGGCGTTGGCCATCCAGATTCCCGCCGCGGGCGAAAGCTTCCCATGCCGCGCCAGACCTGCACCCATAATGAGCAGCAGGTAGTACGAAGCAATTAATACAACCGCCAGGAGAGAGCCCGCCGCGCGTCCACCGCGACGCGGCTGTGCTCCCAGGGGTACGGCCACCAGCGCAAACACCAGGCAGGCAACTGGGAAAGCCAGGCGCGTGTGCAGCTCGACGCTTGCGTCGCGCGATCCGACATGTTTCTCGGCAATCAATTCCGTCATGGATTGTTCAGGGATGCTGGGTTGCCGGGGATGCGGCGAGCCCAGTCCACTCACTTCAATCGGCCAGTCGCTTTGTCCAAACGACGTGACCGAGTAATGGTTCGCATCCTCGCGGGAAACCTCGTGAGTCGTGCCACCTTGCAGGTGAAGCTCCAGCTTGCCCTGCCGCGGCTCGGCAATCACGATTGCGCTATCGGCCAGAGTTACTTGCGATCCACTTTCGCCGCCCGTATCCGCAACGAACACGCCATGCCATTGCGTGCCGCTTGCCGAAACATCGTTCACGTACAAAACTTTTTTGGGGAACCGCTCGTCGAACACGCGCGGCTGCACCTGGAAGGAAATCTGCGAGCTGGCGAGATCTGCTTTTATGGAGTTGACCGTCCGCAGCGCGGCTGGCCCCACCCACAGGGTCATCGTCAGCGTGAGCACCGCGCCCACCATCGCCAGCATGCCTACCGGAAAAAGAATCCGGCGACGACCGATCCCTAGCGACGTCAACGCGATGATTTCGCTGTCGGCTGACATGCGGCCTAGACCCAGAAGAACGCCGATCAGCGTTGCAATGGGCACCGTAAATACAAAGACGCCGGGAAAAATGCATAGGAAAAATTTGAGGACCTGGACGTCCGAGCCCACGTGGCGCACATAAATTTCCATGAGTTGCACCAGGCGGGGGACCAGAAACACAAACGTGAAAACGACCAGTCCGAGGAAGGCGTGGCGGGATACCTCGCGGACGATATAGCGATCGAGAATGCGCATGACGCGAAAGTTCAGTGTACCACGCGGTTCGTTTCGCCCGGTTTTCTCTCTGCGGAACAGTGCGAATGCACGGGGATTAGCGACAAGTGTTGCGAATCGAGGAACAGGCTCTCGTCCAAACTGCCCTTGCCTGTATACTTTGGTTCTGTTTATGCGAGCGGCTATGAACCCTGCAACCGGTCTGCGTCAGCCTTGCTTTCGGACACTCGCCGAATGAATCGCATCCATCTGGTTGTGCTGTGGCACATGCATCAGCCGCAATACCGCGACCCGGAAACCGGGCGCTACGTCCTACCGTGGACGCGGCTTCACGCGTTGAAGGATTACTACGGCATGGTCGAGACGCTTCGGGAATTTCCCAAGTTTCATGCCACTTTCAACGTGGTCCCCGCTCTAGGAATTCAGCTCGAGGAATACGCGGGCGGCCAATTCAACGAGCCGTGGCACGCGCTTGCTTTCAAAAATGCCGACGGGCTGACGCGCGAGGACAAAGCCGAGATTCTTTCTCGCGCATTCCAGCTGAATCATGAACACCTGATGTCCCGCTGGCCACGCTTTGTCGAGCTTTACGAATGGTCGCGTCCTGCCGGCGGCGCGCAGGCCCTGGTGACCTTCACGCCGCGCGACTGGCGCGACCTTCAACTGCTCTCACAGCTGGCTTGGATGGAGGAATCCTGGCTCCAAAAAGATGAGGTCATGAGCCGGCTTGCCGCGAAGGGCAAGGATTACACGGAGAATGACAAGGCTGCGCTGAGGGAGAAGCAGCAGGAACTTTTGCGCTTGATTCTCCCCGCGTATCGCGACGCGGCTTCGCGCGGGCAAATCGAAATCAGCACGACCCCGTTTTATCACCCCATTTTGCCGCTTATTTGCGATTCCGACGTCGCGCGCATTGCGAATCCCGGGACTCCGCTTCCGCGCCGCGCGTTCCGCCGGCCCGAAGACGCCCGCGAGCAGTTGCAACTCGCGCGCCAGTATCATGAGAAAACGTTTGGCGTGAAGCCAGCAGGCGTTTGGCCATCCGAGGGCTCCGTCTCCCATCAAGCCCTTACGATCGCAGCCGAGGAAGGCTTTCAGTGGTTCGGCACGGATGAAGGCGTGCTTGGCCGGACGCTGAATGTGGGCTTCTTTCGCGATTCGAACGGCATTCCAGCCAATGCCGACCGTTTGTTCAAGCCCTGGCGCGTTCAGCTCGGCGAAAAGTCCATCACCGGGCTGTTCCGCGATCACCATCTTTCGGACCTGATCGGCTTTGTCTACAGCCGAATGGAGGCGCAAGCGGCCGCTGCGGACCTGCATGCGCGTTTGCGCCTACTGGGAGAAAAAGTTTCGGGCCAGCAGCCGCTCACCGTATGCCTTTTTCTCGACGGCGAAAACGCCTGGGAATACTACCCGGGCAATGGACGCGAATTCCTTCGCGAGTTTTACAGGCGCATTGCATCGGATCCTGACTTTCGCGCACTCACTTGCAGCGAAGCCGTTGCTTCGGCAGGAGCAATCCCGGTAACGGGCGAAATTTTTCCAGGCTCCTGGATCAACGCCAACTTCGACGTATGGATCGGCCACAGCGAGGATGTGACGGCGTGGGAATTGCTTTGGGATGCCCGCGAGGCTTTCGCCCGCGCGGTAGAGGCGCACAAGAACGGAAGACCAACTGCGCCAACCGAGGCGGGGCTCCGACAAGCGCAGGAGTCGCTTCTTGCGGCCGAAGGAAGCGACTGGTGCTGGTGGTTCGGTCCTGAGCACAGTACCGCGAACGACGCGGAGTTCGACGCGCTTTATCGCAAGCACCTCACTGGAATCTATCTCGCGCTCGGCCAGGTCGCGCCTGAGGATCTTGCGAAACCAATCAAACGGCGTCCGGAACACGCCCTTCAACTCGCGCCCGCAGGGTTCTTGCGTGTCAAAGTGGATGGCCGCGAAACTTCCTATTTCGAGTGGCTAGGCGCCGGTCTGTACGCACCGGAGCGTCGCGGCGGCTCCATGCACGGCCGTGTTTTTTACTTGCACGAGATGCGTTATGGTTTCGAGGCCGATCGCTTTTGCATACGCATTGATACATTTCCCGAAACCGTGAACGAACTCCAAGATCCCGAATTTCGGATTACTGTCTGCGGCGCGGAAGAGCTCACGATCGTGGCAAGATTGCACGGCGGCCGCATTCAGGAGTTTGCCGTGGAAAAGGCCCGAGTCTGCCTATTGAATCTCGAATCTGTCGCGGTCGCCGCGTTTGATCGCATCCTCGAAATCGCGGTCCACCGTGATCAACTCGACGTCAAAGGACAAACCAAACTGAAGCTCGGTGTGGCTTTATGGCACGGCGGATTGCCTGTCGATGTACTCCCGGCGGAAGGTTTCCTTGACGTTTTACTTGGTGAAGAAAATTTCGCGTGGTCTCCCGAATAGGTTCATTTCTTGCTTTTTTATTTTGTTTCTTCTTTATTCCCATACAGCTTTACCGCCAACTCTTGCGGCCGCTGCCCCACTGGAATCATCGACACCAGAAAGTTTGTCACCACGCGAATCACCGCAAGGTCGCCGGAACCTTGACTCACGACCAGCAACAGAGTTTCATTGGGGTCAAATCGCAACGCGCCGGGTTCATCCACTGCCGGAAGCGGTTTCCCAAAAATTGGAAAGCCTTTCCCCGGGTCCCGGATGATCCGCCGATTTGCAATATCCACAGGCGTGACCCGATCCGCGGCGGCGTCTGATACATAGAGCAAACTGGCGTCCGCGCTAAGTATGCCTCGCGTTGGCGCGGAGCCGAGCACCATGGTGTCTCCCACTTCGTGCGTCCAGGTGTTGATGGCTTGCAGACCATGCGCCTCGGGCGAAATGACATACAGCTCTCCGCCATCCGGCTTCAGTAGAAGGTCGGTCGGTTTCCCTGCCAGCTCAAGATTCGTTACCAGCACGCTGCGCTTCAGGTCCACAACCGAGAGCCGCGGTTCCGAGCGGCTCATGACAAAGGCAAGGGAACTGTCTGGCGACACCGCAAGGTCATCGGGCTGAGACACTACGGGAACACGGCTGCGCATTGCGAGCGTCGCCGCGTCATGAATGCTCAAGGAACCTTCACGCCGATTCACCACCAGCAAGGATTTTCCGTCCGGGGTAGCCTTGGCCAGAACCGGCTCGCGGCCGGTCCGTCCGCGCGACACAATTGCTCGCGAATGAATATCAATGGCAATCACCGTGTCGTTTCCCGATGTCGTCGTGTACAGGCGCTCTCCGTCGGGCGAGAAATCCAGGGCGTAGGGAAGCGGGCCCACCGGAATACGGGCACTCACCTGATAGGTGCGAGCATCAAAAATCCAGACGTAGCCCCCTTCGGAGCTGAGGCCCAGGATTTCGGGGCGTGTGGGATGTTCACGAATGCCGGAAGGCGCCGGCCCGACCGGGATGCGCGCCACCGTCTTGAGTTTAACCAGGTCCACAACCGCGACGGAGCCATCGGCCGTGGTGACGTAGGCGCACAGGTGCAAGTCCGGCCGTAGAAACGAGGGGCGATGCTCTCGCAGAAGGACAATCAGCGCACCAAGGGCCAGCACCGCGGAAGCGAAATACAGCCGAAAATTTCTGGGACGGTCCATAGAGCGTCGAAATTCTCCCATGCCGGCCGTCTTGCTGGCTAGGGACCGCCCCCGGAAATGCCTAAGAAGCCTGTATTTCTCAGGCGTCCGGCTTTGACGCTCCCCGTCGTCGTAGGAGTGGAGGCCGGCCATGAGCCGGGCCTCTCGGGGCGTAACATCGGATCGCCCCGAGAATCAAAAGAAGAGAAGGGAAGGTACAGCCATGGAAAGCATCGCTATCGACCGTTCAAAGGCAGAAACCCTGAATAGGGGCCCATTTCTTCCGCCCGTTGAAAGACCCAAAGGGTTGATGATGAAACTCGCGTATTACTTTACGCGACGTCAATTCGGCAAGGTGCTTACGCCGTTAAAGGTGCATTCGGCGCGACTGCCGATCGGCTTCGGTCAGTTCTACGGAAAAATCGGCCAACTGGACAAGAAACTCACCCTCCCGGCGGAGACCGTCATGCTGATTCGCGAGCAAGTAGCGCGGATCAATGTTTGTCTTTTCTGCATCGATATTGGGCGGTCGTTTACGATCAAGGCTTCGATGAATCAAGCTAAATTCGACGCGCTCGAGGAATACCGGACGAGTCCCTTGTTCTCTGAGGCAGAGCGTGCGGCGTTGGACTATGTCACCGAGCTGACGAAAACAAAAAGCGTGAGCCCCGAAACGTTTTTGCGGTTGCGCCGCTATTACTCGGAACGCGAAGCATGTGAAATCGTGTGGCTGGTGGCTACCGAGCACGTCTACAACATGACTAACATCGGCCTCAACATCCACTCCGACATGCTCTGCGACCTGACCAAGAAAAATGCACCGAAGCAGAATTGAGCCGGTTTGTTTGCACTCCTAGGCTTCGGCATGGAGAACCGGCAATTTCGCGGCTTCCCACGCCGCAATGCCGCCGGCAATTTCACCGACGGAATTAAATCCCCGACCCTGGAGTAGACTCGCCGCAATGGATGAGCGGTAGCCGCCGGCGCAATAGACCAGAAGCGAACGGTTCTTCGGCAGTCTCTCCAGGTTTTCCGTCAAGCGATTGAGAGGAATGCTCAGGCTTCCGCCGATATGTTTTTGTTCGCGCTCGCGCGGGGCGCGAACGTCAACGACCAGCGGTGGCTCGCTCGACGACAGCAGTTCCGAGGCAAACGGCGCGCTCAAGCGCTCCGTGATCGCTATGAGTTCAGGCCGCGACTCGAGACTGTGCATCCCGTTCTGCAAATACCCGGCTACGTGATCGAACCCGATGCGGCCAAGCCGGATGGCGGACTCGGCTTCCCGCCCTGGCGCGGCGAGGATCACGATCGGATGCGCGCGATCGAGCATGGTTCCGGCCCAAGTCGCATACTGCCCCCCTAGTCCGATGTTGATGCTGCCCGCCAGGTGCACTGCACCAAACTCGTCCGGATCGCGAGTGTCGAGGATCTGCGCCCCTTTTGCTTTTAGCTCTAGCACCTCATCGAGCGTTAGCGGTTTCATCCCTCGCGCCAGCGCTTCGTCCAGCGTTGGCCGCTCTTGGCTGTTCAAGACGGCATCATAGGTGAAGTAGGGCGGAGCTTCGGGCTGATCCGCTGTCACCACCTGGATGAACGCTTCCTTGCTCATGGGCTGAAGCGCATAGTTCAACCGCCTTTGTTCACCGAGCGTGGACACGGTCTCTTTGCTGATAGCTTTTCCGCACAATGAACCAGCGCCGTGCGCCGGATAGACCAGGCTGGCGTCCGGTAGAGCCAGCAGTTTCTTGTGCAGCGAATCGAACAGCAAGCTCCCTAGATCCGTTGCCGACCAGCCTAAAGCCGCGCGCAGGTCGGGACGCCCGACGTCTCCGATGAATAATGTGTCTCCCGTGAGCACGGCATGCGGTTGCCGGTCGCTGTTGTTCAGGTCAAAAACCAGGACCGAGATCGATTCCGGCGTGTGGCCGGGAGTCTCGAGCGCCTTCAAACGTACGCGGCCAAATTCAACGAAGTCGTCGTCGCGAAGCGGGGTAAACGCGTATCCTGCTTTGGCCGCGGCCCCCAGGTAGATTGTCGCTCCCACCCGATCGCGCAGTTCCAGGTGTCCGGCGACAAAATCCGCATGAAGATGCGTCAGAAACACGTGCTTAATTTGGAGCCCGTGCTCGGCCGCAAACGCGGTGTACTGTTCGGTGTCTCGCTGTGGATCAACGACGGCGGCTGTGCCGGTCGCCTCGTCCCCAATCAAGTAAGAAGCGTGCGCCAGGCACGGAAGATAAAACTGCTTAAAGATCACGCTGCACCGTCCTCGTTCACAGTGCGCCTACTCGGGCTGCGGAACAATACGCAAATAAGGCCGCGGGGCTTTCCAGCCGCCGGGGTACTTCTTCCGCGCGTCATCGTCGGAAACGCTCCCGCTGATGATGACGTCTTCGCCGGGTTTCCAATTCACGGGTGTTGAAACCTGGTGCTTGGCCGTGAGCTGGATCGAATCCAACACCCGCAACACCTCGTCGAAATTGCGCCCGGTGCTCATCGGATAGCTGAGCATTAGCTTGATCTTTTTGTCGGGGCCAACGACAAACACGGTTCGCACGGTGGCATTGGTTAGAGCGGTGCGTCCTTCGCAACTGTTGCCCGCGTCTGCAGGCAACATGTCATAAAGCTTTGCGACCTTCAGTTCAGGGTCGCCGATCATCGGGTAGTTCACCTTGTGTCCCTGGGTTTCCTCGATATCCACCGCCCATTTGCTGTGACTGGCCACCGGGTCCACACTCAAACCGACAATCTTGCAATTCCGCTTCGTGAAATCCGGCTGCAGTCCGGCCATGTAACCCAATTCCGTCGTGCACACGGGGGTAAAGTCCTTGGGGTGAGAGAACAAAATGGCCCAGCCGTTGCCGATCCACTCGTGAAAATTGATGGTGCCTTGTGAAGTCTCCGCAGTGAAATTGGGAGCCTCGTCGTTGATTCGCAACATGAGTCTTTCTCCTGGCACTAAGTTTTTTGGGGACCGGCCTTCGAAGTCAAGAAGGGGAGCCGCAGCATCCTACACTTCTCACTGCGGGGAGGCAACTGCCGCTTGACTAGCCGCGCGGCCCGCTGACCCAAACCTGTCCCTCGGGCCGTTGCATTTGCATGTTAATTCAGCTACTTATTAACGCACCGAAGTCGTACTTCGATAGGTCGTTTCTCGCTCGCTTTGATCGGGGACAAGCACGTCCTGGTAGGAGTTCTCGGCCCATGGGGACCCGGCCATCGAGTATTCCCTCTGCAGACTTGCACCCTCCTGCTAGAGGTTGGCCGCCCTTCTTCCCGAGGTCCGAGCCGAGATGTGTCTCGGGCAAAGCCTTAGCTTGAGAAGGAGAGACCCATGTTTCGCAAGACGGGGTTCCTCGCCGTAGTGGTCCTCGCGGCTCTGATGGCCACGCCTTCTGCTTTTGCGCAATGGCAACCCGGCGCGCACCCTCGCCCGCGCATCACCCAAGGCGTTGACGAAGCAAATCGCGTCGCGCTGCGCGGCAACACGCGCCCGGAAGCGGCGGTCCTGGCGAACGACCTCGGCCCCGTCGCCAGCGATTTCGCGATGGAGCACATGCTTCTGCAATTGAAACGGTCTCCGGAACAAGAACACGCTCTCCAGCAATTTCTCGATGAACTCCATACTCCGAGCTCACCGAATTTCCATCGTTGGCTTACGGCCGAAGAGTTCGGCGAAAGATTCGGGGTGGCCAAGTCCGATCTCGATGCCATCAATTCTTGGCTGGCGTCTCACGGCTTCCGAGTCAATGTCGTTTATCCGAGCGGCATGCTCATCGATTTTTCCGGGACCGCCGCCGAAGTGCGCCAGGCCTTCCGGACAGAAATTCACCATCTGGTTGTCAAAGGCGAGAAGCACGTTGCCAATGTCAGCGATCCGCAAATCCCCGCCGCACTCGCTCCGGCTGTCGCAGGCATTGTCTCTCTGCACGATTTTCGGCCGAACGCGATGCACAAGATGCGTCAGCCGCGCTCGCAATTCACGTTTCCCGATCAATTTGGCAATACCACTTACGCCGTTGTGCCCGCAGACCTGGCCACAATTTACAACTTGAATCCTCTCTTTAGCGCCGGCGTCTCCGGCCAGGGCCAAACCATCGTGCTCATCGAAGATACCGACGTTTTCAGCGCGACAGATTGGAGCACTTTCCGCTCGACCCTGGGTCTTTCCGGTTACACTGCCGGTTCCTTCACCGAACTTCATCCTCCCGCACCTTCTTCACAACCCGGCAACAATTGCGGCGCTCCGGGCGTTATTTCCCCCAACGATGCAGAAGCCATTCTTGACGCCGAATGGGCCAGCGCTTCGGCTCCCAGCGCCGCTATTGAAATGGCTGCTTGTGCGGATACCACGACGACTTTTGGCGGCCTCATCGCTCTTCAAAACTTGATCAATGCCAGCACTGCGCCTCCGTCCATCATGAGCATCAGTTATGGCCAATGCGAGACGGTCAATGGCGCGGCCGCTAATGCTTCATACAATTCCGCTTATCAGCAGGCGGTCGCGGAGGGCGTCTCCGTGTTTGTCGCGGCAGGCGATAGCGGCGCGGCGGGCTGTAACAATAGCGTTGCCGTCGCCACTGAAGGCATCGCGGTCAACGCCTTCGCTTCCACGCCAAACAACGTAGCCGTCGGCGGCACCGACTTCAGCGACACCTATTCGGGCACCAACCTGACGTATTGGAATTCCAGCAACACTTCGGCATTTGGTTCGGCTCTTTCCTACGTTCCGGAGATTCCCTGGAATGACTCGTGCGCCGGGCAGCTCGTTTCTGCTTATGAGGGTTACCCGCTCACTTATGGCTCATCGAGTTTGTGCAATGACCCAACCATCGGCTCACTGCTGCAAACCACCGTGGCTGGCGGTGGTGGCCCCAGCCAATGCGCGACGGGCACTCCGTCGACCAGCGGGGTTGTCAGTGGCACCTGCGCCGGCTGGGCCAAACCTTCGTGGCAATCCGTTTTCGGCAATCCCAACGATGGCGTGCGCGATACGCCGGACGTTTCTCTTTTCGCTGCCGACGGCCTGTGGAGTCACTTCTACATTTTCTGTTGGTCGAACACGGCTCAGGGCGGCGCAGCCTGCGGGTCCGATCCCAGCGCCTGGTCGGGAGCGGGCGGAACCTCTTTTGCTTCGCCCATCATGGCGGGCATTCAGGCGCTCATCAACCAAAAGGCCGGCGGCCCTCAAGGCAATCCCGCTCCTGTGTATTATCAGCTTGCGGCCGCAGAGTACGGTTCGAGCGGAAGCAATTCTTGCAACTCAAATAATGGGAATGCGGTTGGCGCGAGCTGTGTTTTCTACGATGTGACCATGGGCGACATGGACGTGGATTGTACTGGCCCAAACTGTTTTCTCTCGAATGGTTCGGTTGGCGTGCTTTCCACTTCTAATACCGCTTTCGCGCCGGCGTACGGCACTACAACGGGTTGGGATTTCGCCACCGGCATCGGCACCGTCAACGCGGCCAATTTGGTCAACAACTGGCCCTCGTCGACCACACAACCAAGTTTCCTTCTCTCAGCTTCTCCTTCCAACGTGAGCATGCTGCAAGGGACTTCCGGTTCTACCACGGTCTCCATCAATCCTCTGAACGGCTTCAGCGGGAGCGTCAGTCTGGCAGCGTCCGGGTTGCCGAACGGCTTCAGCGGGACTTTTGGCACGAATCCGGCAACTTCGAGCAGCGTATTGACCCTCTCCGCTAGCGGCGCGTCAACCACTGGCAATTTCACCGTGACCATTACGGGAACATCGGGCAGTCTGACGAACAGCACGACCTTCTCTTTAACCGTTAATCCTCAGGGGAACTTCACGCTCTCCACGTCGCCAAGCAGCTTGACGGTGGTCCAGGGAGCCAGCGGGAGCACTAGCATCTCGGTCAACGCGCTGAACAGTTTCAACAGCACCGTAAGCTTGTCTGCTTCCGGATTGCCTGCGGGTGTGACCGCGTCGTTCAATCCCACAAGCACCGCCGGCACCAGCACCTTGACTTTGACCGCAAGCAGTACCGCGACAACCGGCACGGCCAGTGTGGCCATCACGGGCACCGCTGGCAATTTGTCGAGCTCGACGACGCTTTCCTTGACGGTGAATCCACCGCCAAACTTCACGCTCTCGGCGTCTCCAACGAGTTTGACCATCACACAAGGAGCAAGCGGCGCGAGCACGATTACGGTAAATCCCCTCAACGGCTTCAGTGGCAGCGTCGCTTTGTCGGCCTCAGGTCTGCCTAGCGGCGTGATGCCTGCGTTTAGTCCCACCAGCACGACCGGTGCGAGTACGTTGACACTGACAGCCAGCAGCACCGCCACCACGGGAACGGTCACCGTCACGGTCACAGGAACATCGGGCGCGCTGGCCAAGACCGTCACGATCGCTCTCACCATCGGCGTGCTTCCAACGCTTCCATCGATATGGTCTGACGGGGACATCGGTTCGGTTGGTGTGCCGGGCGCCGCAAGCTACGCGAATGGAACCTTCACGGTATCCGGAGCCGGGTCAGGCACGATGATCACCAGCACCGATAGCTTCCATTTTGTCTACCAGTCGTTTTCGGGGGATGGCTCGATTGTCGCGCGCGTGCGAAGCGTGCAGGGGAGCAGCGCGACGCAAGCGGGCATTATGATTCGCGAGACGCTCACGACGGGCGCCAATCACGTTTTCTTGTTTGACTACTCCGCTTCGATTTTGGCCACCGAGCGCGCCACCACCGGCGCGAGCAGTTCCTATCAGTCGGTAGGGAGCGCGACGCTGCCGAATTGGATCAAGCTAACGCGCAGCGGGAACCTCTTCAACCTGTACAGCTCCTCTGATGCAGTGAACTGGACGCAACTGGGAACCAGCCAAACGGTGGCGATGGCCCAGAGCGTGTACGTGGGATTGGCGGTGAGCAATCGTAACACGGCTTCTTTGGCTACCGCTACGTTCGATAGCGTGTCGGTGAACTCCGCGTCCGCGCCGGCGCCGCTGATTACCGCGGTTTCCGCGACTACCGGATCGATCGGAAGCCAAGTGGTGATCTCGGGTTCCGGTTTTGGCGCCGCGCAAGGAGGCAGCGCCGTGCTGCTGAACGGCGCTGCGGTAAGCATCAACAGTTGGAGCGACACGTCGATAACAATAACGATTCCGGCTGGTGCGACGACGGGTCCGATGCTTGTATCGGTCGCTCCCGGCATGAACGACAGCAACGCGATTCGTTTCACGGTTACTGCGCAGCCGCTGCCGGCTTCCTGGCTGGACCAGGATGTGGGCGCGGTGGGCGTGCTGGGGAGCGCGGGCTACGCCAGCGGCGTATTTACAGTGGCGGGAGCGGGCAATGGAACGATGATCACCAGCGCCGACAGCTTCCATTTCGTATACCAACCGCTCGCCGGCGACGGAACGATTGTGGCGCGCGTGGTGAGCGTGCAAGGCAGCAGCTCGGCTCAAGTTGGCGTTATGATTCGCGAGACGCTCGGTGCAGGCGCGAATCACGTCTACTTCTTCGACTACTCCCCGTCGCTATTGATGACCGAGCGCGCCACCACAGGAACAAGCAGCACCTACACATCAATGGGAAGCGCGACGCCTCCGAACTGGCTGAAGTTAGTGAGAAGCGGGAACGTATTCACGATGTACGGCTCGACGAATGGCACGAACTGGACCCAGTTGGGTGCCAGCCAAACGGTGGGCATGGCTCCAAACGGGTATGTCGGGCTGGCGGTGAGCAATCGCAACACGTCTTCTTTGGCCATCGCTACTTTTGACAATGTTTCACTCACCACGCCTGCTCCTCCATCGCCGAACTTCTCTCTCTCGACATCTTTGAGCAGCATGACGATGACGCAAGGAACGAGCAGCACAAACACCATCACCATTACTCCGCAATTTGGCTTCAATGGAAACGTTAGCTTATCCGCTTCTGGCCTGCCCGCTGGTGTGACGGCGTCGTTTGTTCCCAGCACCACGGCCACCACGAGCACTCTCACCCTGATTGCCGCCGGCACCGCGGCCGTGGGCACATTTCCAGTTACCATAACCGGCATCTCGGGCGGCTTGACGAACACCGCAACGATTGCTCTCATCGTGAATCCTCAGGGAAGCTTCACCGTCTCGGCTGCGCCAACTGGATTGACGGTTCCGCAGGGCTCGATCGGCACGAGCACGATTGCCGTCGCTCTGCAAGGCGGTTTCAATGGCACGATCAACCTGTCGGCTTCCGGCTTGCCCAACGGCGTCACGGCCTCCTTCCATCCCAGCAGCACAACCACCACGAGTTCGCTGACACTGACCGCGAGCGCTACCGCGGCCACGGGAACCGTCGCCGTAACGGTCACAGGTTCCTCGCTTGGCTTGACGAGCAACGCTACGATCAATCTGACGGTGACTCAAGTCATCTTGCCCCTGCCTTCGGTTTGGTCGGATGGTGATATCGGCTCGGTGGGCGTGGCCGGAAGCGCCAGTTACTCCAACGGGACGTTTGCGGTGTCCGGTGCCGGTTCAGGGACGATGATCACCAGCGCCGATAGCTTCCACTTTGTGTACCAGCCGCTCAACGGAGACGGCACCATCGTAGCGCGTGTGCTAAGCGTGCAGGGAAGCAGTGCCGCCCAAGCGGGAATCATGATTCGCGAGACGCTGAGCCCGGGCGCGAATCATGTCTACTTGTTTGACTATTCCTCGCAACTGTTGATGACCGAGCGCACCACCGCCGGCGCAAGCAGTTCGTACACCTCGGCGGGAAGCGCCACTCTGCCGTGTTGGATCAAGCTGACGCGCGGCGGAAATGTGTTCACGATGTTGGGTTCCGCCGATGGCGTGAACTGGGTGCAATTGGGGACGAGCCAGACAGTGAGTATGGCACCCAGCGTGTATGTCGGCTTGGCCGTCAGCAATCGTAACCCCGCTTCTACAGCCACCGCGACGTTCGACAGCGTGTCGGTGAATTCTGCGGCCATGCCCGCCCCGGTGATAACTGGCGTTTCGGCAACCACGGGATCAGTAGGCAGCCAGGTCGTGGTCAGCGGAACGGGCTTTGGCGCCACGCAAAATGGCAGCGCGGTATTGCTCAACGGCGCACCGGTGACCATCAGCAGCTGGAGCGACACGTCGCTCACGATAACCATTCCCTCGACCGCCACGACGGGTCCGATGCTGGTATCGGTCGCGCCAAGCATGAACGACAGCAATCCTGTGCGCTTCACGGTGACCTCACAGCCTCTGCCGTTATCCTGGCTGGACCAGGACGTAGGCGCAGCTGGCGTGTTCGGGAGCGCAAGCTACACCAACGGGACATTCACGGTGGCCGGAGCAGGGAATGGGACGATGATCACCACCTCCGATGGCTTCCACTTCGTGTACGAGCCGATGACGGGCGACTGCACCATCCTTGCGCGTGTGGTTAGCGTGCAGGGGAGCAGCGCGGCGCAAACCGGCATCATGGTGCGCGAGACGCTCAATCCTGGCTCAAACCATGTGTTCCTCTTTGACTACGCGCCCTCGTTGTTGGCCACCGAGCGAACCGGCACCGGCTCAAGCAGTGCGTATCAGTGGGTGGGCAGCGCGACCCCGCCGAACTGGCTGAAGCTGGTGCGTAGCGGGAACGTGTTCAGCATGTACGCATCTACGAATGGGACGACCTGGACCCAGGTAGGGACCAGCCAGACGGTGACCATGGCGCCGAACATTTACGTCGGCCTGGCCGTGAGCAATCGCACGACGGCCTCTTTAGCCACCGCCACCTTTGACAACCTAACCCTGACCACGCCCTAGCGGGGTTGTCACTGCCTTGGGAAGCGGGCCATTCTCGGTTGATTGCAGGGAATAGTCGCCTTTGCTCTTCGCAGCCTCTTGGCTTAATCTGTTCAGGGAGATGTTTCTAAGCGGACCATTTTCAGGGCTGCTCACCGACCTCTACGAACTCACCATGGCGGCGGGGTACGTCCAGAACCGCTTTGAAGCCCGCGCTACGTTTGAACTTTTTGTTCGCCACCTTCCCCAGCGCCGCAACTATCTGGTAGCGGCGGGATTGGAGCAGGCCCTCGACTTCCTCGGAAATGTCCGTTTTTCGAACGAGGATGTTTCCTATCTCCGCGCTCTGCCTTTCTTCAGCAACGTTCATTCCGATTTTTTCGACTATCTCTCTCGATTTCAGTTTACGGGTGATGTCTCGGCCTTACCCGAAGGAACGATTTTTTTTCCCGGCGAGCCTCTGCTTCGCGTTACCGCTCCCCTCGCCGAAGCGCAGCTCGTCGAGACCGGTCTTCTCAGCATTCTTCACTTCCAGACCCTGATCGCCAGCAAAGCGTCGCGCGTCACCGCTGCCGCTGGCGGGCGCCCCGTCGTTGAATTTGGTTCTCGCCGGGCTCATGGCATGGAGGCCGGAGTTCTAGCCGCACGCGCCGCGTTCGTCGGTGGCTGCGAGGGTACGTCGAATACTTTTGCAGGCCGCCGCTTTGGGGTCCCCGTTTATGGAACGCAAGCTCACTCGTGGATCATGGCGCACGAGGATGAAGCGGAAGCTTTCCGCAATTTCTTGGACGTCTTCCCAGAGCAGTCCACTCTTCTCGTCGACACCTACGATGTTCGTGCGGCCTTAGAGAAAATCATTGCGCTAGGGCGCAAACCCGCCGGCGTTCGGCTTGATAGCGGCGATGTTTTATCGGAAAGTCAGTGGGTGCGCAAGCGGCTTGACCGCGCGGGCTGGGACGATGTGAAGATTTTTGCCTCGGGGGAACTGGATGAAGAGCGCATCGAGACTCTGCGGCAAAAAGGCGGGCGCATCGATGCTTTCGGCGTCGGCACAGCGCTTTCCACTTCGTCGGATTCACCAAACATCGGCGTGATTTATAAACTCGTGGAAGTAGGCCTTGGTGATACGGTGCGAAACGCCGCAAAGTTTAGTCAAGAAAAAATGACTTATCCTGGGCGCAAGCAGATTTTCCGCTTTGCCGATGCCAGCGGGAAGCTTTTAGCTGACGTCATCGGTTTGGATGCGGAGTCTTTCCCGGGGAGCGAACCCTTGCTGGTCCCAGTGATGCGCGCGGGCAGACGCCTTGCGGCCGGAGAGCAGGATCTTGCCGCGACGATAAAAAGAGCACAGAGTTGCCATCTTGCCGACCGCGCCCGCTTGCCGGAGCGCATCCAGGCTCTTGGCGTTGCCAACCCGCCGTTTCCTGTCCGGTACAGCGAGCGGCTCGAGAAGTTACGGGATGAAGTCCAGCAAATGGTCGCGAAAAGCGCCTACATCGGGTGAAGAAGCGATCGTAGCTTTCCGGGCCAATCGGGAATCTAACTTAGTAGTCCAGGCCAAAGGCCCTGAATTGGAAATCTCAATGAGACCCGTTCTCTGGGGAGTAGACGCGCAGGCAGATTTCATGCTGCCGGGAGGTAAGCTCTACGTGCCCGGCGCTGAAAAAATCATTCCGAACATCCATCGGCTGGTCCATCAAGCCCGCCAAAGTCGCGTTCTTCTCATTTCCTCGGCTGATGCTCACCAACCCGATGACCCCGAATTTCAGCAGTGGCCGACGCACTGTGTGAAGGGAACTTCCGGCGCGGACCTGATTCTTGAAGCGCGCGCTGCCCGCCAACTCATCATCGCAAACTACCGGGATTTTGTCTTTCCCGCTGACGTCAGCGCTTATGAGCAAATTCTCTTGGAAAAGAACACGCTCGATGTCTTCGACAATCCCAACACCGACAAACTGCTCACCCAGTTGAGCTCCTCGACAGAGCCCAACGCTGCAAGCAAGTTCCGTGTTCTCGTATTCGGCGTGGTCACGGAATATTGTGTGCTCCGTGCGGCGCAGGGTCTGCTGCGCCGCGGCCACCGGGTGAGCATCGTGGAAGACGCGATCCAGTCTCTCGACGCAACGAAAGGGCGGGAGACTCTTGACGACGTGCAAGCGCGAGGCGCGCAGCTGGTTACCACCGAGCAAGCGTTAGCGCTCATCGCCAGCGATGGGCTCCACTCTGCCGAAGACCAGCTTCGCAAAACCGCCGGGGAGTGAGGCCTCGAACGGGTCTTTGAGTTACTGGTAAAATGTCCTAAGAACAACCATCTCGACAGA
>Ga0126381_100001063_pt1 | contig 29732 bp, 20 predicted proteins | sample PanSoiMetPlot_28_FD_96465 | JGI IMG/M metagenome (GOLD analysis project Ga0126381, IMG submission 96465) | Tropical forest soil microbial communities from Panama - MetaG Plot_28 | ecosystem: Environmental > Terrestrial > Soil > Tropical forest > Bulk soil | place: Panama | collected 2016-02-17
GGGGCACCATGTACGTCAACATTGCGGACAAAGCCAACATCGCCGTCGTCGACGCAAAAAATCTCGCCGTCACCGCGCATTACGATATGAGTTCCAAAGGCACGGGCGGCAGCGGCCTCGCGTTCGACGCGAAGAATCACATTCTGTTCGCGTACTACCGACAGCCGTCGCCCGTCGTGGTGATTATCAACGCCGACAATGGCAACATCATCACCACGCTCCCCACTGGCACCGGCGTGGATACGGTCGCTTTCAATCCCGCCACCATGGAAGCGATCAGCGCCGAAAACGGCGGCTCGATGACGTTCATCAAAGAAAATAGCCCCACCGATTTCAGTGTCGAGCAAACTCTGCAGACCATGGTCGGCGCGAAAACACTTGCCCTCGACACAAAGACAAATCACCTGCTAACCATGGCGGCTGAGTACGGCCCGCCGGCGCCAGACGCCAAGCCCGGCCCTGCCGGCCGACCACCCCGCGGTCCCATGATTGCGGATTCGTTCTCCATCCTTATGGTTGGGAAATGATATGGTTGGGAAATGATCGGCGGGCAGCAGGAAAGCCAAAGGCTATTGGGGCAAACCGAATAGAGACAACGTCACCACACGAACCGCCACCGCTACAACGCGCGGCGAGCGTCTCAGCTCTGTTTGAGGCGAAGGCGTAAATGTTTGACGGCGCGCTCGGCTTCTTCGCGGAAGTGAAACGCATCCAGGCGAAACGAACGCAGCCATCTTCGCATGGGCCCGGCCAATGGATGAGACAACGTGTGCTGAGCCGATGCCACTGCATCAGCGCTTCGAATGACCGTCGGGGCCAGCCACAAAACTGCCGCTCGGGCCGCGGGAAGGGCCCGCTGGCCCTGTCTGGCGGTTCGCGTGGCGAGATAGACTACCGCCCGCGCGTAGAGCAGCCACACGCCAACGGCAACGCCTGCCACCAGCAACAAAACCAAAAACAACATGGCAAATAAAAGGAAAGCGAAAAAAAGCTCCTGGAAGTAAAAAGAACGGGAAGCGAAGACGGTGGCCGGAATCCCGCAGGCAACCAGCAATACTTTCAATGCGCGCCGCTTAGCCTGTGACGTCATGGCCCATTGCCCCTCCGCTTCTCCCCTTTCTTAGATGCAGCAAAAGGCAGTTCGGAATCCAGCCGAACAAAATATTGAGCTTCAACATCGGATAAATCCTGAGGGCGGTCGAGGGGGGCTTGTCCGGGGACTGGAGCACGGCCGACGCATCCTTCTTATCATCGCTCCGCCCGCATGTCCATCTTTTCTTTGTCGCTTTCCTATGTTTCTCAAGCCGTTCATCTGCACCAACCGGATTCGTCACAGTCCCGCAACAAATTTTAGCTGCTGTGCCGAGTCTTCCCCTAGAATCCTCCCAAGGTCGGCGTTGGATGTTCGCCAATGTTTTGCTAATTGCTTGGAGGCTAAGTGGGTTCGATGGAAGATTTTGATCTGATTGTGATTGGCTGCGGCCCGGCGGGAGAAAAGGCCGGAGCGCAGGCCGCTTATTTTGGAAAGCGCGTCGCAATCATCGAGCGCGCCCAACACATGGGAGGAAGCTGCATCAACACCGGCACGGTTCCCAGCAAAACGCTTCGCGAGTCCGCGCTTTATTTTTCCGGTTTGCAGCAACGCGGGCTCTATGGAATTGACTACTCGCTGAAAGAGAATCTCACGGTGCATGACTTCATGCATCACGAGCGTGAAGTCGTGGAGATGGAGCGGCGGCGGATTCTAAAAAATCTTGCGCTGCACAAGATCGATCTGGTCCGCGGCCAAGCGGCCTTTGAAGATGGCCACACCATTGCCGTTTCATCGGTGGATGGAATGCGCCGACTGAAGGGCGAGGTGATTCTTATCACCACAGGCTCGAAACCGCATCGGCCGGCGGAGATTTCATTTGATGATGTTCACACTTTTGACTCAGACACCTTTCTACAGATGGATCGCATTCCGAAAAGCCTGGCGGTGATTGGCGCCGGAGTCATCGGGTGCGAATACGCCTCCATTTTTATGGCGCTGGGCGTGGAAGTTACTTTAGTGGATGGACGCGACCGGCTGCTTCCCTTCCTCGATTACGAGATTTCGAATCGGCTGCGCGATCGCCTCATGTCGCTCGGCATGCATTTCTCCTTCAACGAGCGCCCTGTGAAGACGGAAAATTCTGCTACTGGCGTGCGGCTGACAATGAAGAGCGGCAAAGTGCTTGAGACAGAAGCGGCGCTTTTTGCGGCGGGGCGGCGCGCCGCGGTGGACGGGCTCGCGCTCGAAAAAGCCAGCCTTGCACTGAATGATCGTGGCTACATTCCTGTGAATGAAAGCTATCGCACCTCGGTTTCGCACATCTACGCCGCGGGCGACGTTATCGGATTTCCGGCGCTGGCATCCACATCAATGGAGCAGGGCCGCGTCGCCGTTTGTCACGCTTTTGGGTTGAAATATAAACAGCGCGTTGCTTCGCTGTTGCCGATGGGCATTTATACGATTCCGGAAATCTCGGCCGCGGGAGAAACGGAAGAGTCGTGTAAGGAGAAGAAAATCGATTACGTGGTTGGACGGGCCCTCTATGAGAACAATGCGCGTGGCCACATCACCGGCGATACGGCGGGTATGCTTAAACTCATCTTCGCGCGCGTAGACAAGAAGCTTCTTGGCGTCAGCATGATTGGCGAAAATGCTACCGAGTTGATTCACATCGGGCTGACCGTTTTGGACAAAGGGCTCACGATCGATGAATTCATCGAGCAGGTTTTCAACTATCCGACGCTGAGTGAAACGTATAAATACGCGGCTTACGACGGCCTGGGCAATCTTGCCGGTCACAAGCTGCGGGAGGGTTGATAAAAGGAAGCTGGAGCCTGCCTGCTGCGGGCAAGCGGGGCTACCTTCGAAGCTCCCCTCACGGAGCCAGCCGGGCAACCCGCACTCGAATTGCGACAACCTATGACCGTGCTCACCCTAAAGTCGGCCTTGACAAAACTTTGTTCCCTGCTGCTTATCGCTAGCGCCATGTCATTCGTCTTTGCCGCGCCGGGACGCGTCCCGCCAATGCCAGACGGGACTGCAAAAAGCTACTTGGGCCTCGATCGCAATATCTATCCTGGCGATGATGCCATGAAACTTTTGCGAAACGATTTCAGCTTTACTAGCTATTGGCTCAGCCCGCCACCGGGTGAAAAAAACAACACTTGGGGCGGCAAGCGCCAGTTTCTCCGCTCGTTGGGTTTTGGTTTTGTGGTCCTCTACCGGGGACCGGACAGCAGCGAACTTAAGACCGAAGCAGCGGCGAAAGCACGCGGCACTCGCGAAGGAGAAGAAGCGGCAGCGTCAGCAAGAGCTGAAAGCTTCTCGCCAGGAACAATCATTTTTTTGGACATCGAAGAAGGCGGCCGACTGCCGGAAACGTACCACACGTATCTGGGCGCCTGGTCGGAGGCACTCGTGCGCACCGGCTTTCGCCCGGGCGCCTATTGCTCGAGCATGCCCGTCAGAGAAGATCGGAACACCACAATCACCACGGTCCGCGACATTCGTGACCATGCCGCATCGCGCGATTTCGTAATCTGGGCTTACAACGATATGTGCCCGCCTTCTCCCGGTTGCGCGTTTCCACAGGATCCACCAGCTCCCTCAAAGAGCGGGATTCCCGACGCGGCAGTGTGGCAATTCGCGCAGTCACCGCGCAGGAAAGAGTTCACCAAGCGTTGCCCCGCAAAATATGCTGCCGACGGAAACTGCTATGCTCCGGGCGACACTCAACACGCGTGGTTCCTGGATGTGAATTCCTCAGCCTCGCCCGACCCTTCGGCCGGCGCGAAATGAACGGGGAGAACGAAATTCGTAAAACAAAAAGGCGCCTGCGCTTCAAGGCGTAGCCGCCTTTCGTTCTGCCCAGAATTCATTTTGAACCTTAATTCTGAAATTCAGATTTGGCCCATTCCGCCGTCCACGTTGATCTCTTCGCCAGTGATGTAGGAAGCATCTTGCGAGGCCAGGAACGCGACGACACCGGCCACTTCTTCCGGTTGTCCAAAGCGCTTCATCGGGACTTTTCCAACAACGTCTTTGGCAAAATCATCCAGGGCCTCTTTGGGGAGTCCCGTTTTCTCGAAGATCGGCGTGGCAATCGGCCCTGGCGCCACAGAGTTGACGCGGATTCCGCGGCCAACGAGTTCGGCGGCTGCGGTTCTGGCCAGCGAACGCAACGCGGCCTTGGTAGCTGCGTACGCGCTTGCTCCCGCCGTGCCTTTGCTGTCCACCACGCTGCTATTCAGAATGATGGAGGCGCCGTCATTCAAATGCGGGATCGCCTTCTGCACGGTGAAGTACGCGCCCTTAATGTTGGTGTCGAACTGCTCGTCGAACAGCGTCTCGGGCGTCTCGGCGAGCGGAGCGAATTTCGCAACTCCTGCGTTCACGAATAGGACGTCGATTTTTCCATGCTTCTTCGAAACCTCTGAATACAGCTTGTCCACGTCCGAGAGCTTGGAAACGTCGGCTTGAACGGCGACGACGCCGTTGCTGATGGTCTTGACCGCCTCGTCGAGCGTCTTTTTGTTGCGGCCCGAGATGACCACTTGCGCGCCTTCTTCCTGCAGGCGTTTTGCCGTGGCCAGCCCGATGCCGCTGTTGCCGCCGGTTACTACCGCTACTTTTCCTTCTAATCTCTTCATGTTGGTTCCCCCTTTTTTGGCCCATTCGAAAAGCCGACCCTGTACCCAAGCTCACGCGGCTCTCCGGTTTCGACATTTAGATGACTATCGAAGTATCTGGTTACATCCATTTTTTGAAGTGCTTGGCCTGCGGGGACTCCTGGGCTGGCGGCGGGAGTTGCAATCCGTTAGACTCCGAGCAGGACCAGGGAACGCTCTCCAATGGACCGCTCGCAAATCGAGAAAATCTCCAAAGCGCTGGGCGATAAGACGCGCCTGCGCATCTTTGAGGCTATTTCCGGAAGCAAGCAGATGAACTGCGGAGAAATCGTTTCGATGCGTGGGGTTACGCCGGCTACGGTCTCGCATCACTTGAAGATTCTTAGCGAAGCTGCACTGATCACCTGCCGGCGCAACGGGCAGTTTGTCTACAGCGTGGCGGTACCGGAAACAATCGAAGAGTTTACCCGTGCCCTGTCAAAGATGGGCCGAAGCAAAAAGTCGCGGCGGCGCTGATTTTTCTTGGACTTCGTGGGAAGCGAAACGAGAAAATCAATCGGTAGGGTTTCGGGGAAATTTGAAGTACGGCAAGCGCACGCCTTCATCCATGATCTGATCGGCACGGATGTTCGCGGGCGCCTCGAATCCTGCCGCACCGCCATTTGTGACATAGTCGTCTTCATCCACGCCATCGCCGCTGACGCCCAGCCCGCCGGCAAGCGTTCCGTCGCGATACAAGCCCGAGCTTCCTGGAAAAAACACAATCCCGCTCTTGCGTGAGTTGGCGGCGCCGGCTTGAAATCCCTGGGTGCAAGGATTCGCGAGGTCCATGGTGTAGAGATTGAAGAAAGGACCGGCACCGGAGCCGTCGATTCCTGGGGGATAGAGCGGCTGCGCTCCGAAGCCGATAGTCCGGTTGGTAACCGCCGTGTTCGTCGGGACGCCATTCAAGTCCGCGGCCGTTCGCGCTGAGCTATTGAAGTAGACCATGTTGCGCGCCTTGGTCACGGCGACGTCAATGCTGAATACGGTAGAATCCGCCATGCGGCGCAAACCGATGACAGTTCCGTCCAGATCGGCAACGGCAATGACCATGCGGGTGCGCGAACCGATGGGCAAGCGAATCGCGGCGCGCGTTGTGTTTGCGGTCGCTTCCGCGTTGTCCAAAATCTGCGTCACTTCCGTTGCGCTTAAGCCGCCGATGGGGCCGGCTGCCGGCGTAATCAAATCGCCTTCAGGCGGCGGTCCCGTGCTGTTGGTCGGCGCGACCAGGAAACTTCCTGTGCCGCCGACCGGACCCGCGGAGAGACTTGCGGGAAGCGACGTTTGGTTGACGAACGGAAGAGCGACCCCGCCGATGAAAACCACGCCGGGAGCGGCGGGAGTGGAGCCGAAAGTGTCGGTTGGAGACGTTCGGGCGGTCGTCGATCCTGAGAATGCGGCGAACTCGGCGACGTTCAGGTCGCTGGCTGAAGTGACAACGCCGATTCCGCCGAGGACAATATTCTTATAAAAAATTGGCACGCCGCCCGGGTTCACTGCCGTTGCGTTTGAATCGTTCACGTCCGCCTTACCGGTTATTACGCCGGGACCGAATCCTCCACTAAGAGTTTGCGATGGAGGAATCTTGCTTGTGAATGTTGGATCGTTCACCAGCGCGCAGCCGCGATTGGTGTTTTCGATGCCGTACAAATCGGCGGGCGGCTGGTTTGAAACACCTGGAGGAAAATGAATTCCGCTGATAAAACGGACCGTTCGCGAAGAGAGCGGCGCTTGGTCGTTACTGAAGAACGCACCGGTGCGCGCTAGAGCCACGGCTAAGTTATTCGCATCCTGAACTTGCCCAAAATTTCCTATGGTGGTGGTGGGCGCGTTTTGAGTGCGAAAAACGCCGAGAACGAATCCCGCACGGTCCACAACAGCGACAACCATGTCCACATTCACCGAATTCACCGCAGCTTGGACAATGTTTTGCACATCGGAGGCCTGGAGTGGCTGAACGGCCGGGGGCGGGGGAGGAGAGGGCGTGGCGCTGCCGCCGCCGCAGCCCCATAAGAGAAGGGCGAGCACGCCGGCCAGCCCTAGAGTCAGAAACACGGCGACGACCAGGACTTTTCTTCGCGAGCGCAGGGCTTGCAGCGATTCGACAGGTTTGCGCAACTTGTGCGTTATGGCCATCGACGGATGCTCTCCTTGTAACGCACAGGCTCGCTCCCGCTCAACCGATTTACGCCCTTCTTGCGGCGTATTGGTGAATGGCACCACGCTCGAGGCTTGTTACTTGAATCGCTCCACTCTTGGCGGAAAGGTGTTGCCCCATCGTGTTCGCTGTTGTTATCTAGAACGCGATTTCTGTTTTTTGTGGAACATTCAGGCTGAACGAATGACCGGTCCTTTTCTGCGACTACGCTGGCGCGAGGTGTGTGCGGCTTGTTGTTCGTGCTTCTTGCTTTCTTTTGCGTCTCGAGCGGAAACCTTCCAGGAGCAAGCCTCGGCGCCGGCGCAGAGCTCGGCGAAGGAATCTCACGAGCAAGGCCCGGCACAACGCATTCCGCGACAGCAGGCACAAAACACGGCTGCGCTGGATGGGGTTGTGCGTGACGCTAGTTCTCCAGGTAATCCGCTGCCCATTCCTGCTGCGGTTCTGACTCTACGGAATTTGCAATCCGGACAGACTTTCACGGCGACCTCTTCCGCGGAAGGAATTTTCCGGCTGTTCCCCTTGCCACCGGGGAAATATGGGTTGCGCGGGGAGGCATGGAATTATGCTCCCTTTGTGCTCACGGAGGTTGCACTTTCGCCCAACGAAGTGACCACTCTGGAAATTTCCCTCGTGTCGAATGGCGCTGCGGAAACGACATCGCGTTTGCCGCGGCTCTCTGATCTTGGACCCGCGTTGCCTCCAGGCGGCGCCGCGATTGCGGGCGTCTACCGCGAGCTTCGGCACCGGCTCGATGCTGATCCGAACTACGTCGAAAGTGTTTCTGCGGAAACGCTTCCTCCCGTCGCGGACGTTTACAACGTGGTGCCCAATCGCTGGGCCCTGCAACAGCCGGATTACCGGCGCTATTCGCAAAAAGGCGAGTACCTTTACTCGACGTCGCATTGGTATGACCCCTTCAATCGCAATCGCTTGAAGGGCGACGAACCCATTTGGTCGGAGCACTTGGGCCAGCAAGTGTTCCTGAACCTGACCGCGTCGGCGGAGACTTTTTTCGATGGCCGCCGTGTGCCTTCGCCGAGCAATGTCAGCAGCGCGCGCGCCGGGAGCTCGGATTTTTTCGGCAAGGGGGAGCAAGCATTCTTCGATGAAACGCTGCGCTTCGCGTTTGACTTGTTTCATGGTGACGCATCATTCAAGCCGGTGGGCTGGCGCATTCGCGTCACGCCGGAGTTCAGCTTGAATGATTTGAAGGTCCGCGAACTCGGCATCGTGGGGCCGGACGTGCGCAGCGGCACAAACCGTTTTGACAATCATCTGGGGCTGCAAGAAGCATTCGTCGAAGTGAAGCTGCATGATCTGGGGCCGAATTATGATTTCGTTTCGGCTCGCGCGGGGATTCAGCAATTCAACGCGGATTTCCGAGGCTTTTTGTTTATCGACGAGGAGCCTGGGCTGCGCGTCTTCGGCAATCTGCACAGCGACCGGATCGAGTACAACGCCGCGTATTTTCAGTTCCTCGAGAAAAACACGAACAGCGGGCTGAATACCTTCGAACAACGGCATCAACGGGTCGTGCTGGGCAATGTGTATTTGCAGGATTTCTTTTTTCCGGCCTACACCGCGGAATTCGTTGGTGCCTGGAATAAAGACGATCCGAGTCTGCATTACGACGAGAACGGGTTTTTGGTGCGGCCCGCCCCCATTGGAAGTGTCATCAACCAAAACCCCGGGGCGGGACCGATTCTGCATGGCCTTCGGGTCGGGTATTTCGGCTGGCTGGGCAACGGTCACATTCGCCGTGTGAATCTCACGCACGCTTTCTATCAAGCGATTGGCGAGGACACGTTCAATCCGATTGCCGGGAGGCGCGTGACCGTTAACGGGCAAATGGCCGCGGCGGAAGTTTCTTACGACAAGGACTGGATGCGTTATCGCATTTCTGCGTTTTATACGTCAGGCGACGCGAATCCACGGGATGGGCGCGCGCGCGGTTTTGATTCCATCGTGGACTTGCCTAATTTTGCGGGCGGACTTTTCAGCTTCTGGAATCGAGAAGGGATTCGACTGCTGGGCTCGGGCGTGCTGCTCACGACGCCTGGAAGCCTGATTCCTTCCCTGCGTGCCGGCAAAGAAGAAGGGCAGGCCAATTTCGTGAACCCGGGAATTTTTCTTGCGAACGCCGGCGCGGATTTTGATATCACTCCAAAGCTGAAAGGCTTTGCAAATTTTAATTACCTGCGATTCGAACGTACCGAGCCGCTGGAATTTTTGCTATTTCAGTCGCCGATTCATCATGCAATTGGCGAAGACGCGGGCATCGGCGTGGAGTATCGCCCGCCGCTTACGGAAAACATCGTCCTCACCGGAGGCGCTTCAGCGCTGCAGCCGGGGCAGGGTTTCAAAGATATCTACACGGGCCGCACGCAGTTCTCGCTATTCGGCTCGGTGAAGTTTACTTTCTGAGGCGCGCCGACGATGATCTCTTTCCACAACTTCAGCGCCTCTTCTTTTAGAAATTTCTACGTTGTTTGCATCGCGACGTTGTCTTTTGTTCTGGCGCTGCATTCAGAGCCCGCTAACCATGTTGGGCTGAGATCTGCCGATGCAGACAGGCGCGTGACTTCATCAGGTTCCAGCCAGTTGCAGGAAAAAGCGGATGAAAAGCCTTCCGGCTGCGTTTCCTGTCACACCTCGACGGATGAGCCGACGATGCATCCGACGAGAACAGTGCATCTCGACTGCGTAGACTGCCACGGAGGAAACTCTTCAGTTTCCATTGCGCCGGGAACGGCACCCGGTTCGCTGGAATACAACGCGGTCAAAGAAAAAGCGCACGTGCAGCCGCGCAATGCGGCTTTCAAGAATCGCGGGAATCTCCCAGAACGCACCTACTCTTTGTGGCTCAAGGAGTCAGAGGAATACACGAAGTTTGTCAATCCAGGTGATTTGCGTGTCGCGCCTGAAACTTGTGGCGCGAATGGATGTCACGCATCGGAAGTGCGCGCGGTTTCCACCAGCATGATGACGCACGCGGGACTTCTTTGGGGAGCGGCGCTCTACAACAACGGCGGGTATCCATCGAAGAATGCGCGTTTCGGAGAAAGTTACAATCGCGACGGTGTCCCGCAATCCATCAAGACATTTCCAAAGCCGACCGCAGAAGAAACGCGCGCCAAGGGCGTGCTTCCGGAGCTGGATCCTCTTTATCGCTGGGAGATTTCGCAGCCAGGAAATGTCCTCCGCGTTTTTGAACGAGGCGGGCACAAGAAGGCAGAGATTGGAAATCCCAATCGAGAAGAAGTTCCAGGGAAGCCGGACGACAAGCTGAGCGATCGCGGCCTTGGCACCGAGTTGCGTACCGACCCCGTTTTTCTTGGGTTGCAGAAGACACGCTTACTCGATCCGATTTTGTCGCTTCCGGGAACCGACGATCATCCCGGAGATTACCGCGAGAGCGGCTGCTCGGCGTGCCACGTGATTTACGCGAACGATCGCGACGCTGCGCACTCGGGCGCTTATGCATCGTTTGGCCATTCAGGCTTTAGCGCTTCCTCCGATCCTGCGATTCCTAAGAACGAGCGTGGCCATCCAATTAAGCACACTTTCACCCGCTCGATTCCATCGAGCCAGTGCATGATCTGCCATATCCATCCCGGTACGAACATGGTGGCGACCTACTTCGGGTTGACCTGGTGGGATAACGAGAGTGACGGCGACAAGATGTATCCCAAAGAGCAGCGCAACCCCACGGAGGGGGATCGCTACCAATCGTACTTGCGCAATCCGGAGGCTTCAGCGGTGCGCGGGCTTTGGGGCGATGAGAAATTCCTGGAGCAGACCGGCAGCCCCGACTTCAACAAGCAATTGAAGACCACCCAGTTTGCCGATTTCCACGGGCACGGCTGGATCTTCCGATCGGTGTTTAGTCACGACCGCAAAGGAAACTGGCTCGACAAGGACGGCCAGCAAATCGCGTTCGACGATCCGGATCGCTTTGGCAAGACGGTCCACCTCGCGGACATTCATCTGGAAAAAGGGATGCAGTGCAACGATTGCCATTTCGAGCAGGACAATCATGGGAATGGAAGAATTTACGGCGAGCCGCGCGCGGCAGTCGAAATTGATTGCGTTGATTGCCACGGAACCATTCGCAAGAAAGCGACCCTGCTAACATCCGGGCCCGCCGCTCCGGACCCCGTGGTTCCTGGAGGCGAGCGCGGGCGTCATCTCGATGGTTTGCGGACACCGTGGGGACTAAAGAGATTCGAATGGCGCGGCGACAAACTGATTCAGCGCTCGATGTCTGAAGAAAGCAAGGAATGGGAAGTCGTTCAAACGCTAGACACGATCACCCCCGGCAATGAACACTTCAGCAGGAAATCGCTGCGCGCGAAGCTGATGAGCAAAAACGGCGTTGTGGCCACAAACGCTCCCGATAACGACGCGGCGCTGGCTCATTCCAACGAGAAAATGACCTGCTATTCTTGCCACACTTCGTGGACGCCCACTTGCTTCGGTTGCCATCTGCAAATGACCGCGAACGCGCGCCGTCCGATGCTGCACAACGAAGGATTGCTCACAAAGAACTACACCACTTACAACTTCCAGGTGTTGCGCGACGACATTTACATGCTGGGTGTCGATGGAACGGTCACCAGCCATCGCATCGCGCCAGCGCGTTCGTCGTGCGCGATTCTGGTCAGTTCGCAAAACGCGAATCGCGAATGGCTCTACTACACCCAGCAAACGATCTCAGCGCCGGGATTTTCCGGCCAGGCCTTCAGCACGTTCGTGCCGCATACGGTTCGCGCAAAGGAAACGAAGCAATGCAGCGATTGCCATGTGTCCGCCGAGAACGACAACAACGCCTGGATGGCTCAGCTTCTGTTGCAAGGCACCAACTTCATGAATTTCATGGGCCGCTACGTTTACGTGGCCACGGGCAACAAGGGACTGGAAGCCATCGCGGTGGCCGAACACGATGAGCCTGAAGCGATTTACGGAAGCGACCTCCACCGCATCGCGTATCCCGATAACTACAAAAAGTTTGTCGCGCAGGGACGCAATCTTCATGCAGTCGCGGAGCATTCTGGCAACGTTCTCGACATTCAGGCGCGCGGTGAGTATGCGTACGCTGCGAGTGGAACGGCGGGCCTGCGCGTCTACGACACAGCGAATATTGACAACAAAGGGTTCTCCGAAAAAATCACCACCGCGCCGGTTTCGCCCGCCGGCCAACGTTTTTTTGTGCTGACGAAGAACGCAGTGGCAATTGCTTCGCCCACCACGCTGGGCGTCGATCCTCTTCGCCAGCAACTTCCGGAGAACGAGGAGCAACCGATTCACTTGCTTTACGGATTTCTCTATGTCGCGGATAAAGAAGAGGGTCTGGTCATCATTGGGAACCCGGATTTGAAATCGAAGAGCCCCGGTGTGGGCACCCTGCTCGATGGCAATCCCGGAAACAACTTCCTGAGACGTGCGCTAACCTTCAATCCCGACGGCATCCTCACTGGAGCGCATCGCATTGCCATTGCTGGAACTTTCGCGTACATACTAACGGACAAAGCCCTGGTCGTTGTGGACCTCGAAAATCCGCTCGCGCCCCGCGTGAAGGCGACGATTGGTGCGCCTGCATTAAACAATCCACGAGGCGTCGCCGTGCAATTTCGCTACGCGTTCGTCGTGGACCGCGACGGGCTGAAAGTTTTGGATGTCACCGATCTGACGCAACCAAAACCTGTCGCAAACGCATTGGTCCCTCTCGAAGACGCCCGCAACGTTTACGTTGCTCGCACGTACGCTTATGTCTCCGCCGGCAAACAAGGCTTAGCGATCGTCGATGTGGAACGGCCGGACGCCCCTAAACTCGATCAGATTTTCAACTCTGAAGGTCAGCTCAATGACGTGAACGATGTGAAGATCGGGATGGTCGCCGCCAGCGCATTCGCGTTCGTGGCCGACGGCAAAAATGGCTTGCGTGTCTTGCAAATCGTTTCGCCTTGGGACGATCCCGGACACTTTTCCGGCTTCAGCCCACGGCCGACGGCCAAGCTGATTGCCACGGCTCGCACGCGTGGCCCCGCGCTGTCCATTTCGAAAGGCATTGATCGTGACCGCGCCGTAGACGAATCCGGCAACCAGCTTGCTGTTTTCGGACGGCGTGGCGCTCGGCCACTGAACCGCGCGGAAGCCCAAGCGCTTTACTTCCGCAAGGGCCAGCTTTACACCGTCAACGACGAGCCCATTTTGAATCCTCAGTCCGGCCAACCCACCACCTCGTCCCTGGACTGGCTCAACCGCCTGAGATCCTGGTTTCTGCCTGCCGGCGTCGAAACCTCCGCGTCCCGCCGCTAAAGATTGCCCGAGAGCGATTTCTTCTCTTTTTCTTTGCCTTCTCTATGTCCGTCTCCTGGCAGAACTTGCGTGATTTTGTGCCTTATTTCTACACGCATCTCCTTTTTTTTGTGTCCTTTACCCCTAGGCTGCATCTAACATAGTTATAATAAATTGTTGACACTTTTATCGCATCGCACCTATCAGAATAATTCGTTGAGGATTCGGGGAGTGACGCAGTTAAGGTGTTGTTAGAGGGTGTAGGCTTCCCAGAGTCATCCCTATAAGGAAAGGAACACAAGGAGTACCAGTACATGGCGAAACAATACTTGCTGGCCAGCGATTTCGACCAGACACTCAGCTTCAACGACTCTGGAGTCGTTCTGAGCGAGCTCATCGGTTTTCACGGATTTCACGACAAGGTCAAAGGTCTGGCGGAGATCAACCTTGTCCAACAAGGCGCAGAGCTAAGCTATCTCATCCTGCATGACCCGGATTTTCGCCGCGTTCGTCGCGAGCATCTCATGGAGACCGGCAAACGCATCCGCTTGAAGCATGACGTGGCGCTGTTCGCGCGCGCGCTCGACAGTTTTGGCGAAGGCTACAAATTCCACTTCAACGTGATTTCCGCGGCGCCACAGGAAATTATTCAATCGGCGCTCGACGGCATCGTTCCGTCCGACCACATTTTCGGCACGCGATTCCGTTACAAAGAGTCGGGCGAAATCGATTCCATCATTCGCGCTTCCGCGGGCTGGGGCAAAATTACCGTGGTCGAAGAGCTTCGAGCGGCGCTTGGCATCAGCCACGACCAGATTATCTATATGGGCGACGGCAGCTCCGACTTGCCGGTGATGATGCACATTAACCAATACGACGGCTTGACTATCGCGGTCAGCGAGGCCAAGTTCATCGCGCGCGTCGCCAAGCGTACCGTGCTCAGCGACAACGCCATGAGCGTGCTAGTCCCAGTGATGGAAAAGGTCATGAACTGGGACTCCGCGAGAATCCGGAAGTTCTTCGCGTCTCACGGACTCACCCTGCTCGAGTGGGAGAAAGTCCGCACCGACATGCTGACGATTCAAGACTCCACGGAACAAGTGGCGGCAGCGCCAGCGTCGTAAACGCTAGGGCTAGTTTGACTCGGGAAGGGCGGACTTCGGTCCGCCTTTTCTTTTTGAATGTATTTGTGCGGAAAAACGAATTGTTCTTCAAGCCCTTTCTAAAAGTCCCGTCAAAGTGGATAATTCTCTGTTCCACATCTCACGAAAAAGCGAGCTATCTGCACATGGCAAACGTCAAGACCAAAAAAGGGGTCATCGGCATCCTCACCGGTGGCGGCGACGTCCCCGGCCTCAATCCTGCGATCCGCGCTGTCACGCTCCGCGCCCTGCGCGAAGGCTATCAGATTATCGGCATTCGTCACGGCTGGGCCGGATTGGTCGATATGGTGCGCGAAAAGGACCACGACAACTCCGACAATTTTTTCCTTCTTGACGAAGAAACTGTCGATCGCGCCGGCCGCACCGGCGGCACTTTTTTGCATTCTTCACGCACGAATCCCGGCCGCGTCAGCAAGGCAAACGTCCCCGAGCATCTCCGACCCAAATTCACTGCGGACAAGAACGACTTGACGCCCGAAGTTCTTCAAAACCTCGCGTGGCTGGGCATTGACACGCTCATTCCCATCGGAGGCGACGACACGCTGAGCTACGGCGTTCGCCTGCACAAAGAGGGTTTCAAAGTTATTGGAATTCCCAAAACGATGGACAACGACGTTCCCGGCACCGACTACTGCATCGGGTTCAGCACTTGCGTTACGCGCACGATTCAGATGGTCAATAGCTTGCGCACTTCCGCCGGTTCGCACGAGCGGTTCATGGTGCTGGAAGTCTTTGGCCGCTACGCCGGATTCACCGCCATGCTTCCAACGATGGCTGGAGCCGCCAACCGCTGCGTCATTCCCGAATTCAAGTTCAACATCGAGCGCCTCACCGAATTGCTCGTTTCAGACCGCCGCAAGAATCCGAGCAAGTACTCGATTGTTCTCGTCTCGGAAGGAGCAATGTTCGAAGGTGGCGAAATGGTTTTTGAAGGTGCGGAGCCGGACGCCTTCGGTCACAAAAAACTCGGCGGCATCGGCGATATCGTCGCGGAAAAAGTGCGCGAGATCTCCGCGAAATTCAATAACGGCAAGAGAATCGACGTCATCAACCAGAAGCTCGGCTATCTCGTGCGTTGCGGCGATCCCGACGCCATTGACTCCATCGCGCCGATGGCCTACGGCAACCTCGCCTTGGACCTTCTGCTCAAAAATATTAGCGGACGCCTGGTGGTCCTGAAGAACGGTCACTACGACAACATCCCGCTTGAAACCGTCACTGCCACCAAGAAGCTCGTCAACATCAAAGAGCAATACAACACCGAGCGTCTGCGTCCTCAGTATGCGAGCTTCGACATGCGGCCACTTTTTCTTATGACAAACCAAGTGAGCTGATTTGGGACTGACCCGCTTTCGAGCTATGGCGCCCGACAATTCTGTTGACCGGTTTGGATGCGCGTGGGCCGCAAGCTGCTTGGCGGTGCAAAGTTAAGGTAAAACTTGCATGTCGGCGGCTAACCTGTTGATGGGCAGGAGCTTGCCGCGTAATCGATGCGAATTCCGTGTTCACACCGACCTCTCTTGTCATCCTGTCCTGACCGTATATGATGTCTCCACTCTGTTGGCTTGAAGCGGTCGAGGAGGCCTTATTCACGTACTCGGGATTGACGTTGGCACGGGCGGGACACGCGCCATCATCATGGATCAAAGCGGGCGGCTCGTTTCTTCCGCGACGGCGGATCACCAGCCTTTCGCAACTCCGCAAATCGGCTGGGCCGAACAGCAGCCCGAAGACTGGTGGCGCGCCACGTGCGTGGCGGTTCGCAAAGCGCTTGCTGCCGCGAATCTCGCTGGCGAAGACGTCGCCTGCGTTGGTTTTTCCGGTCAGATGCACGGGACAGTGCTTCTGGACGAAAAAGGAAGTGTCGTTCGGCCTGCGCTGATTTGGTGCGACGTTCGCACGGAAAAACAAGCTCACGATCTATCGCGCGCGCTCGGCCTTCAGCGCCTGATTCAACTCACGTGCAATCCAGCCTTGCCAAACTTCACGCTTACGAAAATTCTCTGGGTCCGGGAGAACGAGCCGGACAACTGGAAGCGCGTCCGCCACGTGCTGCTCCCCAAAGACTACGTGCGCTTCCGGCTTACCGGCGAACGCGCGACGGACATGGCTGACGGTTCGGGCACCTTGCTTCTGGATGTTGCGCATCGCCGTTGGTCCAAGGAAATGCTGGACGCGGCTGCTCTCGAAGAGGGTCTTCTGCCTTCGGTCCACGAATCCCCTGATGTTTGCGCGAAAGTTTCCGCCAAGGGCGCAGAGCGATGCGGGCTCGAGCCTGGCACTCCGGTCGTTGCGGGCGCGGGCGATCAGGCCGCAGGCGCCGTCGGCATGGGCATCGTCTCTCCCGGAACCGTCAGCGCGACGATTGGCACTTCCGGCGTCGTCTTCGCGGCCACAGATCGGCCCGCGCTCGATTCACGCGGCCGCGTGCACACGTTTTGCCACGCCATTCCCGGACGCTGGCACGTCATGGGCGTGACACAAGCCGCCGGACTCTCTTTGCGCTGGTTCCGCGACACGTTCACTGCGAATTCCAGCGGCGCCGCGGAGTCCTACGACCAGCTCACCGCCGAAGCGGCCAAGGTTTCTCCCGGCTCCGAGGGCCTCCTATGGACTCCTTATCTGATGGGCGAGCGTACTCCGCATCTCGATGGCAGCGCTCGCGGCGCGCTTGTTGGGCTCACCGCCTCGCATACGCGGGGCCACCTAGTTCGCGCCATTTTGGAAGGCGTGGCCTTCAGCCTGCGCGACACGTTTACTTTGTTCCAGGAAATGAATGTTCCGGTAAGCAGCATCCGCCTTGGTGGGGGAGGCGCGCGCTCACCCCTTTGGCGACAGATTCAGGCGGATGTCTACGGCCACTCGGTCGAAATTGTCGAAGCCGAAGAAGGTGCCGCTTACGGCGCAGCGCTTCTTGCCGCCGTCGGCGCAGGAGTCTGGCCGACGGTGGACGCCGCCTGCACTGCCGCGGTGCGGGTCGCTTCGCGCATTGATCCCCAACCTGCTGGCGTCGCCACTCTCAGAACCAGTTACGCTGCTTTCCGTCGCGTCTATCCCGCAACGCGGCAGATTTTCTCTCCATCATAAAAACAATCATTTCTTGCAGTTTGGGCAGGAAAGCTGTCAGACAACCCTAATTCCTCGGCTTTCATCTCCATCCTAGATGTGGATGCGCCGATTTTCATGGTCGGTTCATCCAATAATTGTTAAGCTCGCGTCTTAAGGAATTGGATGACGCTCCTGCGTATCTCGCATATTCTGGCTCTTCTGGCCCTCCCTGTCGCCGCTCAGTCAATTCCGCTGCCACCATCGCCGGTGCCAGACTCTCCCGAGCCTCCGCCAGCGGCAGCGCCCGCCGATACACCCGTCGTTTACGTCAGCGATTTCGATTTGGACGTTGTTAAGCGCAAGCCAGCGCCGAAGCGTGAGGCAACGCCCACTTCCCCGCGCGCCAAATCGAGTAAAACCTCGAGCAGTACGTCACGCGGCGTTTCCGGCGTGCCGAGAACAGGACCGTCTCCAGCCACCGAATCGACAAGTTCGGAGAATACGAACGCCGACGCCTCGGAAGATTCAAAAGAAGAAACTCCCGCCGATCAGGCCAATGCCTTGGTGAAAGCAGTTTCGGAGAATTTGATTCGCGCGCTCACGAAGGCTGGTTTCGACGCTCGCCGTGTCGAGGCGAATGCGGCACTCCCTAAGTCGGGCGTTCGCATACGTGGCGTGTTTGCCGAAGCGGATGAGATGAACCGTGCACGCCGCCTTCTCGTCGGTGGCGAACCGGTCGGCCCAAACATCATCCTCTATGTGGGTGTGAATAATTTGAAGAGCCCCGCGCAGCCACTCTACGTACTCGCGGATCCCCCATACCCAGACCCTCGCCACGGGCCGGTCATCACCGTCACTTCGTATTCCCCTGCGGCGCGTTATGAGCTTTCCCGCGACCCATCAGGAGAAGAACTCCAGAAACTTTCCAAGAAAATTGCCGCCGACCTGAGCGCCCTCGTCACCGCCAACACCCTCTCCCTCGCGCAATAAGACGCAGTCATCTGTTTTGAGAGGCTCATCCTAAACCGCCTCTGGTAGGCGAGGTGAAGAATCTCGATCAACGGCACTCGAGTTGGGATTCGCTCGAGCGAAAAACCGTTATTTCTCGACCGCGAGATTCTTTAATTCGCCGAACGCAAGCGCCGGGTTTTCCTCGTCGCATTCTCGCGATAAAACGCCTCGAAGGCGCTCGCATCGCGGCCCTTAATCCGTTCCCACAGCTCGTGGTCGTCAGCCACGTGCACTCCTCGTATTATTATTCGCGGAAAACGGATGAAATGTTCATCAAATTGCCGAAATCTTCCCGAGGAACGAAAACGTACACTAATCTCTTGGCTACATCTCCGACTAAGCGGACAGAGCGAAGGCCTCTCGGGGCAGAATCCTGGGAATTAAGAAATGATCGTCAAAGTTGGATGACGGAAAACCCCGCAGAACTTGCGGCCCGTGTGAGCCGTTCGTCCGCACAAATGAAAGTCCTCCTCGACGGGCGCTCGCCGCACCAAACGAGGGACGCCGCCAGCTGCAGGCTGTCAGCCGCCTTAAGGGCGTATTTGTCCAGGATCGCTAGTGCCAGGGTGCGTACATAATCACTGGGAAGAATTTCCCGGCAGGCTTGACTTAACAAACGCAGCCGTTCCGACGCGCCCTTCTTGGCAGCATCTGATATTTGTTTCTGCTGGTGAAGACGGCAAACTGCGCTGCGTGCCTCGACAAAGCTCCCCCACCAGACCGCGGGAGCAAATCTCCCATACTGAGCGTGCGCTTTACGACTCGTCGCCTGATTTATGCATAGGGGTACAAGCGCGCTGGCGTCCCAGAAAGCGGGCGTACTCCTCACAAGCTCTCTTCCCTGTCGGCCAGCAGGGCTTGAACGGCCTTATTACCCTTTACCGTGCCGGTGGGAACCCTCAGGAGCTGCCTCAAACTGGGCTTCTCTTTGGGCAAACGCATCTTTCCTTGAGCAGCTAGTAAAAGCTCCTCCTCGGTCGCATCCTCAGCGGTGAAGGGGATAAGTTTGGCCACCGGAAGGTTCCGGTCGCGAATCACGACTTCCTCCCCATTTTTTGCGAAAGAAAGATACTTGCTTAGCTCGTTTTTCAGCTTGGCCACATTCACACTGCGCATTACTTTTCTCCTCATGGCTATTATAGCCATGGAACGACGGGAAACGAAGCGCTCTTGCGCGCCTGTCCACCTGGTCAGGTATGACTTCGGTCTCCAACCATCAGGCGAACGCACGGTCTTTTCCTGTCGACCTTACAATGACCTTATGGCCCAGCCGTCCAAAGTGGGTCCCGTCATTCTGACCATTTTCGCCCTGCCCTTCCTGGGTGGAGGACTTTTCTTTCTCTACGGGCTGGTTTCTTCGAGTCCGAATTTTCATGCGAGTAATTTGGCCGTCGGGCTTATTGTGGCGGTCATCTTCGTCTTAGTCGGGGCCGGGCTCATCTTCGGCGCGTTCAAGGGATACGGCTTGCTGAAGAAGCTTGCCGCTCTCCAGGAAGCCAATCCTCTTTCGCCCTGGCTGTGGCGTACCGATTGGGCTACACAGCGCGCGGAAAGTGCAAACAAAAAGGGCTACATCACCGCCTGGCTGGGCGCCGCGTTTTGCACCTTGATCACCGCTCCGTTCATGTTCGGCCTGATTCCGGATTTGCTGCGAAAGAGTGACCCGCAGGTCTTTCTCCTCCTCGGATTCAACCTCTTCAGCCTCATCCTGATCATCAACGCGACCCGCGCCACCATTCGCCACGAGCGGTTTGGCAATTCTTATTGCGAATTTGACTCGTTGCCTATTTCTCCCGGCCGGCGCATGACTGGCAGGATTCAACTGCGCTTTGAAACGCAGCCTGCCCACGGGATAGACCTTCGCCTCAGTTGTGTCCGCCGCATCGTCACGGGTTCAGGTAAGAATCAGACCACGAGCAATGTCACACTTTGGCAGGCAGACAAGAACGTTCCTTCGAGCGGCCTCGAGCCCGGCCCGCTTGGCCGCGCCATCCCCGTGGGGTTTGACATTCCCGCGGACGCCCTCATCACCGATCACAGCAATCTGAGCGACCAGATTCTGTGGCAGCTTCACGCAAAGGCCGATGTTCCCGGGGTGGATTATTCCGACGATTTCGAGTTGCCAGTCTTTCGAACGGCAGACTCGCCGCAACCCGCCGTCGAGTCCGCCGCAGAGACGAGCTCCACAAGCAACTTCGGTTTTGCCACAGCGCGAAGCGTCGACGTCGATTCCGAAGTGGTTGGGCCGCCGGAGCGCACCCGGGTTATCGTCTCGATGCACGATGGCGGAACGGAATTTTATTTTCCTCCGCTTCGCACGCCAGCCCGCGCCCTGATGCTTTTTGTCTTCGCCCTGGCTTTCTCTGGCGCCGTTTACGCCCTGATGCACAATCATGTCCCCGTGCTGTTTACCGCGCTCTTTGCCTTGGGGGATCTGTTTGTAATTTTTGGATTTTTCCATATTGCGTTCGGCAGCGCGCGGATCGGCGTGGGCAACGGTGAGATTCTCTCGCGCCGTGGCTTTCTCGGAATGGGCGTGACGCGGCGATTTCTTGTTTCCGAAGTGGATTCCATCGTGGCTGTCGGGAGCGTTCAGCAAGGCAGCAACTCCAACGACAATTCCATCTATTCCATTCAGCTGCAGACCAAGAGCGGGCAGAAAATCACGCTGGCTGATGAAATCAACAGCCGCCAGGAAGCGCGCTGGGTGGTTTCGCAGCTCGAAACGCTCGCGGGCCTGAAACTCGATACGCACGTCGAAGTCGCCTTGCCTCTCGGCGTGCAAGCACAACCCGTTCAACTACGCACGGTGCAGTCAACCGTTCGCGTGCAGGCTACTGGCTCCTCTTGGGTAGCCTTGGTCTTCTTTGGGGCAATAGTCCTCGCGATGTTTGCCTGGCAAGCGAAATGGAATGTCGGAGCTCGGAGCGTCCGCGCGAACACTTCCCGAACCGCTTCGCGAACCGCTGGCGCCTCAAGGCCAAGACCCGTTCCACCGCGCGTCTTCTCGGGTTCGCTGACCGACGCCGATGTCACTCGCGTGCTGGCTCTCGCTCCACAACCGCAAGCGGAAGAGCTTTTCGAACGCCTCATCGGCCACGATGAGCGTGCGCTCGAAGTTTTCGGCCAACAATTTGACAGTTGGGTCGGGCGCGTCAATCAGAGCGATCGCATGTCGCAGCTCTTGCAGCGCGCCCAATTTTCCAAGGACTTGCGCGTTCGCCTCGCGCACGTGGACATGAGTCTCACGCTCCAGGGCTTCCATGAAAACCAGCAGGCTGTCGATTCGCTGCTGAATCGCGCCAGCGCCGATCCTCAATACCGTTCCTGGGCCGTGTTTTACCTGGGAATGCTTGCGGCGCGCGGCGTGGACTCCGACCGCATCCACCAGGTACTGCTCAATTATGCCCGCAACGACAAAGAGCCGAACGTGCGCCAGTGGGCCGTGGAGGGACTGCGTTTTCTTGGCAAGGACGAAGTCCTCGACGAGCTGTATACCTCCTTCACGGAAGATCCTTCGATGAAGGTGCGCGATCGCGCCGGGTGCAATATTGCTGATTGCGGGATTTTCACACGCAAGCAGCGCATGCGCATGGTGCCGAAACTCATCGAACTCGCGGCTGACGCAAAGACCAGCGCGCAGATGCGCTCCTGGTCCTTCCTCGCCCTTCAGGAAATCACTGACGCCAACGCCCCCGCCGACGCGCTCGGATGGAATCGCTGGTACGCCGACCACGGCGCGGAAAAAAGGGCCGAATTCGAACGCCTTGAATGGTATCAAGTCCGCGGCGAAAACTAGCTCCGCAAAACTCCGTCTCCTCCGCGAACTAGTCGGCTCGTCAGGAACCTCCTGATTCGCCTTGCCCTAGATTTCAATCCGCAATTACTGCCGGTTGCAACGCGAGCCTCTCGCGCCGCCCGATGTCGGAAGCAATCGTCCGCGAGCCCATGTAGAGTACGCCGGCGAGCACCGTGGCAAGAATTGGAATAATCAGCATGGCTTGCTGAAGGCCGACCGCGCGAAAAGCCTCCGTCACCACAGGCGAACCAGCTACAGCGGCCGCACGCCGGGCAAGCAAGTCACTCGCACGACCCGTCAAGAGCGGCCCGAGCGACGCACCGCACAAATACATGGCCATGAAGTAGATCGCCATCGCGATGCCTCGCTGACTCGGTGCCACGATGTCTTGGATCGCGGAATACACGAGGCCGTAATAGCTGTTCAAAACGGCATAGGTCAGCACGAAAAAAGCAATTGCCTTGAGCAGAGATCCTGTGGGCTGCAGAATCCCCGCGGCGGCCAGTGGCACCGCAATAAGCGCAGCGATGGCAGCATACAACATGCGCCCGTCTTTGCGCCGTTGCACAATGAAGTCCCCGAGGTACCCTGCACTCAATCCCCCAACCAGTCCGCCGATCAAAAACACAACCCCCGTGGCGACGCCGGATGAGGCCAGTGACAGGCCATGAACCCGGCTCAGAAACGCCGGCAAGAACGTCCCGATGGCGTACATATTGAAGTTCAGAAAAACGCCCGAGGCAATGATCCACCATAGCGTGGGAAGGCGGAGCAAGTTCCACACCGATGTGGGAGCCGCCGTGCCGAGACTGGTTTCGCTGGCGCCGCGGCGCGGCTCCGGAAGCATTAGCAATGCTGGAACAAGTAGGATTGCGGGGACCGCCGCGAACACCATCGCGGCCCGCCAGCCATAGGCCTGCGCTAGCGGCCCGCTGAAGAAGTACGCCAGCGCGCCGCCAATCGGTACGCCCAGCATGAATATTGCCAGCACGCGCGAGCGCTTCTCCGTCGGAAAAAGGTCTCCCAGCCAGCTCGCGGCCGTGGGGGCGCATGTCGCTTCACCCAGCCCCACGCCCACACGCGAAAAAAGCAGCATAGAGTAATTGGTCGCTATCGCGGCGCATGCTGTCAGCGATGCCCACACGGCCAAGCCCCACGCCAGCAGTTTTTTGCGGCTCCCGGAATCCGCCACGCGGCCCAAAGGCACGCCCATTAAGGCGTAGAGCCAGATGAACACGCTTCCCAACAACCCGATTTGCGTGTCGTTCAGGTGAAATTCCTTGCGCATGGGCTCGACGAGCGCGCCGGGAACGCTCCGGTCGTAAAAGTTCAGGATGTTGATGGCAAATAAAACGAGGACCGCAAAAAGAACACCGTTTTTCTTGGCGCTGGTCCTCAAGGTGCACAAATGCTACCACACGAGGCTCTTTCGCCTGAGCCAGGCGAACTATTGGTAGTGGGTCAGTTTGAAGCTCACATTGCCGAACCATTCTCTCTTTATCAATCACCCAACGCCGCCATATTGTTGGAACGACCCACTTGGAGTGTGGCAGCCCAGCTGCTGCGTTTCCTAGCTACTCCAGAGACTTCCTGTTTCCCGAGGATCCATCGAAGAGAGCAACGCGGTCCGCTTGCGGAGTAGAATGCTCCTCGTCCGAAAGGGGAACTTGCACGATGGCTATTGGCAAGAACGATTCCCTCCGCATCGGTGTGGACTTGGGTGGCACAAAAATTGAATTTATCGCGCTCGAGCCCGACGGCGCGGAACTCCACCGCCATCGCATTGCCACGCCACGCCACGATTACGAAGGTACGGTTCGCTCCATCAACGACGGGGTCAAGGCAATGGAGAAGCAACTTGGACGCACTGCAACGGTGGGCGTGGGAATTCCTGGCACGGTCTCCGCGCGCACCGGTCTCGTGAAAAACGCAAACTCGACTTGGCTGAACGGAAAGCCTTTCGACAAAGACTTAAGCCGCGCCCTCGATCGCGAAGTCCGCTGCGCCAACGATGCGAACTGCCTGGCAGTTTCCGAAGCCACTGACGGTGCAGGCGCAGGCAAACATGTGGTGTTCGCAGTGATTCTGGGCACCGGCACGGGCGGGGGCATTGCCGTGGATGGTCGCGTCCACAGCGGTTCAAACGGCGTCGCGGGCGAATGGGGACACATCACGCTTCCTTGGATGCGCGCCGACGAATTCCCCGGCCCCGCTTGCTATTGCGGGAAAAACGGCTGCATCGAAACGTGGATTTCCGGCACCGGCCTCGAAAAAGACTATGAGCAAGCCACCAAAACTTGCCTTCGCGGCCCGGAAATTATTGCGCGCAGCGAAGCGGGAGAGCCCGCCGCACTCGCAGCGCTGGAGCGCTTCGAAGATCGCCTCACGCGCGGCCTGGCGGGCGTTATCAATTTGCTTGACCCCGAGGTGATCGTGATGGGCGGAGGCGTTTCGCAAATTTCCCGGATCTATAAGAACGTACCCGCACTGCTGACGAAATATACTTTCGGCAAAGAAGCTGACACGCCGCTCGTGCCCGCGAAGCACGGCGATTCCAGCGGCGTGCGCGGCGCTGCCTGGCTCTGGCCGCTCGAGTGAGCCTCGTGTGGCTTCCGAAAACCTTCTCCCGCTCAAGGCCCCAGGTTGCGTCAGCCTAACGATGAAGCTACGGAGACGGCTGCGACCTCTCGTTTCCTGAAAGGCAAGGCCCATGGCAGAGACACAAACACCGCAACCTCAACAAGCGCGCAATATTTCGGACACCGCCCGTTGGGCGGCATACTTCCGCGCCGAGGAGACCAAGCGGCCTGATGCGCTTTTTCGAGATCCCTACGCCGAACGTCTTTGCGGACAGCACGGCGTGGACATCGCCAATACGCTTCCCGACGGCAACAAGCACGCCTGGGCCTGGGTCACGCGAACGTACCTCTTCGACCATTTCATCACGCAAGAACTGCAGCAAGGCGTGGACCTGGTCGTTAATCTCGCGGCAGGATTGGATGCGCGCCCCTATCGCATAAAGCTGCCCGCTTCGCTGCAATGGGTTGAAGTCGATCTGCCCGGGATCCTCGACTACAAAGAAGAGATTCTCGCAAATGAAAAACCCACGTGCGCGCTCGAACGCGTCCGCCTGGATTTGGCGGATGTCAACGCGAGGCGCGCACTATTCGCGAATCTGAATCAGCGCGCGAAGAAAATCCTCGTGCTGACAGAAGGCCTGCTCATTTATCTGAGCCCGGAAGAAGTCGCGGCACTCGCAAAGGATCTAGCAAACGGCGCAAGTTTCCAGCGCTGGACTATGGATTTGTCCTCTCCCGGACTCCTGAAAATGATGCAGAAGACCACGGGCAAGCGTTTGAGCGAGATCGGCGCTCCGTTCAAATTCGCTCCCGCCGAAGGGTCCGCCTTCTTCCCGCCGCACGGCTGGGAGCCGATGGAAGTGAAAGGCATGCTGAAAACCGCTACAAGATTCAAGCGCCCGCCATTCCTTCTTCGACTATTCGGACATTTGCCCGAAAAGAAAGGCCCCGCCGGAAATCAGCCATGGTCCGGCGTTTGCCTTTTCCGGAGGATTAACTGAGCCTCTTAAACCCCTTCAAACATCAATGATTAGAAGGGTGGGGTCATACCCGTGTAGTCGCCAATCACATAAGCGCTGTACGGCCCGTTCATCTTGGTAAGGGCCGAGGCAGGACTAAAGCCGGGGTTGTTGATGGTGCCGTAGCTGGCAACGATATTCCCTGATGCATCAACTCGAATCACCTGATTGTTGAACTGATCGCTGATGAGTGTGTCACCACCGGCAAGACGCACCGCGCGTGTTGGCGCCGGAGACGCATTGCTGCCGGCTCGGGCGTTGGTGAAGAAGTGCCAGAAGTCCGCGCCCGTTTCATCGGTCTCGACGATGCGGCTGTTGTTCGCGTCGGTGATAAGCGTGTGGCCGTTGGGCAGCCGGCTGGCAAACGCCAAGCCGCTGAACGCCATTCCGCCCGCGGTCGTGTACGTATGCATGGCGGTGCTTGGCATCGCATGCGTGACTTCGAGAGCTTGGTTGTTGTTTTCGTCCGCGATGAGGATATTGCCGTTCGTCAGAAGTTCGGCGGAGTTTGGATTATTCAGTCCGTCGTACTCCCATACGATCGCTTTATCCGACCGGCGCACTTCGATGATGCGCCCGTTGCCCTGATCGGTGATCAGCACGTGGTCGTCTCCGTTCGGCTCGGGCAGATAGGTATTCTGCACCGGCGTATTCAGCTGATTGGGTCCGGAGCCGGTGACGTTGAATTGCCCGTATTGCCAGACGATGTTTCCGCGCTGGTCCACGAGCAATACGCGGTTGTCTGCGCAGCCCTTCTTGCAGTGTGTAACGACTCCCGCGGGAATTCCCGTGCCCGCCATCAGCGTAAGGTTCCCCACACGTTCGGCGTCATTGGTGCCTATTATGGCACTCGGTGTGGTGTTGCCGGGGCCGCTTCCGAACTGCCAGACGATATTTCCGGCGGGGTCGGTTTCGATGACGCGGTTATTGAATTGGTCGGTGATAAGGATGTTGCCAGGATGATTGAACGAGCTCTGGGCATTTCCGGGCGCCACCTCGATCAGCGCAACTGCTAGGAGTAGAACAGAAACCAACGCGAGATAAATCTGCAGTTTCGCGAAAGATAGATTCCTCATCGAAGCTCCTTCAAGGTATTTTCAGCACTTGCCGAGGGGATCGATGGGACAGGACTTACGTTTTCGCTCACCAAGCTGGGATTTTCAAGCCCCGTTTGTCTCGGTTTTGTCAAAAATTTGTCTTGTTTTGATTTAAAAGCCGGAAAAAGCCTACCCATACCAGTAAATCACCTATGCCTGTCCGCATTTCACTCTACCTAGACGCGCCAAAACTGCGCCTTTCCAAATTTAGAATCGTGAGGTCGGGAGCTACCGTTTCCCAAACCCGATTCCGCTGATGCAAATCACGCTCATCTCCGTGCGGTCGAACCTTAGCCGCACCGCGCTGAGCTTCCCCGGCTCAAATCGTTTCGACGCCGCAAAATCCGCCAGCGGTATCCGCACCGTCTGAAACACCGGCTCCGAGTCCTTCTGGTACCCTTTCTCGTCAAGAATTTCGAGTTTCGTGAATTGTTCCTTGAAAGGCGGCGGAATCACCATGAACTTGCTCACCGGCGCGCTCGCTGTCGTGCCATCGTTCGCGACTAATTCCAACGTGAAGTCTGGCGCCTCCCGCTCTTTTTTCTTCGACTTGTCCCGCTCCTTCTTTTTTTTCTCTTCTTCTTCTATTTTCTTCTTTTCCTCTTCCGACTTTGTGCCCGGTAGTTCCGCGTCCTCATCCATCGCCGCCACCGAAAGCTCGACCGTCGATTCTTCGCCTAATTGCCATTTCGCCGCCGCGCCCGCGGGCAGCGACAGCGTGTATGTCGCCGCCGGCGCTCCTTTTGCGCGCTTCCATCCCAAGAACACCCCGTTGTAGTGGCGATCTCCATCCCGCCACGGTATGCGCCCTTCATGCCACACCGACAAATGCTCTCCCGCGATGCTTCCGCCAGACGCAGTTGTTGTAGTCAGATCCGCGTCCTCACTAAACGAAGCCAGCGTCACATACGACGCATCCTGATAGCGGTTCTCATAAAGCGTGTCTGGCAACCACTCACGCCCCACGCGCCAATCCTGAAACAAGGGAAGGTACTCGCGCCGGTCGTGCAGCGTCGCTTCCAGGAACGCCGAAATGTACGTCTTGGAAATCCGCCGCTGTTCCTCCCCTGGCATCAATGGTTTCAAATTCAAAAGCCAGCTCAGCGGCTGGCCCGCATCGGTTCGTCCCCACACGGTATTGAACTGTCCATGGTTCGCGCGGTATGCATAAATCTCTGCTTTGAACCACGGCCCCGGCTGCGTGAACTTCACGTGGTCCCACTGGCGGCTGCCCAAAAAGGAAGAAACGTCCGCATCGTGCGCGCCCTGCAGAGTGAGATAGCTCACGTCCGAAATCCAACGGTCCTGCTCCGCCGGTTTGTACTGCCCATCCGCCGGCGCAATGGCCACGACACTCTTGATGGTGAATCCGTAATCGAATTTGATGTTCGCATCCTCCGGATAATATTTCATCCGGTTAAACGCCGCCGCCGTCGCTGCCGCTTCTCCTCCGCGCGAGTGTCCCATCAGCGCGATGCTCGACAAATCCACTCTTCCCTGAAACGGATTCCCTGCCGCCTGATTCCATTCCTTCCACAACTTCAAATGCTCCAGCAGTAGCCATCCTCGCACCGCGCTGCCCGGCTTCAGCGGCGGATCGTGAAACAAGCCGCCATTGATAAAATTCTCGTCAATCGAGGCGAGAATGAATCCGCGGCTCGCCAGCAATTCGCCCAGATACTCGTAACCCGGATCCGAGAAATCCGCCAAATTGTGATTCCCGTGCACGATTAATACCAACGGAAACGGCCCCGCCCCTTTCGGATACCAAACGCGCGCGTTCAGCGGTAGCTTGTCCACGTCAAACTTCCAATATTTTTTGCGCGCCCAGCGCTTCCATCCCTTGAAATCCTTGAAGAAATCCGACGCATCCACCGTCCGCGTCTTGATCGCTACGCTCGCTCCGTATTCCGGCCGTCGAACGTCATTCCCTACTCCGTAAAAAAGCCTTTGCACGGGATACGTCCCGTTCGCACCGGGATTCTCAACTGCCAATTTCGCCGGCATCGATTCCGCCGGCGGCTTCCACGCGATGAGCTTGTCCATCGAACCCGCATGCGCGAAGAGCCACACGAAGTACACGTTGCCTGCCACCCCGCCCACAAAAAGCAGGGAAACAAGAATCTTCTTCCGCAACGCCCCTTGGGCCAATCCTCCCGCAACAAACGTCGCAATCGTCGCCCCCAGCACTCCTTCGACCAAGCCCACCATCATGGCCATCGGAACTGCAAGGTCGGTCGGACCCCACAGCATCATCACCACCACGCCGCAGCCGATAATGATTCCCGTGGCCGCTCGTGGCAGCTTCCGCAGAATCGTCAGCACAAGCATCACGCCGAGCATGACCAGCGGGATGCAAAGCGCCGCAAACACAATCGCAAACGCAAAATCGAACGCGTATCCAAACCCGGTCCGCATCGTCAGTCCGCCAATCACCACACTTGCCGCCGCCGCTGCGAGCGTCCCCCACACCACTCCTCGCCGCACTTCCGGCCCGGGTCGAATCAGCATCCAATTCTTCGACCACCAGACCTTGACCTTTAGCCACAAGTCTTTCCCGCGCGCCCACAGAGACATGTCACACCCTCCTTCCTGTCACTACGACTCTCTGTCTTCCGAGGTTCCCGTTAGTCGGGACAATACTGCCTATCCGCCTGGCCCTGAGTCTACCGAACATATTGACGACGCGAGCGTCCAGCGGTCAGGTACGCAATTTTCGCCTCTGCCAGAGAATCGGCATAGGGGGAGCGGTCGCCCGCTCTCCCCTGCCACACCACCGTACGTGCGGGTCCGCATACGGCGGTTCCGTAAGTTGAGCCCGAAAGGGCCGGAGGTTCGAGTCGTCTTTCGCCAC
>Ga0126381_100001064_pt1 | contig 29721 bp, 22 predicted proteins | sample PanSoiMetPlot_28_FD_96465 | JGI IMG/M metagenome (GOLD analysis project Ga0126381, IMG submission 96465) | Tropical forest soil microbial communities from Panama - MetaG Plot_28 | ecosystem: Environmental > Terrestrial > Soil > Tropical forest > Bulk soil | place: Panama | collected 2016-02-17
ACTTTTAATCCGTTGGTCACTGGTTCGAATCCAGTACGGCCTACCAGTCAATCAAATAGTTACGTTAGCCTGCAGCTCTCCGCTTCCTGGGAACGTGACAAAAACGTGACAAATTGATCACGTTTCTGTCACGGCCGCGCTCAATGCGTGCCGCTGCAGCCGTCAAATGCTCGGTTGCAAACTTCGCGTAGCGGTCAACCATCACCCGCGACTTCCAGCCGCCTAGGTCTTTCATCACCGTAGCGTTCAACGATGCCGGCACGACGCAGCGCTTCGAGAACCTGGCTACTGAGCGCTACTTCTTAAAGCGGAAGTTCGCCAGGTCGTAGTCCTGCATCACGTAGCTCTTCGTCTCAACGCGCATCTTGTTGGCATGCTTCGCCTGCGTTTCGCCGCCGGCGGCGACGAAGTCGTCGTAACCAATGATCTCTACCCGGATGAATCCCTTCTGAATGTCAGTGTGGATCGCACCGCCCGCTTCCTGCGCCGTAGCGCCCTTGCGGATCAACCAGGCTCGGTTCTCCGTGCCGCCCACCGTGAGAAAACTAATGTAGCCGCTCGCGCTCACAACGCGGACCAAAAAGCTGTCGAACGCCGCAGAATCCGCCGTCTCGGCCACGACTATCGGTTTCGCCGTGACAAATGCGTGCGATTCGATGAGGTGCAGTTCTTCCGGCGTCAATCCGGCTTCGGCGACGGCACCTTCGCTCTCCAGGTGTGCTTTGATTCTCTCGAGAACCGCCTTTTCTGCCGCAAGCGGATTGCGCTCGAGCCGCGTTTCCGCGAATTCCAGGTCCTTCACGATTAGGTCGAATCGGCCCTCCGGGGAGGCGACTATTGCATCCGCGGTCGAGGCCTCCTCTTCTCCGACGACATCGACCAACGCGTAGGTCTTGTCGTCAGCCTTGACGAGTTTGTCAGCCTGATCCAGCCGTGGATCCTTGACCTTGTGCTTCCCGAGCGGGACGCCTGCGACACCGACTAGGCCCACTTTCATGGCAGCATGGTTTCAAAACGATTGACGGCCGCTCCAGTGTAACCTCAGCGGCTAATTTAATTTGGGCGTCCGCTTTTTGGCAATAGCTACCTCCGCTTCGGGTCGGTAGCGGCGTTCGAAAGTCTGCTTTGCGACTGCTCGCGTTCGACCGCGTTCGGCCAAGAGCGATCCTCTAGCGAGGTTGCCGATGCTGCCATTCGACCCTGCTATTGATCCCTGCGGAACATTCAGCGGCTAAGCGCACTGACTTAACGCGGGTCTCTCCGGCCGGGTGCTCGGCGGATTCAAGTCGCGCGTCGCGTCGGTGGGTGGGGAAGTCGGCTACGTCTTCAAGTTCGGCAAACAAACTGGATACCCGCACCTGCGCGGCTACTCGGAGTTCTGGGCTCAGAACCGCCTGGAGGGCTACGCGCTGTTAGCGACGATCAATCTCCGTTCGGCCAGTAGAGTCGGCGCGCTCGGAGTTCTTAACAGCAAACTTGAATGACATCGAGCCTTGCCCAAGTAGTGCGAAGCATCTCCGCAGGTCTTCCGACATCCAAGCAACGTCACGGTTATCCGCGATACCAGTGCTTGGAGGGTCGCCTACGCGCTCATGCGCGCTCGACTCGAGCGGCATAGCAGCCGCGCTTTGCGTTGTGCACGTGCAAATAGCTCGTCTGCTTTTCAGCGAGGAATCGCTCAAACAAGTCGGCGGCCTCGGTGCCTTCACACACTTCGGCATCGATCATCATGTGCTGACCGTCGAAAGCACGAATCGCCAGGAGTCGCGATCGAAGCACTACCGGAATCGTGTCGACTGCGTCGAAGGCACGCTCTGCCGTCCTGCGCACATAGATGGCGTGGGTCGCGCGGTAGGGAGTGTTTGCCGGCTGATGCTCGAAGTTGACAAGAAGAAGCTCTTCGCCGAGTCGAGCGTGCTCCAGACTCACGCGGCAGGGCATGTGGGGGTCGTCCGCGATGACCCGACGAGCCCCCAGTTTGTGGAGCCGAGCGTCATGCATGGCGAATAACGGACGGAATTGACTCGGCGAGAGCCCGAGAACGCGAAATGACATCATCAACCTCCTCGATGTGTGTGGCGCGAATCTTAGTCTCAGGTCGGACGTGCCGTCGCCAGAATTCGGGCGTCGAATTCGCTTTCGGCCCGGAAGCAGCCACAGGACGCCCACCTTACTTGAGAGCTTTGAGTGAGCGTCAGGCGTTCGTAAGCAATCGCGGCCACATTCTCAACAGCGCGAGCATCACTGGTTTCTTCGGGCACTAGTGAGCGGCCTATCCTTCGAAGCGCCGATCGCAGGTCGACGGCGGAGTGTCGACTATTTTTTAGGCGTCCTTACGAGGACGGCACCGATCGGGCCAGAACCGATCGTACCAAGCAAGAGAGACTTGCGACTGCGACTCGGTGCCTCCCCTTACGCTATTGCACGGTGATGAGTTTGCTCGCGGTCATTTGCAGATCGCCGCTCATCCGACGAAGCATGTCGTCCTTTGCCGGCACGGAACCGTGTGCGTGATAAGCGAAGTAATCTGCAACTACGTCTGCGACAATCTGAGCGAGGACCCATGTTCCAGCAACAAGCAGCGGCGCGAGGTTGGGAAACTCACCATAGCGGGTAGCGAGATAGCGGAACTGGTCGTCGCGATGATGCGGCGCGATGACTCGAATTGCGCGCACGACAGCAACAGGTGGAGGGGGCAGATCGCGGGCGAGCGCTTCCTGCAACGCATCGACCAGCGAATGGCCAATTCTTGCGCTCAACTCGTCTGGCGTCACTCCTTTCGCCCGCAGGTAAGACTTCAGCGCGAACTCGATGCCTTGCGCGGCAAGATGGTACGGAGCCTGCGACTCGTTGCAGGCTACGCGATCTTTCTCAGCCAGATTCTGCGCCGCCTTCAGGTAATCGTGTCCGTAGCGCCACAGAGCCAACGCAGCGGTACGTCTCGATTCTTCCTCGGTTTCTTGCATGACCGCTCCCTTCGGCCCGCTACGGTGGCGGCGCCAATCTGAAACGAGGTTTGACGCACCACATAGACTGGCGCGTAAGCACCTTAGTCTCCCGATGGCCAGCGAAGTTCCTAGGATGCGTCAGCAGGCCGCTGTGCATAATTCGCGCACGACCGTCTGCGGCCTAAACAGCAATCATCGCCAAGTACGCCATGCCAAGGACGCCGCGGTAGCCTCTGAAGTACGCGTCGCTCTGGCTTGCCGCTAGTTCTCGGACGCTCTGTGCATCCGGATGGTCCGCAGGGTGACTTGCCAGCCATCGTACGTAGCGCGCAGAAAATCCTGACTCGAAGGTGTCCCACTCATCCAGCGAGGCTTGATGAACCTGCATGACGGCAAAGCCGCACGCGCGCGCGATGTCCAGGAGGTCCGCCAGGAATACGTACTCATCTACCCTTTCAGCCAGCGGAGCGACTGCGGCTGCGGCAGGCGGAGTAGTCCAGATCCCTTCTCCGTAGATCACCCGTGCCCCGGTTTCAAGTATTGCCCTCACTGCCTTCAGAGCACTACGGTAGTCAAGTGGCATCTTAGCTTCGACAGGGGGCCCCCATATCTGACTCGCTCCGATGCAGATAGCCGCTTGCGAGGAGGCTGGGAGGTGGTCTTTGGCGTCGCCGGCGATCAATGTTATCCGGTTCGCGACGCCACGCTTCTGAGCCAGCGTTTGGGCATACTCAATAGAACTGTCCTTCAGATCTATCCCTATGCCTCTTGCAGCAGGGGCGACTTCCAAGACGCGGATCAGAAGCTCCGCCCAGCCACAGCCGGCATCGACAACTGTTCCGGCGAGATCTTTGGCGACGAAGTGAACTAACCGGTTGGCGCGCTGCTCGGACAGCGGTGCCATGAAGGTGAGGTCCAGATGGAGCGGCGAGAGGTCCAGCGGCACGGAACGCGACACAAGCGAGTGTACGCCACGAGCGCCAAATCGCCCGTGATGTCTGTGCGCTGACGCTACACAGTCGCCCGCGGCAGGTCAAGGAAGTCTCCTCAAGGAATAAGAACCAGTATGATGGCGTGCCCCGACCCCGAACCATGTCCCACATGAAACCTACCACCTCGGTGGCTGGGCCCAATCCCCGAGACAGCACTGTTGTGCCGCCCGCCGCTACGGACAGCGATACGCCGAGCAAGACTCTCTCACAGCTTTTCACTGACGAGCAGGCTTTCACCTGGAAAGAGGATCCACTGACTGCGAGTTACCAAGGTCAGCGCACGTACGACGACCGACTTGAGTCGAATCTGCCAGCCGATTTCGAGCGCCGCGCTGATGCCTATGCGAAGTTCCTCGAGCGCCTGCGCGCGATCGACTGCGCGCACTTGAACCGTGAAGATCGGATCTCCTATGACCTCTTCGATTTCATTTTGACGTATCGGGTCAAGTTTGCCGCCTACAAGGAATGGCGCGTGCCGTTGAACAGCGACAGCGGCTTTCACACCGCAGTCATGCAAATGCACGAGGCCGCCGACACCCAAAGCGTAGGTGGCTACGAGCACTACATCGCCCGCCTGAACGACGTCAAGCGCTACTTCGCCGAGAACATCGACAACATGAGGCAGGGATTGAAGGACGGCTACACGTTGCCGGCCGACATCCTGCCAGGTATGGCTTCGATCATCGAGGCGCAGCAGTTCACTAACCCGGAGGATTCGCCTCTGTATGGTCCGTTCAAGATGTTTCCGGACTTCATTCCGGCGACGGATCAGGCGCGACTGAGAGAAGCAGGCAAGCGGGCGATCAGCTCGGCTGTCATTCCGGCGTACCGGGATTTCCAGACCTTTTTCGGCAAGCAATACCTGCCGGGGGCGCGTAAAACAGTCGCCGCGTCCGCGCTTCCGAACGGCAAGGCCTACTACCTGGATCTAGTTCGATACTACGCGACCTACGACATCACGCCAGAGGAGATCCACCAGATCGGTCTGAACGAGGTCGCGCGCATCCACGCGGACATGGAAGAAACGATGAAAGCGGCGAAGTTCACAGGGAGTTTTTCTGACTTCCTCGCCTTTCTTCGCGGCGATCCCCAGTTCTACGCAAAGACACCTACGGCCCTGTTGAAGGATGCAAGCTACATAGCCAAGGAGATCGACGGAAAGCTCCCACAGTACTTCCGCAGGCTGCCGCGCATGACCTACCGCGTCGAGGCGGTGCCGGAAACACTCGCCCCTAATTACACCGCCGGGCGTTACAACCCGGGTCCCAACGACGGACGCACGCCGGGCGCCTACTGGGTCAACACCTACGCGCTCGACCGGCGTCCGCTGTTTTCACTGCCAGCGCTGACGCTGCATGAAGCCGTGCCGGGACATCACCTTCAGATCGCTCTCGCACGTGAGCTCACGGACCTCCCGACGTTCCGTCAGAACACCTATCTCAGCGCTTTCGGTGAAGGATGGGCGCTCTACACGGAGAAGCTCGGTGTCGAGATGGATATGTACAAGACGCCGTACGAGCATTTTGGCCGACTGAGCTACGAGATCTGGCGTGCGTGCCGACTCGTTGTCGACACCGGCATGCACTGGAAAGGCTGGAGCCGTGAGCTGGCCCTCGACTACCTGCGGCAGAACACCACGCTGTCCGCGCATGAGGTGCGCACCGAGATCGATCGCTATATCGCATGGCCTGGCCAGGCACTGTCTTACAAGCTTGGCGAGATCAGCCTCTGGGCGCTTCGCCACAGCGCCGAGCAGGCGCTCGGCAGGAAGTTCGACCTGCGTACTTTCCACGATGCCGTGCTCGCCGAGGGCACCGTCACGCTGCCGATGCTCGAACGGCTGGTCGACGCGTACGTAGCGCTTTCCGGATCGGTATCCGCGCCGAATTAGAATCGCCCATCTTCACCCCATGATGCCCAACGCGCGCTCAGTTGGGATTGTCGATCGGCATACCAACCGTGCGGTACTCGGCACGCACTTGGCCCGCGTCCCGATAGCGAGGAAGGATATTTTCGTCCGGAGTGATCGGGACGAGAACCCACCGATAGGGGTTCCAGCCATTTCCCTCAACAGTGTCCGAAGGCGGCTGCGGCGCAAGCCTCGTCAACCGATTTGGCCGATCCCTGAAGCGATAGAGATCCAACGCGGAGCAGCGTCCGATGCGGTAGCACGACGCGTACGGAACGCCCGGTGCAAACTCTGGCAGCGCAATGCTTTCTCGCGGATCGGGCACTTGCTGCACCATCGTCGGTCCGACCCGAGAATCCGTCGTCGTAGCCAGCGGGGCGGTGACGGGTCCTTGGGACATCGCCGACGTTGCCAACACCATCAACAAACAAGCGGCAAGCGTTGATCCGTGCGTGCTCATAACTGTAGTTACCGATTCGAGATGACTGGATGAGCATACTACGCGCTTCGATACGGCGCTTGCGCGATCCTGTTTCCGTTTGCCGCGCCTCCAGGTCCCGGAGCATCGACACGCGACTTTGTAGCAGCCCCTAGCCGGGTCGACGGCGATCCGGACGCTGGAAAATGCAGGGCAAGAAGGTCTCCGCAAAGCTCAAGTCCAGCCGGCATCAACGATGAAATCCTGAGCCGTGCACATCGCGCTGTCGTCGGCAGCGAGGAACAGCGCCATGCGGGCAATGTCCGCCGGCTGGAGCCGGCCGGGCAGGCATTGAGCCTGGTCCATCTGGCGCATCGCCTCCTCGGTCACCCAAAGCCGCAGCTGCTTCTCCGTCATGACCCATCCGGGAACGATCGTGTTGACGCGGATTCCATAGGGCCCGAGGTCGCGTGCGAGGCTGCGTGTGAGGCCTTGAACCGCGGCCTTGGAGGTCGTATAGACCGGCATCCCGCCCTGCTTGACCATCCAGCTCGCCGATCCGAGGTTGATGATCGAACCGCGACGCGCGGCACGCATGTCGTCGGCCACCGCCTGTGACGCGAAGAACTGATGCCGCAGGTTCACGGCAACGCCTGCGTCCCAGCTCTCGGCGGACACGCCATCGAGCGCGTGCCTCTGATCGTTCGCGGCATTGTTGACCAGCGCGCCGATGGCACCCCAATGCCTGCGAGCCTGTCCGACCGCGGCACGCAGCGCGTCGATGTCGCATAGATCGCAGCGCACGAACAGCGGCGCGTGAGACGCGGTCAGGGCGACGCGCGCCGCGAGTGCTTCACCGGCCGCATGATCGACATCGAGGAAGACAACCTTCGCTGCCTGTGCAGCGAACTCCTCGACCATCGTTGCGCCGATGCCCGTCGCGCCGCCGGTAATGAGGACAACGCGATCGGCGAGACTGGGATAGCGGGCGTAGTGAGAATTCATTCGCGAACCTCCGTGGCCGAAAGCCGGTTCCTGTTCCTTTCACTTCAGCGCTCCTGCCGTCAGGCCGGATACGATGTTCCTCTGAAGTAGCAGGAACATGGCGAGGATGGGCAGGACATAGATCGATGCGAAAGCCATCACGCGATGCCAGTCGGCGAATTCCGCGCCGATGAAGGCATAGATGCCGACCGAGCCGGGTTGCAGATTCTGCTGGTTCAACAGGGTGATCGGATAGACGAACTCTCCATAGGCTTGCGCGAAGGAGATCGCGCCGACGACCAGCAGCGGCGCTCGCATCAACGGCACGACGATACGCCAGAACGCCTTGAATTGCGTGCAGCCGTCGACGTACGCCGCGTCCTCGAGCTCGCTTGGTACCTGCAGGAACATCGGCCGCAGGATGACGAGGGCGAAGGCGAGCGTCTTCGATGTCGTGGCCAGGATCACTGCCTGGAACGTGTTCAGCAGCCCGACCCACTTGAAGATGATGAAGATCGGCGTCGCGATCAGAGCCTCCGGGAAGACTTGCAGCAGCAGCACCAAGACCAATGCCACGTCCACCAATCGGGAGCGAATGCGGCTCATCGCGTAGGCGCCGATCGAGCCCAGGGCGAGGGTTAGCAGCGTTACTGGGATGGCGATGATGATGCTATTGGTTAGGTAGCGCGCGATGTTTTCCTGCACGAAAACGGAGTGGAACGCGTCCAGGTTGGGGGCCTTGGGGAAGAATGTGGGCGGGTTGGCGAAGATCTCCGCCGAGCTCTTGAAACCGGAGATCAACATCCAATAGATCGGGAACAGATAGATTGCCGCGCCCGCGAACGCGAGCACCATGAAGGCGACGCGCCGTGTTCGTCTGGACATGGCAGGTAAAAGCCCACCAGTCACGCGCGCACGTCCTGTTTCAAGGTGCGCACATAGACGACCGCGACGGCGAGCACGAACACGACGGCGAAAGTGCCAACCGCCGCGCCCATACCGAACTTGAATTGCTGGAACGAGAACTGATACGACAGCAGGGGCAACACGTTGCTCGAGTCCAGCGGGCCGCCCTGTGTCAGCGCGAAGATCATGTCGAAGGCGCGCATCGAATAGATGGTGACGAGGCACGCCACCGCCAACAACGTGGGCCTGAGCGCCGGCAACGTGACATAGCGGAAGCGCGCCAGCGGCCCTGCCCCGTCGAGCGCCGCCGCCTCGTACAGATCCTGTGGTATCGCGGTCAACGCCGCGGCGATGAGAATCATGCTGAACGGCATGATGTACCAGACGTGAGCGATCATGACCGAGGCCATGGCGACCGCGGGATCCGATAGCCAATGGACGGGCTCTCTTATCAGGTGAAGGGCCGCCAGCACGAAATTCACGACGCCATACTGCGAGGCGAACATCCACTTCCACAACGCGCCGACCACGAGGCCGGGAAGCATCCACGTCGCAAGCAGCAAGCCGCGCAGAAAATGCGCGCCGGCGAAGCTCTCGGCGAAGAACAACGCGGCCAGAAGGCCCAGCGATACCTGACCCGCCACGTTGACGCCCACAAATGCGAGGGAGTTCACGAACACCTTGCGGAAGATCGGATCGCCGATGAGTTCGCGGAAATTGTCGAGGCCGACGAAGGGACGCACGAGCTGTGCCAAGTTGCGAAGCGTAACGTCCTGGACGCTCATCGCGACGTTGTAGAGAATGGGAAAGCCGACCATCGCCAGTAGATAAACCACCGGCGCCACCAGGAACACGTGCAGCAACGGAGATCGTGAAGGCGCCATCGCGACCGTGCAGTTCGTGCAGACTATGGGGCGAGCCCGCCGCTCGGCGCGGGCGCGCCGGTCTTCTTGCGCTTAAAGCGGCTGCTTAGCCAGGATCGGCTGGATCTTCTGCGCCGCTTCCTTCAACGCCTGCGCAGGCGGCTTGACGCCGGTAAGTGCCTCCTGGATCGCGATCTGGATGGGACGCGACAGGTCGGGCCATTGCGGATGCGGACCGCGCTGGATCGCGTATTTCATCTGTTCGCGAAACACCGCGTACGCCTTCGGCCAGAGCGGGGCCTTGATCTCGACGTCCGAGCGCGGCGCCATCAACCCCGATCTCCAGCCATCCTGGAAGATCGCGGGAGTCGACATGAACTCGATCGCGCGGAAGGCGCCATCGATTTCCTTGGCCCCTTTGGGAATGGCGAAGTGGAAACCGCCCAGCGATGAGGCCTGGATGTTCTTGCCATCCTTGACCGGCAGCGTAGTCACGCGCCAATCGAACTTGGCGTCCTTTTGAATGCGGGGCAACTCCCAGGGCCCGCCCACAGCCATCGCATAGTTGCCTGCCATGAACGAATTCGTGACGTCGTTCTGCTGCTGGTTGATCACGTCCTTCGAGGCATATCCCTTCTGCACCAGGTCGGTCCAGAACTGCAACGCTTCGATCGACTCAGGAGAATCGAGCCTGTTGATCGAACCACCTGCTTGCCACAGCCAGGGAAGAAATTGGAACGTGCTCTGCTCCGAAGCATGGGCACAGAAGCCAATCCCGAATACGCGGCCTGCCGGATCGGTCAATTTCTCGGCCGCGGCGCGCACCTCGGCCCAGGTCTTCGGCGGTTTGTCCGGATCGAGTCCCTTCGCGCGGAACAGGTCGGCGTTGTAGTAGAGGGCGAGGGTGTTCACCTCGCGTGCGATGCTGTAGCGCCTGCCCTCCCACACGCCGGAGATCTGCGGTCCCTTGAAGTAGACCGATAGGTTGATGACCTTCGAGTTCTTAATCCGATCGGTGATGTCGATCAACTGCTCCTGGGACGCGAAGCTGGCCACGACCGGGTCGTTGAGCGTGACCAGGTCGGGTGGTGTGCCTGTGGCCACCGCCTTGATCATCTCGGCGGTGAGCTGCGTGTAGGGCACCAGGCGTGCCTCGATGCGGTAGTCCTTCTGGGATTCGTTGAACGTCTTGATCCCGTAATAGATCATGTCGGTTTCGGCATTGTAGGGATGCCAAAGTGTGATGACCTTCTGCGCTATCGCCTCGCTCGCCATCAGGCATGACACGACGGCCAATCCTGCCAGCAGTTTCCTGATCGACATCTCTCCCTCCTCTCGTTGTCCTTTGATTCGAACTCCCGTCAGAAATTAAATGTCTGTTCCTTGCCGTTGAACACGGTGTCGTGCGTTGCGCCCGTGGTCGCAATCCTGACCGCGATCGCCCGCTCAAGCGGAAAAGGCGCGGTGGTCTTCAATCCGGGATCAAGCCTCAGCAGCAGCCGCTTCTCGCGGTCGTGCCAGATGGCGTAGATCTTGTGGTGCTTGCCCGCGTGGTAAGCAAAGCTGAGGCCGTCATCCTCATAAATACCAGCGGAACCATCGGCGCCTGGATAAACCGTCAGCGTGAGGGGTCCGCCTGAAGCCTGTTCGGTGTGCTGCTTCACCGGGCCCGTGGGAATGATCGCGCCGGCCCGAACGTAGAGCGGCATGGTCTTGAGGTCCACCGGCCGCGTGACCTCGTCGCCGCCCGCAATGGTGCTGCCGGTCCAGAAGTCGTACCACGTGCCTTGCGGCAAGTAGAGCGTGCGGGTCGCGGCGCCTTTCTCGACCACCGGCGCGACCAGGATGTCGCGGCCCCAGAGATATTCGTCCCCGCGCACGACGGCTCTGGGATCGGTGGGGTAATGCAGCCAGAGCGCGCGCATGACCGGCATGCCGGTTTCATGTGCCTCTCGCACCGCCGAGTACACGTAGGGCAAAAGTCGATAGCGCAGCTCGAGAAATGCCTTGCAGATTGGCTCGACCGCGGCGTTGCGAAGCTCGCTCTTGTCGGGGAGGGTGCCGGGAACGAGTCGCCGTCCGTCATATTCCTCGGGGCCGTACTCGCCGGTGTTCCAGCCCCAGGGTAAACGCAGCTTCCAGGTGCGCCCATGCGCACGGAAAAGCGGGCAGAACGCGCCGAACTGAAACCAGCGCACGAACAACTCACCCGTCAGTTCCGGCGTCGTGATGAAGCCCCCGATATCGGTTCCCCAGTAGGGAATTCCCGTCAGGCCGCAGTTGATGCCGACGGGAACCTGAGTCGCCAACGTCTGCCAGGTAGAGTCGATGTCTCCGGACCACAGCCACCCGTAGCATTGCATTCCGGCGTAGCCGTTACGGTGCAGCGCGAAGGGGCGCCGGTCGGAATGATCGCGGATCGGACCGTCCCAGTACATGCGGATGCGCGCCAGTCGCGCCGCCGGATCCAGCTTGTCGCCGACATCGGGCCACCAACCATCGACGCCGGCTCGCGCAACTGGTTGGTGCTCGTTCCAGTAATGCGCTGCGTTGTCCTCGCGACTCGCCGCGGGTCCCGAGTCGTCGACAGTGCCAGAGAGGTGCAGCGGCGGGTCGACCACGTGCAATGCGACGCGGATATGGTCGTCGTGCAATTGCCGGATCATCTCCCCGGCATCCGGAAACAGGCTCTCGTTGAATCGAAACTGCCCATGACCCGTATTCCATCCTCCCGTCGTGAAGCCGGTGCCCAGGTAGATGAATGCGTCGCAGGGCAATGCCCGGCGGCGGAACTCCCGAGCTTCGTCGAGTATTTGGTCGCGGCCCTCGAGCGTGCGGTGCGATTGCATGTACCCGAGCGACCAGAGCGGAGGCTGGTGGGGAAATCCGGTGATCACCGCGTATTCGCGCATGAGCTCCATCGGATCGCGCGCGACGACGAAGAACGCGTCGAGGAGCGACGTGACATCGCTTGTGTCCGGGATCAGGCGGCCTTCCTCGTCGCCAAGGTGAAAGGACCCATAGGGAGCACGGAAGAAAACGGCCCAACCTTCCGTGCTGACGATCCACGGGATGGTGACGCGCGCGCCCTCGTGGGCCAAGTCGAATTCGTAGACCGGCGCGCGCGCGCCGGGCTGGCGCATATCGACCGACTGCACGCCTTCCCCTTGGCCGTTGACAAGTGGAAATGAACCGCCGCGGCGGTCGAACTGCTGTCCGCCTTGACCCAGACCGAAGATCGGGCCGCCGCCTGTGGCAAAACGGACGCCACCGCTCCGTTCGATCTTCAAGCGCTGGCACGGACGGCCTGCGCCGTCGATGAGCTCGATTGCGAGCGGATCCGGCGCCACATGGATGCGGCCGTCGTTCCAATCGACAACCTTCGGCGCAGACAGCGTGCGAATGTTTGCCAGCGATGCGCCCATCGGCCCGATCGCGAGCTCGGGCGGATTCGCGGGCGCGCGAACGGACCCATCGGGCGCAATCGGAAGCAGGGTCACGCGCAGCGTATGGACGCTGACCGGCGCGAGCTGCAATTCCACGCGCTGGCCACCGATGACGAGATCGCTGGGGCCAGGGGAAGCAGTGTCCATAGCGGAGGCCTCACGTGCCGCCACTTGATTCCTCCTTGCTCGCGGCGGCGAGCCGGCTGACTATAGTGGGGGCGTCAGGAATCCGCAACTCGATGTCCGCTTTCGACAAAGTCGAATGCCTGACTCCCGTGGTTCCTCTCTTGTCGCGAGCTCTGCTGTCCAGCCATCCGCCAAGAGGTGCTCCTTTGATTTAGGATGGCGTTTTTGCGCCTCTGGCGCCGACTATGCGCTCTCGGGGCGCAATTTATTGATGGTTGGAAAACGCCTCTTTCGTTCCGCGTTACATCAACATGCCGATCCGGCGCAGCGGGTCGTCGGCGTCGCTGAGCTACCGCCGGATTCAGGCGAGCTTGCCGCCTTGCTTGCCGATCCGGCGCCTGAGGTTCGCATGGCTGCGGCCAAGCGCTGCACCGATCTCGGCGCCCTCGATGCAGCCTTGGCGACTCAATTGGATCCGACTGTGCGCGATGTACTTGTCTCGGCGTTGAGCGCCTTGCTTTCCAAGACGGCAGACAGTGCCCGCGCTATCGCCCTGCTTGAGAGTGATGGCTGCACCGACGAGATCCGGGCCGAGGTAGCGCGCCGAACTCAAGATGCAGCCCGTCGCCACGGCGCGATCGCCGCAATCCGGGAGGAGGATGCGCTTATCGAGCTCGCACTTACTGCCGAGCACGCTGAGACCCGCATGGCAGCCACCGAGCGCGTCCAAACGCCAGAAGGATTGCGTAAGCTCGCCGACGCTGCGAGCAACAAGGATCGCGGCGTGACGCGGGTTGCGCGAAGCAAGATCGATGCGATCGCCATTGACGACGCGCGGGCGGCTGAAGCGGATACGATAGCCGTGGAACTTGAGACGCTCGTAGCTCAGCCCGGCCCGATACTGTCGAGGGTTGTCGAGCTCAATCGCCGCTGGCAGGCCCTCAACCTCAGCAACGACCCGGCCCGTCTTGCGCGCTGCGAAGCGGCCCGCCAGACGCTTCAGGCGCGTCTCGACCGCGAGCAGCTAGAGCAACAGGCGCGAGCTCGGTTCGAACACAGATTGGACCAATGGCTACTTCGGGAGGATCCACCCGCCACCGCCGATACTTGGGCTGCGGTGCTGGGTGAACTTGCCGCGTTGCGCGAAGAAGGGCGGAAATACGCAGACACCTTGGTGTTGTCCAGGCTCGATGATGCCAGCCAGCGCATCGAAAAGTGGGTGCAGGAACTTCAGGTATTCGCGGAAGCCGAGGCGCTGGTCATCGAAGCCGAGCAGCTTTCCGCAGGCACATCGATCGACGACGCGCAGCTACCGCAAAGGTGGCAGGCCTTGGATCGAACCATTCGAACGCCCGCGTTGACCCGGCGTTTCGAAGCGGCGCTGATTGTTGTGGAACAGCGCAGGCTTAAGCAAGTTCAGGCTGCGGAGCAAGAGACTCAATCTGCACGCCAGCAAGTGCACACCCTTCTTCACATCGCAGAGCAGGCGCTGGTCGCCGGCCAGCTGCAGGCTGCCCGCGCAGCCGCCAACGAGATCCGCGCGCACAGGGGCGGCGCTGGCATGCTGCCCAAGCCTACCGTTCAGCGGTTGAGTCGTCTGCTCCAGCAATTGACGGAGCTCGAACGGTGGGAATCGTTTGGACAGCATCAGGCTCGCATTCGACTGTGCGAGCGTGCCGAGGCCGCCGTCAGCCTTACCCTGGACCCGCCTCGGATTGCCGTCGAAGTTCAAAACCTCCGCAGCGAATGGAAGGCGCTCGACCAACAGCACGCGGACGTGCCTAAGCCACTGCAAGAGCGCTTCGACCGCGCCTGCGAGAGAGCCTACGCACCTGCGGCGAGATACTTCGCGCAAAAAGCGGCGCTGCGCAAGCAGGCTCGCGAGCAACGTGAGCAATTCATCGCCACTACTGCGGCGCAAGCCCAGAAGCTGCTTGCCGAGCCACTCGATTTCGGCGCGATCGCGGGCTGGATACGCGACACCGATCGTCGCTGGCGCGATGGCGAGCTGGGGAGTCTCGAGCCCAAGGCGTGGAAGCGTCTCGATGAAGAGCTCAATGCCGTGCTTGTGCCCCTGCGCGATGCCTTGTCCGCAGCTCGCGACGTGGCGAAGGCGCGCCGCGTGGAGTTGATTGACGAGGTCACGGCTCTGGCGGCACGAGCGAGGCAGCGCGATGCTCCCGCGCGGGTGAAGGAGATCCAGGCCAAATGGCAGGCACAAACAAAGGAGTTCAAGCTCACACCGCCGGATGAGCGCGCTCTCTGGGAGCGGTTTCGCGCGGCATGCAACGCAGTCTTTCAGGCGCGCGACGCCAAACGCAAGCAGGACGACGATCGCAAACAGGAAGCGCACCAAGCCTTGGAGAATATCTGCGCGCAGCTTGAGCAACTCGTGCAGGCGACCGGCGATGACCAACAGACGCGTCGTCGGCTACGGGATCTGCAGGAGCAGTGGACCCGGCAGACCCGTGCACCTAATCCTGCGCCGCGCAGTCTGGAGACTCGGTTCGCTAAGGCGAAGACTGCGGCCGAGGGAGCGTTGTCGGCGCGCATCCGGGCGCGAGAAGCAGCAGTGTGGCAGACATTGCTGGCGAAGGAGCGCCTTTGCGAGGAGCTGGATCGCGTGCTGTACTCTCGCGAACGCAGCGCAGAAGTCGCACAGGTGGTGACCACACAGTGGGCGACGTTGCCGACGCTTCCTCCGGTCTGGGAAAAAGCCATGCTCGCCCGACGCGACGCCGCGTCGCACGCCCTCGATGACCTTGGCGCTGCGAAGAAGTATGTGTCGCAGATCGAACATGGTATCGAGTCGCGGCGCGAGGTTCTGCTCGAAATCGAACTGCTGCTCGGTCTCGAGTGCCCGCCGGAGCTTCAGGCGCAGCGCCTCGCTCTGCAAGTGAAGCACCTGCGCGACCGCTTCCAGAGCGCTGGCACGATCGGACCCAACACGGCTGCCGAGCGCCTGCTCGCCTGGTGCTCTGAGCCGGGCGTCGTCGAGGCGCGCGATCGAGAGCGCTGCGAGCGTGTGTTCCTGGCAATCGAACGCGTCCGCCGATCGAATTGACGGACCCGAACGGAGAAGCGAAGGGAAACGGCGGTGGCAAAGGGTAGATACGAAGAAGCGTCGATTCGCGTCCTCAAGGGCTTGCAGCCGGTACGCGAGCGTCCGGGCATGTACACGCGGACCAGCGATCCCACCCACATCGTCCACGAAGTCATCGACAACGCTGCCGACGAGGCGCTTGCCGGCTTTGCCACGCGCATCGACGTCCGGGTGCACGCCGATCAGTCGGTCAGTGTTGAGGACGACGGTCGCGGCATCCCGGTGGGGCCTCACCCCGAAGAAAAGGTCTCCACCGTCGAAGTAGTGTTCACGCGCCTCCACGCAGGTGGAAAGTTCGACAAGAAGATCGGCGATGGCGCCTACGCCTTCTCGGGCGGGCTGCACGGCGTTGGCGTGTCCGTGACCAATGCGCTTTCGCGGCGCCTCGAGGTGGAGGTGAAGCGCGATGGCAAGGTGCATCGCATCGTCTTCGCGAATGGTGACGTGGCAGAGAAACTCAAGGTTATCGGGGCGTGTGGGCAGCGGGCATCCGGCACGCTTGTTCGCGTCTATCCAGACCCGCAATTCTTCGATTCGCCGACGGTTTCGGTGTCTGATCTCGAGCGCACGCTGCGCGCCAAGGCAGTGCTGCTGCCTGGCGTGAAGATCACGCTGCATGTCGAAAAGGGCAAGCAGTGGAAGACGGAGGCCTGGTCCTATCCAGGCGGACTCGAGCAGTATCTGCACGAGCTGGGCGAAGGGATGGACCCAGTCGCGCCGATCTTTGCCGGCGAGACCTACCTGGGCAAGCCCAAGGACGGGGAGACGTTCGCCGAGGGCGAAGGCGCTGCCTGGGCGCTTGCCTGGTATGACGAGGGCAGCGCGGCTGGCGAGAGCTACGTCAACCTCATTCCGACGCCCGCAGGCGGGACCCACGAGGCCGGGCTGCGCGCCGCTTTGTTCGATGCGGTGAAAACGTTCGTCGAGCATCACGGACTGCTGCCACGCGGCGCGCGCCTGCAGACGGAGGACGTGGCGGCGAAGCTGCATTTCGTGCTTGCGGCACGCATCCTCGACCCTCAGTTCCAGGGACAGGTCAAGGAAAAGCTGACCAGCCGCGACGCATTGAAGCTAATCGCCCAAGTGGTGAAGAACCCCTTCGAAGTCTGGCTTAACGCTCACGTCGACCACGGCAAGCGCATCGCCGAGCTCGCCATCGAACAGGCGCTTACGCGGATCAAGTCGGCGCAGAAAGTCGAGAAGCGAAAGGGCTCCGGAGTGGCGGTTCTTCCGGGGAAGCTTACCGATTGCGAATCCGATGACGTCTCGCGCAGGGAAGTGTTCTTGGTCGAAGGCGATTCCGCAGGCGGTTCCGCGAAGCTTGCGCGGGACAAGCAATATCAGGCCATCCTGCCTTTGCGCGGCAAGGTGCTCAACACCTTTGAGGTAGAACCTGATCGGCTGTTCGCCAACACCGAGATCCACGATATTGCTGTCGCGATCGGGGTCGATCCTCATCGCTCGGCCCCTGAAGCCGATCTGAAGGGCCTGCGCTACGCAAAAATCATCATCATGGCGGACGCTGATGTCGATGGCAGTCACATCAAGGTACTGCTTCTGACGTTGTTCTTCCGCCACTTCCCGGCATTGGTCGAAGCCGGCAACGTCTACGTCGCGAGTCCGCCGCTCTACCGCATCGACGTGCCGCCATCGGGCAAACGTCCGGCCCGCAAGCTCTATGCGCTGGACGACGACGAGCTCGAGGTGATCGAGGATCGTCTCGGTAAAGAAGGTGTGAAGCCCGGCTCGTGGTCGGTGGGACGGTTCAAGGGGCTAGGCGAGATGAATCCGGAGCAACTGTGGGAAACCACCATGAATCCGGAAACGCGGCGAGTCATGCCGGTTCGAGTCGCCCCCGACGAAACTGATGCTTCAATGCGCATCTTCGCCAAGCTGATGGGCAAGGCCGAAGCTGCTGCCCGTCGCGAATGGATGGAACAGTACGGCAATTCGGTCGAAGTCGATGTCTGAGCAATACCGAGCGTCGGACGCTCGATCGGAATACTGAATGTCACGCCCCCGCAAGAAAGCGCCTTCGCGCGCCGCTTCGCGTCAACGCACTGTTGAGGCCGACACGCTGACCGGCGAACTGTTCACTGCCGACGAGGCCGCAGTGCATTCACCGCCGCCGAAGCTGGGCGTTGGCGGCGATGGCGGCGTCGTGTCATCTGGGGTGCCGCCAAAGCGCGGCAACGGCGGTGGGATCATCGCGGACGATTCGTTACCGCTCGCCTCGTTCGCCGAACGCAGCTATCTCGAGTACGCGATGAGCGTCGTGATGGGCCGCGCGCTGCCCGATGTCGCCGATGGGCAGAAGCCGGTGCAGCGGCGCATCCTGTACGCGATGCACGAGCTGGGCCTCCACCCGCCCACCCGGCACGTCAAGTCGGCGCGCGTCGTGGGCGACGTGTTGGGCAAGTACCACCCGCATGGCGATACCGCTGCTTACGATGCGCTGGTGCGTCAGGCGCAGGACTTCAGCCTGCGCTATCCATTGATCGACGGACAGGGCAATTTCGGTTCACGTGATGGCGACAACGCCGCAGCGATGCGCTACACCGAGTGCCGCCTGACTCCGATGGCCGAGTTGCTGCTTTCCGAGATCGACCGCGACACGGTCGACTTCGCGTCCAATTACGATGGTGCATTCAAGGAGCCCAAGCTTCTGCCTGCGCGACTGCCCGTGCTGCTCCTCAATGGAACCTCGGGCATCGGAGTCGGCATGGCGACAGACATCCCGTCGCACAACCTCGGTGAAGTAGCCCGGGCAGTGATTGCCACGATCCGCAAACCGGCGCTCACCCTCGATGAGTTGCTCAAATACATACCGGGGCCCGATCTGCCTGGCGGCGGCCAGATCACCTCCGAGCCGCAGGCAATCCGAGGTGTTTACGAAACCGGTCGCGGCAGCCTGCGAGTTCGCGCGCGCTGGACGGTTGAAGAGCTCGCTCGAGGCCGATGGCAGATCGCGGTGACCGAGTTACCGGTGGGTGTTTCGGCGCGTGCAGTGCTCGAAGACATCGAGCACGCGACCAACCCGAAGCCCAAGGAAGGCAAGAAGGCGCTTTCTCAGGAGCAGCTCAACCTGAGGAACCTGCTGCTCTCCGCAGTCGACACCGTGCGCGACGAGTCGGACAAGTCCTCGCCCGTGCGTATCGTGCTCGAGCCCAAGTCGAGCCGTCAGGATCCGGCGGAATTCATGCAATTGCTGCTCGCCAACACGCGGCTGGAGACGAGCCTGCCAGTCAACCTGGTGCTGCTGGGTCGCGATGGCCGGCCGCGTTCGAAGAATCTCAAGCAGATCATCGAGGAGTGGGTCGCGTTCCGATTCGAGACAGTTACGCGGCGAACACGGCATCGGCTCGGTGAAGTTGAGAGGCGCATCCACATCCTCGAGGGCCGCGCGCTCGCGCTGCTGTCGATCGATAAGGTAATCCGCATTATCCGCAAGTCCGACGAACCCAAACCCGACCTGATGAGGGAGTTTGCGTTGAGCGACGTTCAGGCCGATGACATCCTCGAAATACGCCTTCGCCAGCTCGCACGGTTGGAAGGCATCAAAATCGAAACCGAGCTCAAGGAACTCAAAGTCGAACGCAAAGCCTTACGACACCTGCTGGCCGAGCCGAAAGCGCTATCGAGCTTGATCGTGTCCGAGATCGAAGCCGACGTGAAGCGCTTCGGTGATCCGCGCCGCACGCTGATCGAAGCCGTCGCGGCGGTAAGCTTGAGCCGGACCGTGGCTGACGAGCCGGTGACCGTGACGCTTTCGCGCAACGGCTGGATTCGTTCGCGTCAGGGGCATGGGCTCGACGCGTCGCAATTCGCGTGGAAGGCGGGTGACGCTCCCCTGGCTATCCTCGAGACGCGCACCGTGCATCCGGTGGTCGTGCTCGACACCCTGGGCCGTGCCTACACCATCCGCGCTTCCGATATTCCCGGCGGCCGCGGTGACGGTGTTCCTGTGACTACACTTATCGAGCTGCCTCCAGGCGCGAAGGCTGTGCAGGCGCTGACGGGCGTTCCGGAGCAGAAGTTCCTCGTTGCGGGAAGTGGTGGTTATGGCTTCATAGCGGCGCTGGAGGACCTGCTGTCTCGGCAACGTGCCGGCAGGGCCTTCATGACCCTTGAGCCCGACGAGGAGCCCATCACCCCTGTTCCGCTCGCGCCCGAACTCGATCATGTCGCCGCGCTGTCCTCGCGCGGTCGGCTGCTCGTTTTTCCGCTCGCTGAAATGCGCGAGGTGCCGCGCGGTCGTGGCGTCATCATCATGGGTCTCGATAATGAGGAGAAGCTCGTTGCGGTTGATCTTGCAACGTCAAGCAGGGTCATGCTCAGCGCCACCAACCGCTCGGGTCGACTGGTCACGATCACGCTCGAGGGCGAAACGCTCGCCAAGCATCTCCTTCACCGCGCTCGCAAGGGTTCGCTGGTCGCTCCGAAGCTCAAGGTCACGGGCTTCGCGCACGACACTTTGACAGGACCGGGCATCGCCTCTTCCAGCGCATGACATTGCTAAGGAGGCGAGGATGACGGCGGACGTTCTGCTCTACGTCGGTGAACCGCTGGCGAGGTATCGTTTCCCCCCGGGTCATCCGTTCAGCATCGATCGCCAGCGCGCCTTCTGGGATGAGGCGCAACGCCAGAAGCTCGACAAGCGCGTACAGGTGCTTGCGCCGCGCATCGCGACGCGAGACGAATTGCGCCGCTTCCACTCCTGGGAGTACATCGAGTCGGTGGCGGACCGTTCAGTTTCGGGGGAAGGGTACCTCGACTATGGCGACACGCCGGCGTTTACCGGCATGTTCGAAGCCGCCTCCGCTGTCACGGGAACCGCGCTTGACGCCCTGGATCGCATCATGTCGGGTACCAACCGGCGCACGTTTCAGCCCGTGGGAGGCCTGCATCACGCACGCGCCGATAGCGCGGCGGGTTTCTGCGTCTTCAACGATCTCGCGGTCGTGATCGGGTCACTGCGCGATATACACCATGTGCGACGGGTGGCCTATGTGGACATCGACGTACATCATGGTGACGGCGTGTTCTACGCCTTCGAGCGCGATCCGGACCTCATCTTCGCCGACATCCACGAGGACGGCCGCTACCTGTATCCCGGCACCGGCCATGCTCACGAGACCGGGACCGGCGAAGCGGCTGGCACCAAGCTCAACGTGCCGCTAATGCCCGGCGCTGGCGACCGCGAGTTCTTCGCCGCGTGGGAGCAGGTCATGGATCATCTGCGACGTCACCGACCAGAGTTCATTTTGTTTCAGTGCGGCGTCGACAGCCTTCGCGGCGATCCGCTTGCCCATCTTCGCCTGACGCCTGCAGCTCATGCCCATGCAACGCAGGCGCTTTGCCGCTTCGCCGACGAATCGTGCTGCGGCCGGCTGATGGTGTTCGGCGGTGGCGGCTACGACCTCAAGAATCTCGCGGCAGGTTGGTGCGCTGTGCTGCGCGAGATGGTGCCAAGCGGCTAATGCGCCGGAAAAACGGTGTGCTGTCCGGCACACTGTTCCGATACCCGTGTGCAACAAGCTTCTCTCTAGTATTCAACCTCGCCGAAGCTTCTCGGTGAGCGATAGGCACCGATGGACGAGACCATTGCGGTTCGCGAGTCGCGTGCCGGCGAAGCTCCCCAGGTTGGAAGCCCAAGCGCGAGTGGCCGCGCGAAGCCACGCGCTCGCAATGGGATTCGGAGACAAACCGGCGAGGTGGAGCTGAAAGGATGCCGTGTGCATGCGTGCAGTCCGTGTGGCGTCCCGCCAGGATGGCACCAGAGCGTAACCGAAGTGACGTCGCACGAATCTCGCTTCGTCGTAGCGGCGTCGAAAGAGCTCCAGCGCCCCATAGGCGTGCGAGTGACGAACAACCGCGCGCTCGACGTATCCGGTAGCAAGGCCCGCTTTCTGAATCGCGAAGGCCCATGCCTGATCTTCGCCGAACTCGATTTCGGGGAAGGGGATCCGCTCCCACGACCGTTTCCGGATGCATGAGTTTACGTTCGAAAAATAGTGTGGCTGAGCCTGCGTCGCGAGGGCGGGATCGTCCGAGGCCAGCGCTGCGCGAAAAATGGAGGGGCGGTTCGTAAAGGTTTCGAAGTGTCGCGCAATCTCCGAAGCTTCGAGCGGATCGGCGTCGGCGTGCGCAATCTGCCGGCCAAAAGCGCCAGCAACCTCGGGATGCGCGTCCATGAAATCGACCAGCTGTGCGAGCCAATGCTCGCTGGTGGGCACCGCATCCTGCGTGAGAAAGACGACAAGTCCCCCGCGCGCCTTATGCATGGCCAGGTTTCGCGTCCTTCCATGCTGGAACTCGCTTGCGGGGATCGACGAAAAGATTACGCGTGAATGCCCCTTGAGTACCTCCTGAGAACCATCACTGGACCCCGAGTCGATGGCGAGGATCTCGAAGGTCGAAGCCAGGCGCTGTGAGCAAATGGCGTGAAGGCACTGCTTCAGCAGTTCCCCACCGTTCTTCGTAAGCAACGCAATCGAAACCTTCAATGGAGCATGCTCGCCGCGAGTCACGCTGCGCGAGGGTTGCCGGGATAATAGGTTCCCGCGTCAACGCAACGACTCGGCAGTCAGATAGCCGGTATCATATTGTCTACCGAAACAACACATCAAGCTCGCGGTGGTCGGTGTCTCTCCTCGCCGCAGTCCAACGCCGAAGTCACCATGTATTTCCAGTCAGCCGGTCACATCAGCTCTTCCCCAGCAGCGCTTCACGAGCTTTGACGAATTTGTTCCCAGCAGTCGCTCGCCTCTTTTCCCGCCCGGCTCGAATCGGTGTTGTCCTGCATCTGTTCTATGAGGATATGTGGCCGGAGATGTCGGCGTACGTAAGCCGCATTCGCTCCCTCGAGCGGCTTTACGTGTCAATTCAGGAAAGCGCGTCGCGCGACCTCGAGGGACGGATCGTGACAAGATTCCCGTTTGCCAGGATATCCAGGGTGCCCAATCGTGGCCGCGACGCGCTGCCGTTCCTGCAGTGGCTGGGGGTTGCCGGGCAGGAGGGCATCGAACTGGTCTGCAAGATTCACACCAAGCGCTCACCCCATCTGCCCCAGGGCGACGCCTGGCGACGCGACATGCTGGACAAGCTCCTCGGATCCGAGCGCGTCATCCGCGACATCGTCTCCGCGTTTCGCGCCGACCCATCGCTGGGCATCGTAGGGCCCGGCGGTCATCTGGTGCCTTCGTCGTTCTACTGGGAACGCAACGCCGTCCGCGTGGAAGGGCTTTGCTCTCGCATGGGCTGCAACGTGAAACGCGTCGGCTTCCAGTACGTTGCAGGGTCGATGTTCTGGGCCAGAGTGGAAGCGCTCCTGCCTCTTCATCGACTCGGGTTGGAAGCAAACGAATTCGAGCAAGAGGCCGGGCTCGCAGACGGAACGACTGCACATGCACTCGAGCGTTGCTTTCCGATCGCGGCCCGGATAGCGGGGTTTCGTGTCGCTGAATCGGCTAACCGCGCAGGGACAAATGTGCGCGATTTCGCCCCGTGACCAAGCCTGCGATTGCGCTAACGACGTGGCTTTGCCCTCGACGCATCACGAATTAGAACTTATGATAATCGAAGGGCAGCAGCGTCACGTTCCAACCATGATCTCCGTCACCGTTCCCGTATTCAACGAAGTCGAAAGCATCGTTCCGCTCTACGAATCTGTCGCTATCGTTCTCAAGAGCCTGGGCAGACCATGGGAACTGATACTCATCGATGACGGCAGCACCGACGGAACCGCTGCCGCGCTCGACAAGGTCGCCGCCGCGGACACGAACGTCAAAGTAATTCACTTGCGCCGCAATTACGGGCAGACCGCCGCGATGATGGCGGGCATCGATTTCGCGCGTGGCGACATCATCATTCCGATGGACGGCGACCTGCAGAACGATCCGATGGATATCCCACGGCTGTTGGCCAAGCTGGACGAAGGCTACGACGTGGTCTCGGGTTGGCGCAGGGCACGCAAGGATGCGACGCTGACGCGCAACTTGCCGAGTTGGCTGGCGAACCGCCTGATTTCGAGCATCTCCGGCGTCCGCCTTCACGACTATGGATGCTCGCTGAAGGCATACCACAAAAGCGTAATCAAGGACATCAAACTCTATGGCGAGATGCACCGCTTCATTCCGATCTATGCTTCCTGGCAGGGTGCCCGAGTCGCCGAGATTCCCGTCGTTCATCATTCACGGCAGTTTGGCAAGTCGAAATACGGTCTCGGTCGGAGTATCAAGGTCGTGCTCGACTTGATCGTCGTCAAGTTCCTGGCGAAGTTCGCCCAGAAGCCGATGTACGTCTTCGGAGGGTTCGGACTGCTGAGCCTGTTGGTGTCGTTGATATCCGGAGTCTGGGCGCTGTACCTTAAATTTGCTCACCAGATCTCTTTCATACTGACTCCGCTGCCGCTCCTATTCGTGCTGACCGCCATCACCGGCGTCATGTGTATCTTGATGGGCCTCCTCGCCGAGTTGCTTACACGGACCTACCACGAGGCGCAGGACAAGCCTATCTACCTGGTCCGAGCCACGAAGAACATCGGGGACGCAGCGGTCGTGGCGCTGACGAATGCGCCGCGAAGTGATCACGCGCGCTGAAACCGCTTCTTCCCATTGCAGGAAAACCGAGCGCTCCAAGCGCGGCGGCTCCCACGTCTCATTCGAAGACCGGTGGTCGATGGGCGCATCGCGGTTCATGACTCACGCATGAACCCGACAAATCCCGCAACTGCAATCGGCTATCTGCCGAGCAAGGAACGTACGACCGGCTGGCTCTTTTCATTGGCTCTGTATTGCGCTCTTGCCCTTGCCGTGTTCGTGGTCCAGGGCAGTCATCCGCTGCTCGGGCCGGATCATGTCTCCTACATGGAGCTCGCCGATTCGATTGCAGACAGCCGCCCGGACGGAGACTACTGGAGGGAAACCAACTCCGTTCGCTTCTATGGCGTAGTGCTCGCCTACATGCACCTCTGGACAGATTCGCACCTGTTGTCCATGAAGCTTCTACTGGCGGCCTTGACCGTGCCCTTTCTGTTGTCCGCCGAGCTCCTGTTCGGACTGTTCACCCCGAGCAAGTGGCAGGCGGTGCTCTTCGCTATCGTTTCGGCTTTTGCCGTCTCGTTCGGAGCCGCCGCCTGGGGTGTGACGGATTCTACGGCGCTCCTCGGGCGCACCCTGGTTGCGCCGATTATTGTGCTGTCCTTTTGGTACTGGTTTCGGTACAGACATTGCTTGCGAAGATATTTCGTCTTTCCCCTTCTCATCTGCGCCTCGCTGCTCCACCTGAGCACCTTCTACGTCATCGGCGTGCTCGGACTGCTGGAATTGTGGGACTTTGCGGCAAACCGGAAATTCAGGGTTGACTTGCAAACAGCTGCGTTCCTCGCGAGTCTGGTTGCGGCAGCCGGTCTGTTGTACGTCTTCGAACTCGAAGGGGTCTCGGTGAGGGTCTTGTCCGGAATCGTTCCTCGTCTGTTTGGAGCGGTGAGTTATGAGACGTCGCAGGTGGGCGTTTCGCGGATTCCTCTTGGCATGGGAGATAAGTTGTGGTCCGGCCCGACTTCAATCCTTCCCGCAGCGCAATCTTGGGCGCTCGAGCTGAGCCTTCGTCCCTGGCGCAACATGCCCGTTCCGTTAATCAACGTGGCGAACATGTTGTCGTCGTACGCCTTGATATTCCTGCTCGCAGTGACAGGAATGCTCCGGGCAAAGCGGGCCGGATTCACATCGACCGACCGCGATATGGTCGCCCTGTTCATGGCTGTTCTGATGTTTTCGTTTCTCCCGCAGACGGCAATGTGGATTCTGCGTTCGTTCACCGGCGTCTATCCGGCGACGATGGAAGAGGTGAGAGCACTAAGCCTGGTGATGATCCCGTCCCTATATTTCATCCTGCGGCTTTTCCAGTCGATCCTCGAACGCGATGACCCAGCGCGCAAGCTCTTGGCAGTCGCGGTCGTGATCGGAACGATTGCGTTGCCTCTGGGGATGAAGTCGATGCCCTACTCCGTTCGCGAGACGCTGCTCTCGGTCATGACGACGTTCCGGGTCGTCGATGCCGACGATCCCGCCAGTCTCAACAACGCGCGCTCGGCGCTCGGTATTTCACACGAACTGCCGTTTTACTACTCAACCGAGCAGACGATCGAGTGGTTTCGCACCAACACCGCCCCGTACACCCGCATTCTCACCGACCGCGACGAGTTAGTGCTTCTGCGTGAGTGGGAGATCATAGGGCCGCGGCAGGTAGCTGCGGTGCCTCCGCGATGGGGAGTCGAACTTCCCGAGATGGGCGAAGTGTTCTTCCGCACGAAGGAAGCCTTGCGCTCCGGCGACACAGCCAAAGTCCGGGAACTCGCGCTCAAGTACGGTGCGGACTACGCAGTAGTTCCTTGGCGGGTCCCGGGGGCGATATACATCGATGACTACTATTCCGTCATCGCGCTGATCGACAACAACAAGGACTGACAGCACCATGCCGGCTGGCATAAGGGTGCTCCACGTAGTCGATTCGTTGGGGCTTGGCGGCGCCCAAACGATCCTGAAGAAATATTTCGAGCATCGGGCCGACGACCGGACGATTCGCTTGTACGGACTGCGCATAACGCCCAGGCACGTCGAGATCGCGCACCCGAACGTCTTCGTTTATCCGTCGTCCAGGCGTTACTCGCTTGCGCCGCTCGTGGACCTGCGGCGGGCGATCCGGCGTGAAAGGGTCGACGTCCTTCACTGCCATCTGTTCCGGTCGCAAGTATTCGGGTTTGTGCTCAAGGTCTGTTTCTTCCCGCGCGTCGCCCTGGTTCTTCACGAGCACGGCAGGGCGGCTGGCCGAGAAGGAGAGTCCGCACTCGAGGCATTCCTGTTCCGGCTCTTTCTTCGACTCTCCTGGCGTTGGGTTGATTGCTTTGTCTGCAATAGCGACCATACGCGTGCGGCGCTCGTGGACATCGTGTCACAGGCCGAGCACAAGGCATATGTGGTGGTGAACCCCATTCCTTGTCGACGGCAGGAATCCGGTGCAACGGATAACATTCAAGGCCGTCAATCCGTCGGTGCGCCGGCCGGGACCTTCATTGTCGGGTTCGCCTCTCGACTGGTGGAGAGGAAGGGTTGGCGCGATTTCCTCGAGGCAGTGAAGACGCTTTCGGAGCGGTTGCCGGTCTACTTCCTTCTGGCTGGCGATGGCGACGATCGCGAGAAAGTCGACGATTGCATCCGCAAACTCGGGCTCTCGAACCGAGGGCGGCGATTGGGACATATCGACTGGATGCACCGTTTCTACGCCACGCTGGATTGTTTCGTGATGCCTTCGCACTGGGAGCCCCATGGTCTGGCCCATTTAGAAGCGCAGGGTTTCGGCGTGCCGGTGGTCGTTTCCCGCGTACCCGGACTCGCGGACACCGTCCGGGCCGAAGAGAATGCGCTGCTCTTCCCGCCCGCAGACCGCAAGGCGCTGATGGATTGCATTTTCCGTATCGCCAGCGACCCGTCGCTTCGCAGCCGATTGATTGCCGGCGGGCTCGCCAACGTGTCGTCCTATACCATGGACGGTTTCTCGGCGAAGCTTGACGAGATTCACTCGACCATTTGTCGTCCTGCAGCGAAAAGCAACTGAGTACGTTCCCGGCCGCCGAAGCGCTCCGCCCAATTACAGGACGACATGGGATTGGCCTACTTCGATCATTTCGCGACAGGACAAAGCACCCGGGTCGGCGACTGGCTAACAGTGCGTGCGATCGAAACCCAGTTCGCGTTTCTGTCGCGTTACCTGCCGAAGGACGGCGATGCCGATATCCTGGAAGTCGGTCCTGGATATGGCGAGTTCGCAGCCAGGATCATGGCTGCGGGCTACGCCAACTACGACGTTGTGGAACCGAATCCGGTTTTGCGGACGAAAATTGAAAGCCTCGGCGTACGTCTGGCAAAGTCGTACCGAATCCCCGACCTCGACGAACCTGACGAATCCTACGACGCGATCATCGTCTGCGACGTCTTCGAGCACTTGAACGACGCACGCGAGGCCCAGCGCTTCATCGCCGAGGCGAAGCGCGTGCTGCGTGTTGGCGGGATTGTCTTCATCCTCAGCCCGGACTTCATGGACTGGAAGGAGGATTTCTACAATTGCGATTTCTCGCACTCTAATCCGACCACGGTGCGGCGGACGCGTGAGATGTTCCTCAACGAAGAGCTGGTGACGGAGGCAAACCGTTACATGTACTCCGGTTTCACGGGGTTGACTGGTCTGCTCATGAGCCGTCTCGTGAAAATGGCGACATTCTGGGCGTCCGGTGAGGGTCTCGACTTCAAGCTCTACAAGCTCCGGCTCACTTTTCTGCGCCGGTTCATGATCATCGGCAGGAAGCGCGGTCGTGCCTAGCATAGGCCGGAGCGCGTCGACCTCGGACTGAAGACCAATCAACGTGTGCGGAATCTCTGGCTTCGCGGGTGACGGCGACTTGGTGGTCCTCAAGCGCATGAACGACGAGATCGTTCACCGCGGCCCCGACGCGGAAGGCTTGTGGCGCGACGAGGCCGCTCGCGTGTACCTCGGCCATCGCCGCCTGTCCATCGTCGACCTTGAGGGAGGGGCTCAGCCGATGTGGACGCCGGACGGCATGCTCGGCGTGATCTTTAACGGGGAGATATACAACCATCTGGAACTCCGCCAGGAACTCGTCGCGCTCGGCCAGAACTTTCACAGCGACCACTCCGACACCGAGGTGCTCCTCCACGGCTATCGCGCCTGGGGGGCCGATTTCGTCTCCCGACTTAACGGCATGTGGGCGTTCGTAATCTACGACCGTGTCCGGCGGCGGCTGTTCTGCAGCCGCGACCGTTTCGGAAAGAAACCGTTGTACTACATGCTTCGGGACGGCACGTTCGCATTTGCCTCGGAGCTGAGCGCGCTCCGGCGGCATCCGTTAGCGCCAACGCAGACGTCTGCGCGGAGCCTGAAGAAGTATTTCGCCTATGGCTACATTCCTGCCCCTGCGACCATTCTTGAGGGCGTGTTCAGGCTCCCTGGTGGACACTCCCTGACATTCGACCTGGCAACACGCGTCGCGCGCATCGAGAAGTACTGGGATTTCGTGATCGAGCCGTTCGACACGATCCCCGCGAATCCCGAGGACGAGTGGGGCGAGCAGCTCGTCGAGCTCATGAGCGCTTCGGTAAAGCGCCGGCTCATGTCGGACGTGCCGTTCGGTTTCTTCCTAAGCGGCGGGATCGATTCGTCCTCCGTTGCCGCCCTCGCCACACGGCACATGGACCGTGGGCGGATGAACACCTTCAGCATCGGGTTTGACGAGGCGACCTTCGATGAAACGCGATATGCGAGACGAATGGCCTCTGAACTCGGTACGAGTCACCATGCGGACGTTCTCTCCCTCGAGAAAGCGCGAACGCTCCTGCCGGAGATTGTCCGCCGCCTCGACGAGCCCATGGGGGACAGCTCACTGCTGCCGACGTTCCTGCTCTGCAAGCACACCCGATCTCAAGTAACGGTCGCGCTCGGCGGAGACGGGGCGGATGAGCTCTTCGCCGGATACGACCCGTTTCGGGCGTTACGCGCTGCCGAGGCCTACAACAAGCTGATGCCCCGGCCGCTGCACGAAGCCATTCGCATGGTGATGAGCCGGCTCCCCGTATCGCACGTCTATATGAGTTTCGACTTCCGCGTAAAGCGCACCCTGCGGGGATTGAGCTACGCGCCGCAGCTATGGTGCCCGATCTGGATGGGCGCACTTGACCCTGACGAGATCCGAGAACTCTTCCGGGAACCCGTGGACCTCGAGGACGTTTACAGCGAAGCCATCGCGCAATGGGACGCTTGCCGCCAGCCCGACCTGGTCGACAAGGTGCTTCAGTTCTACACCAAGCTCTATCTTCAGGACGACATCCTGATGAAGGTGGACCGCGCCAGCATGATGCACTCGCTCGAAGTGAGGGCGCCCTACCTCGATATCGATTTGGTGAATTTTGTACGACGCATTCCCCATCAGTACAAGTACCGGCGTGGCGTGACC
>Ga0126381_100001065_pt1 | contig 29719 bp, 20 predicted proteins | sample PanSoiMetPlot_28_FD_96465 | JGI IMG/M metagenome (GOLD analysis project Ga0126381, IMG submission 96465) | Tropical forest soil microbial communities from Panama - MetaG Plot_28 | ecosystem: Environmental > Terrestrial > Soil > Tropical forest > Bulk soil | place: Panama | collected 2016-02-17
CCGGCAACCAGCAGCGTGTGAGGAGGGCTGACAATCTTCACATCGAGCCCATAGGCGTTATGCCACCAGTTGTCGAACGGGGCCGAGGTCAGCATTGCCACACCTCCCCAGGCTGCGAGGAAAGCGCCAAGTGGCCCTCTGAATCCCAGCACCTGAACGGCGCATGCCCGCATCCGCGGGCTGCCGCGGAACGTGGTGGAGAGAATGAGATAGCCGCATGCGATGCCGGCCAGTACGCCGCACATGTAGATGGCCATGTGGGCTGGCGTCCAGAAGGTGTCACGCCCGATCGACCGGTGCCAGGGACGTCCCAGTGAGCGCCGATGCTCACCGATGTCACGGCCAGCACGGAGCACCACAGATACCAGGGGATATGAGCCGTTCGTTCAGCCGTCGGGGTGAAGGGCCGCGCGAGTGTCGCCATTCCGACCTCCCTTTGGCTAAGAATAGAGCAATTCCGGCCAGGAAAATGCGAACAAGGGACGACCCGGGCCGCACACCCAGGTAATACGATGCTGCCCGGCCGATCTCTCTCTCTCTGCGAATAGAAATCGGGAGTCGTTGTACGCTACTATCGCCTACAATCTGATCTACCGATAGTTCGCCAGATTCCCAACGGAGACAATTCTGATGCCAGTGCCGTCGCTTCGCCTATTCACCGCGGCTGTGTTTGGCGCCGCAGTCGCGCTCTACGCGGCTGATAAGCCCAAATCAGCCTCTGCGCCAGCCCCGATCGATCCCTACACTGAAGTTCAGCCGGCCACCGAATCCGTTGATATGACGATATATCAGCGAATCAGAGACGAAGGCCTGAACCGCTCGCACGTGATGGAGTTTGCTTCTGCGCTGATGGACGGAATCGGTCCTCGTCTCACCGGTTCTCCCAACGCGAAAAAAGCCAACGAGTGGACCCGCGACACGCTGACCAAGATCGGTCTAGAAAACGCGCATCTCGAAGACTGGGGCGAGTTCGGCCTGGGTTGGCAACAGCTGAATACGTGGGCGCGCATGGTCACGCCGGATACCGCGGTGCTGATCGTTCAGGCAACGCCGTGGTCGCCTTCTACTCCCGGACCTGTCACCGGCGATGTGGTCTCTGTGAATATTCAAACCGAGAAAGACTTCGATCAGTACAAGGGAAAGCTGGCGGGCAAGATCGTACTGTACGGCGCCATGCGAGAGGTCCCGCCGGTTGAAAAAGCATTGTTTGAGCGCAATACCGAAAAGGACCTTGATGAGATCGCTGAATTCCCCGTGAATGCAAACGTCGGCGGCATTCCTCCAGAAATGTTGGCCCGCATGCGCGCACGCATGGAACGCATGCGCATGATCGATAAGGTTGCCCAGTTCTTCGCCGATGAAAAAGTTGCAGCTGTGATTGAACCCAGCCGTGATGGGAAGAACGGTGGCGGTTCCGGCGGCACGCTCTTCGACGACAATGGCGCAACGCTCGGGCGCACTCCTTATCTTGCCGATAAGCGTGTGAAGATTCCTGTAGCTGTTGCGACAATCGAGAGCTACGGCCGTCTCTACCGGCTTGCAGGTGCCCATGTACCGGTGTCTGTCGAGATCAACGTCGATACCAAGATCACCGGCGAACATGAGCATGCCTACGATACGGTCGCTGAAATCCCCGGCACCGATCCGAAACTGAAAGAACAGGTGGTGATGCTCGGAGGCCACCTCGACAGCTGGATCGCGGGCACCGGTGCGACCGACAACGGCGCCGGAACAGTAGTCGCCATGGAAGCTGTTCGCATCCTGAAGGCGCTCGATATCAAGCCGCGGCGCACGATTCGCATCGCACTCTGGACAGGTGAGGAACAGGGTCTCTACGGCTCGAAGGGATATTGCAAGCAACACTTTGGCTCGGCCCCGCTCTCCACAGCTCCCGATCAGGCGGCGCTTCCGGAATTCATGCGGCGCGCCTCCGGCCCCCTCGAGGTCAAGCCCGAACAGAAGCTGATCTCGGCATACTTCAATGTGGACAATGGCTCCGGAAAAATCCGCGGCGTGTATCTGCAGGACAATGCCGCTGTTGGGCCTATTTTTGCGCAATGGATTGCGCCGCTCAAGGATCTTGGCGTGACCACTCTCACGATGCGCAACACCGGCGGCACCGACCACCTGAGCTTCGATGCAGTGGGTATTCCAGGCTTCCAGTTCATACAGGACGATCTCGACTATGAGAGCCGGACTCACCACTCAAACCAGGACGTTGTTGAACGTCTCCAGGCGGCCGACCTCAAGCAGATCGCAACCGTCGAAGCAATCTTCGTGTACAACGCAGCTATGCGCGATCAGATGATTCCTCGCAAGCCTCTGCCGAATCCGGTTGAGGAGGAGAAGCGGCGCGCACCGATCGCCGGGATCTTTCCGGGCGCTGTGACTGAGACCGCGGCGCAGAAGTAGCAGCAAGAGTATTTCCGATCGGTGAACCGAGCCCGCCCCAGTTTGTTGGGCGGGCTCAGGTTTCCAGAGGACTTGCAGTTGCAATCTTGCAGAACCGAAGCGCGAACCACGGCGCGACACTCAGCGATTCTGTTACACTAATCGAAGTCGTATCAAGCGGAAATCGCACCAGGCCCCGCAGTTGATACGCGTCCGCAATCCAAGTTCGGGGAGTGGCTCAGCCTGGTAGAGCACCTGGTTCGGGACCAGGGGGTCGGAGGTTCAAATCCTCTCTCCCCGACCATTAAATCCCGCTATATCAATTCACTAGCGTACTTGTCATTTCCGGCCAATCCGGAACTTGGGTCCACTTGGGTCCAATAAGTTTTTCAACGCTCTCGACAGCAGGACGCGCGTTCTCGGCAACCGACTCGATATAAGTTCCAAGCGTCAGTTCTGGTGAAGCGTGCCCCAAGAGAGCCTGCACCGTTCTAAAGGAGTGCCCACGGAATCGAGCAGCGTGGCATGGGCATGCCTTAGCCAATGCCAGTTCACACCTGTCAACCCAAGCGCCTTACACGTGGGCCGTAGTTGACGGTTGAGCAGATTCCGCCGACTGAGTGGCGCTCCATTCCGCGCTGCAAATACGAGCGCAGATGGGTCCACATTCGGTTTGCGCAGAGACTCGAGGATGTGCCTGCACATCGGGCCTAAAGGAAGCGTGCGTTTGCTCCGCTTGCTTTTGGGAACGTCGAAGTGACCTTCATAGACCGTCTGACGTACCGAGAACAGACCCTTGTCGAAGTGAATGTCCTGCCAGCGCAGTGCAAGCAATTCCCCGATACGCAACCCGGTCATGGCGAGAAGTGTCGCAATGGAGCGGGAGGGCTCGGGAAGAGCTTCGAGCAGGACACGTAGGGACTCCTTCGAAATCGGAGCCTTTTCTTCGGCAGGGGCACGTCTCGGTAGACGCGTCTTCCGGACGGGGTTGGAGGTCAACAAGTCATCCCGGACCGCTCCTTCGAGGATCGAGCCGAACACGGTACGGATGTGTTTGACCGTTTTCCACGAGGATCCGCCTTGTGCCTTCGCGTTCAGAAAGCCTTGGACGGTGTCTTTGGTGATCAAGCGCAGTTGTTTGTCGCCAAAGACGGGAATGAGATGCGTGTCGACCATGTTGTCGTAATACTTCTTGCTCGAAAACTTCAATGTGGGATACACATCGGGCTTCCAGTGATCCTCAACGAAATCCTTGAACGTCAGGATCGCTTGAGGCCGATGCTCGCCGCTATTGGTTCGGCGCAACAGGTCATCGAAAACCTGTTGTGCTTCCCGCCTGGTTGGTAGCTCTGCGACCGTCCCGAGAATCTCCGAACGCCGAATGCGTCGGATCTTGTTGTCGGGACCAATCACATCCCCCCACCAGCGACCGACCCACACCTTCTTGCGCGTACCTCTTTTGAACAGTGAGCCTTCTTGATGACACCTTCTGCGAGACATTCGTCCTCCGAAAGTTGCTCGCTTGGGTGGTGGTGCGTCTGCCGGAAGACTAACGCGTGGAGCGCGTTCCATTCAATAGCTCCTCCGACCGAAGGCCCATGTCAATACCTCAGAACGATCAAAGCGGAGGTATTTTCCCAGCTTGATGTGGGGAATGCGATCCTGCCCCCGCCGGCGTGTGCGCTCGTAGACCCAAGAGACATGTACCTTCAGCACACGTGCCGTCTCCGCCACATCCATAAATTCGCGTTCCCATTCGTTAACTGCCATTAATTACCCTCACTTGCGCCCTGTCTCGTGCCTCGCCTTCCACGCGTTTCGGTTTCGTACCCCTGTAGCACGGGAATCGATTCAGCAATTCCTCTTCGCTATTTCCCGTGTCTTGCATCCACTCCGGCGCCCAATCCCAAAACTCTTTGTTCCGTCGTTCTCGCTCGCGCTGCTCTCGCCGCGCGTTGGACGCGGCCTGGTGCTTCGATCGCTGCCGCTCGATCTCGTCGGCGATTTCATCCGGACGGGGAAAGAATTTCGACGAAAGGCGCAGAGCCTCGACCGCTTCGATCACTCTCCGTAGGCCCTCGCGAATCGCGAGTTGCTCCAGATCCGTCCCGAACTCCTCGATCGACTGCTCCCACTCCTGAGCCGGCCATCGGCGCATCATCCGCTCGAGGAGAGCTCCAAGGCCCATCAACTCCTCTTTTGGCAAGCCAATCTGCAACTGCCCGCCGGTTTCTGGTGACACGAGCCGTATTGCCGTTTGCTTTACTTGCTCCATCGTTGCTCCCTGCAAATTTGCGATCTTTAAACCAAAACACGTTGACCGTTTCGCCGCGCCCGAGCGCATCTTTGCCGGCCTCGAGCAGCATTTTCGCGGCTTGCTGCACTTCGCAAGGCGCATCGCGCGCCGCGTACGCGATGACCTGGCCGAGCATTCGCACGTCGTACGACCCTGCCGCCAGGCCGAGCTCGTCTAGTAACCACCTCGCCGCGAGAAACTCGCCATTCGCGGTGGCCGACCTGGTGAGAGCGCGCTCGCGCGCGTCCCGGTTCTCTGACGGGTCATTGATGGTTCTTCCATTAAGGGGTTTTAGGGGTTTGTCTTCGCTGTCACCCTTTCGCGGCACCGTGTCACCCTTTTTTGTTGTCGTTGTCATCCTTTTCCTAGCCCCCGAAAGGGTGACATCCTGACACTCTTTCAGCTTGTCGACGTTAATCAGGAACTCGGTAAAATTGCCGCGCCCATCGCCACGAAACACTCTGATAAATCCGAGCCTCTCGAGCACGGTGATCGTGCGGATCACGGTGCGCTCGCTGCAACGCACAAACCGCGCGATCCGCGGAATCCCCGGAAAACAGTTGCCTCCTTCGTCGTTACCGCAATTTGCCAGGTAATTCAGCACGTCGATCTGCGTGCGATCGCGAAGGGTCGACCCCCAGACCAAGGCCATTACTGAGACACTCATTCGTCGTTATCCCTGCTAAAGTCCTTCTTTGCGTCGAAGGTCTACTGCCGCGACGCATGCCAGAGCAGTTTGCCGGTAGATGCGAACTTCTCCAGATTTGAGGCGCGAATCGCCGATGTTCTTTTCAGAACCCCTCGCGGTTTCGTTCCAATGGATGAATCAGTTTGTTAGAGTAGCTAGGATTTTGATTTTTGGCGAGCAGGGGGCCCAAATTCCCAAAAACGAACTGCTTAGAGAAACTACTAGGCAATTCCACACCTGAAATTCACAGCAGTCTCTGGAAATTGGGGCAGGTTGGAGAGACGCAGAGTAGTTCGCTTCTTGCTCCGGTTAGTCTTCAGCTCCCGGGATGAGTCGTAGCAACTGCACGGCACAGACATCTGGATGCACATTTGCATAGCAAAACGGATCTCTGAGGAGTCGAAAGGATCAAGGAACTATCAGGTAGATCTTCAAGCGCGGCACTGGGTACGAATTTCTTCTTAACGGCAAATGTGTTCAGGCAAGCAGTTGGCAGGGGTAAGGGGGGTCTAAATTGCTCCAGGCCTGGCGCAGCTAGACCGGCTCTCAGGCAGGTTTTTATTTCCACACTTCAAATGTTTTCTCGATTCAGGCTCTCGGCCGACTAAGTTCCGACCTGCTCATAGAATGCAGTGCAATGCGCTCCAATTGGAATTTGGAGGGCGTCGGGGCACTTTGTCCGCGGAAATCATACTCGCGAACGTCTACGCTGATGCGCGACGGAGTTCTTTGGGCCTGATTGCTCCATACATTTCGACAGCAATTGGCGACACTTCCTGCACCGAATTTTTACCGAATGGTCGCATTTCTCCCCCTGCGAATATCGGCGCTAGAGGGCGATTTTAGGACTCTTCTATGGGAAGTGGGACCAAGCATATACTTTGCGCAGCGAATTTCTCATTAAAGGCGGATTCTATGGGAGCGCAGACGATATTGAAGAACCTTCCGAAACTAGCGCAAGTGCCTGGGTTGGCTCTCACCATGATGCTGATGGGCATATTGGCGCCCACAGCATTCTATTCGTTCAGGCTCGCACAGTCGTCACCATCTCCAGCAGATTTGCTTGTTGCTGTAAGTGTTGCCTTATTCTCGGGCGTGCTTTTTCTCTGGATTATGGACGCCACAGGCATATTGCCGTTTCGGGCAGCCTGGATTAGTAAATCCGTGTACGGAGCGGCGATTGTGTCGATTTTGGGAACGAGTGTCGCCGTGTATTCGAACTACTTCAATGCGCGAAAATATCCATATGAGGGCCCTTGGAGTGTCATTCTCACTAGCGCGACAGATCCGAATCGTCCGACCGAGTTTCGGACTGTACTCACGTACAGCCAAGATGCGTCGAAATACTGGGGGTATTCCAATCTGCTGTCGAGATCACAAGACTCCATTCTCTGGGCCGAGGTGACGGATTTTGTTCCCGAAGAGAAGACACTTGAGCTGAAGGTGTACCTCAATGATGGGACGCAGCGCGTTTATAAATGGCCGATTGTCTCTACTCGGAAGGGTAAGTTGTTCAAGTCCGACAAAAACGACTCAAACATTGCACTAGAGATGCGGCGCCCCTCGGATTAGTCCATGATGGGGACTATTGCTTTACTTGAAGAATAGGTGTCGCCGTTCCCTTTCGCGCAGATTCCAGAGCCAGATCGGCGCCCGTCTGGCGCGCATGGTGTCCAGGTAATCCAAAACGCAGTTGGTTTCGCTCTATGCAAGCCCCATTTCAGTCAAGAACCTTGAGGGCCTTTTGGGGTATCCAAAGTACGTCAGCGATCGAGTAAGAGTAAGCGTTTTTCGTGTCCGAGTGATTGCAACGAAGCAGCTTCTTCTTTCTTCCTCGACCTCTTTGCTTGTGGCTCCTCGTCGCGTGCTCTGGTAAGAGGGAAGCAGATCTTCGGCCATACCCACGACGTAGACGTGGTCAAACTCCATTCCTTTCGCCGTGTGAATCGTGTAGCAGCGAACCGCGTTTGGAGGAGGTGGCGCTTGTTTCGGCATCAAGTCCAGCTCTTGGAGGAGGATGTTTAGAGACAGGTCTTCAGCTCCATACCGCGAACAAATCGAATCGCAAAGGTTGTGCCAGACAGCACTCTCTTCGTTGTAGTCCGTAAAGCTCTCTGCCGTGGCCGAACTCTGTTGGTTCGATTTAAGGACATCAAACCACTCGAAACTCTTGGTTACAAAATCCTGATACTGCATCCGATCTGCTAGGTTCTGAGCGGGCACCATTAACAGGGATATACATTCCGAGTCGAGGCTCGACCGACGCGCTAATGCCTCTGTAATAAAGGCGCGAAAGAGATCTCCGCCCATGGCAGACGACGCCGCAAGAACATCTTTGGGAACCAACTTCACGCCTTCAAGATCATAGAAAGCACTACATGCCTTCCTTAATTGCTCTCTGTCGCCTCGCGCGTTTGCGAGTCTTAGCATGCTGTGAAGCCATTTCATAGGGCTGCTAAGAAACTCGTTCTTCTTCACCGAGGTTGTGAAGCTCACCCCGCTTTTCGAAAGGGCATTCGCCACACCCTCGACAAGATTCCTTGTTCGGCCGAGAACTGCGCAGAACTCTCTTGCCTCAATTGGCAGACTCGCAATGTCCTTAGCGATCCAAGATGCCTCCTGCTCAGGAGAGATAAAGGAGAGCGCCCTTATCGCATTCGTGCTGCCCTTGCCATTGCTCTTTCCAACGGGAAGACCCTGCTTCGTTCGGTTGCTATTGTGACTGATGAGGTTGTTTGCGATTTCTATGATTGACGCAGGACATCTGTAGTTTTGCGGAAGCTCCAACGTCGACATGTTGAATTTCTTTCGTAGATCCTCAATTCGTTCAGGGCTGGCCCCATTCCACTGATAGACGATTTGATCGTCATCCGCCACGACAAAGAGACCCGAAGGGTCGGTTCCAACCAGAGCTGTCAGAAGTTCGAACTGGCTTAGGTTTGTATCTTGGAACTCGTCAACGCAGATCTGGGGGTACACAAGTCGAAAATGCCGCGCCGCGGCGGGAAAATCGCTCAGGAGGTCACATGCAAGCGAAATCAGAAGTGGGAAGTCGAGAGCATTATGCTGTTGCAGCTCCCGTCGATACAGCTGTGAAAGTGACGCCAGTTTGAACGCTAAATCCGTATCTCTTATTCTTCTTTCGAAGTCCTTCTCGCGAACCCTCTTCTCAATCAGATTCGTAAGGAGTGGCAATAATGCTTTATCTTGCTCGGTATATAGCTCTCCACGCTGGATTGCATATTCAATTGCATCGCTAAAGATCTCCGAGCGATCTTCATCTGCGTTCAGGATCGAGAAATCGGGAGAGATCCCAAGATGGCTTCCATGCTGCCTTAACACGTCTGCTGCGAAACCGTGAAACGTGGTTAGATTAGCTCGATCAGTTACTGACGGAATGAGCTCGTATACGCGTTCACGCATTTCCATTGCAGCCTTATTTGTGAACGTTAAGCCAAGTATCCTGAATCGGGCGTCCGGAGAGGATCCGATGATGTGCGCGATTCGATGCGCCAGAACGGATGTCTTCCCCGAACCGGGCCCCGCCAAAACCAATAGAGGACCCTCAGACCAAGTCACAGCCTGGAGTTGTGATTCATTCAGCTGTCTCAATTCGAGACTCATCGCTAGACTCCGCTCAGTGCCACAGCTCTGCTGACTATTTGCACGAGAAAGTTTGGAATCGCAGCAGTTCCACTTGCTTCAATTGCCTGGATCACTTTAATCGCGCACGGAACCTTGAATTTCCCTTGTTGAGATTTCAACACTTGCGGCCAATAGTCGATATGGCCCGGCTTCACCGTTATCGTACTCTGACTCGAAATATTCCCCTCATAAACGCCGCCAAAGCCCGTATTACACAAGAAATGCTCAATGTCAGGTTCACTCAGAACGGAGATGTGATCTGCGGCACTTCGGCCATTAAGCAAAGCTGACGCAGCTGTGGCATTAGCTTTTCCTTGTTGATCTCCATCGCAGAGGCAGTGCCATTGAATGCCGAACTGATCAGCGAGTTTAAGCAAAGACGCTAAGCCCACATTGGCATACTCCACCAATCGAATACCATTCTCCTCTATCGGAATGCCGGCCAAGCGGGCAATCTCCGAGAGGATCCAGTACTCGGTTTCACCCTCGTGGAGCAACCAGACGCGCGCGAAGAAGAGCTCTCCCCGATGACGACGGATGTGAAATTGTGCCTTTCTGGTCTCCTCAGGCGAAAGGGCCTTGGGATCGAGACGTCGAACCTCAACCCCGTTAGTGGTCCGCTTTAGCCTGCGAATAGCGGTCAAAGGAACTTCTGATAGGAGATCGCCTGAGTGTGTTGCGATTATTTTTTGCTCAGGAGACGCGGCGAGAGTCGGCCAAAGGGACCGAATCGCGGAAGGATGAAGATGCACTTCAGGTTCTTCTATTTGGAGAAAAAAAGACGTATGAGGATCAGGTTTGTTGACCCCAGCAGCAAGGAATGATTCGAACAAAAAAATGGTGGCTAAACTCTGAGTACCTGCACCATGTTTCACCAGCGGCAGAGATGCGCCAGTAACTGCGGCTACGTTCACCTGAGCGCGTGAGAGCATGTCCCATATACGACTTGGAATCGCTTCGATACTTACCGTGTCTTTCTGCCCCAAACTGACGATCTTTTGCGCCTTCTCCAAACTATTACTGACCTGTTTCAGGCGTTGTTCGGCGCCAATAATCTTGTCATTCAGCGCAACCAGTTCACCCTCTAGTTGCGTCTTGATTGCATCTGGGATAGAAGGATTACGAAGAAACGGACCCCAGAATGTAGACTTTGGACTAAAGTCGCGAACCGCATCACGGAGGGCAGTCAGGTAAAAAACCGACACAAAGTTCTGCAAGGTCCCTATCACAACCGGCCTTTTGGCCTTCGGAAGCACTTTCCGGTTCGCATCAACGAAATTCCAATCCGTAATGAACTCTTTAAGAGACTTGTCCCATGAGCTCGAAAGTACAAAGTTGAGGTGATAGAGCCCACTCGAATCAAGCACCACCGCATCTGCAAGCCCCTGGATGACCTCCACTGGCCATTCGCCTTGTTTCCCTTCAATGAACTCCAAAATAATTTGTAATGTACCGGAATCGCCGGGAGAGGAAGTCGCGTCTGCAAGATGGTAGTCGTGATCCTCGAACGACCCGATTCTCCGCATCGCCGCGCGAGATAACGCGATCCGGATCGCCTCAAGCACACTCGTTTTCCCACAGTTGTTTTCACCAATGAGAATCGTTATGTCATCGAGGTCTAATTCAAGATGTTTCAAACCCCGGAAATTTTCGATCAAGACCTTCCGCAATCGCATTGGTTGTCAGCTCCGCGAAGTCCACAACTTATTCGAAATTCTCATTCCCTAAGAATTTTGGTCGGCATGCCTCAGCAATATTTCGTGAATGTCAGTGGGGTTTCGCGACACATCCCCACCCCATACTCCGAAACCACCATGATGATTGACCGCTCGCACCCACTCCGCCAGAAATTCTCGTTTCGTTTGTTGTTCCTGATTGTCCTGCCCCTTGACTTCTAAGATCAGCATCTTTCCGTTTGCAAGTCGAACCAGGTAATCTGGACGAAATTTGCGGATGATGCCCCTAAATGAGTAGGTGATCTCAAAGCCCAGGTGATCGTTCTTTACCCAGGCCAAGACGTGCGGGCTACGGTCAAGCTCAAATGCTTCGCTGGCCTCCCAGCGACTATCAAACACGCAGAGGTTGATATGAGAGTGGCTCACATGTTCGCAAGGTTTTCCCGTATACCACGGCAACATGTCACCAGTGGCACGAATTGGCCTTTCCGTGTCGAATATCGGAACGAGCGCCTGAGTGTTTTCAAAGTGAATCGCCTGCTTGAGGTGTTCGGCCACGCTGCTCATGTGGAGGGTGATTATGATCCTTCGCCGCAAAGGATCCTGATTGAAGAGCGGTGGTTCGATGCGAAGTTTGTCGCTTTCGATGTACCGTTCAACGAGATGGATCACCTGGGCAAGGAGATATTCGCGGCTCCCCTTCCACGTTGTCTTCATCTGTTCGTAAATATCGCTTGCGGCAGAAAAGACGATCTTCTGCATTCGAAATCGCTCGCCAAGCTCCCGCAAACTGATTTCGGAAAGTCGCGTGACGTCCGGTTTTCCCTCGATTATTGGCGCTAGTTCTGCCAAAGTGGGCGTCTCATAAGCATCCAGCGTGAGAGCCTTCGCCTTCGCCAAGTCCAAACTCAAAGTTGGCCGGTAGTCATGGTCAATACGGATCACATTCGGCCAAATGACTTCGTATTTCTTCCGTTCCAGCAGGGCTTCGATTCTCGTCTTGGGAGCAGGTGGAGGCGGCGGGGGTTGATCTCCGCCACCTTCATGCGGCAGAAACGTGAATGGAACCCCAAAAATATTGACATACTCCGGTTGGAAGAAGCCGGTTTCGTGATCAGTCTCGTAGGAAGTGCGCCGCAATCCCCGTCCAACAACTTGCTCGCACAATAGTTGCGAAGTAAATGCACGAAGCCCCATGATGTGGGTAACTGTCTTCGCATCCCATCCTTCCGAGAGCATTCCCACCGAAATCACGCTCTGTATTTTCTCGCCTGGTTCGCCTACTCTCCCTACGGTGTCTACTTTCCGCCGCAATAGTTCGGCCTGCTCCTTCTTTGAGAGTTTCTTTCGCGGCTCATTGACATTCCCTTCGCTCCCGTCGGTTTGATCCGAATCTTCGTCTGTCGGCTCCTTCACTATCGCGAGCCCCAATTGAATTGGCTCATCTTCCTCCTCGGCCTGCTTTAAAACGTGCGAATCAATGTGCAGAATCCGCTCTGGATCACAAAGCTCGTCAATGTTGATTCTTTTGTGCGCGAAAGCGTACTCCACCCGTGCTGCTGTGTGCGTGGTGTTTGCCACAGTGATCATCACAGGCGGAGTAGGCTGCTTTGCCTTCTTCCACGCTCGGGCCGTCTCAAGCCAATCCTTGCCGAGAAAGTAATAGCCGTTGACCGCCAAGCCAGGAAGGGGTACTTGCGGCTCGGCTTTCCGATTTACATCCGTCTTCACGTCTGGATCGCTGTAGATGTGATAGAAACGCGATTTGTAATTGGAACCGAGCTTTCCATCGTCCCGCACAACCACGCGTGGTGTCTTTACCAATCCAGACTCGATAGCGTCATTCAGTCCGAAATCGCTGACAATCCAGCCGAATAGCGTTTCTTCGCCGCTCTTTCTCCCGGTTGGAGCAAACGGGGTTGCCGTCAAATCAAAACAGGTCAGGATGCCGCGTGCTCTGTGAATGCGATCCAGACCCTCAATCCAGATCGCCGCCTCATTGATTTCGTCCTTCGAGACACCTGCGAGTCTCGATTTTGGGGGTCTCCTCCAAGCGTGATGCGCCTCGTCATTGATTACGACGATGTTCTGTGCTGAGGCCATTTCCTCCAGCACGTCTCGGACATATGCCTCATCGCTTTTTGCCCCGCGCTTATCTACGCTCCGCTTTTTCCTAATTTGCTCGTCCGTCTCCCAATCGAGTTTGTGCCAATTGCGAATAAGGACGCGGCACGTTTGGCCTTGTCGCAGCTTGTCTTCTAAACCGGGCGGGATGATCTGAAATTCTGTGTAGTAATTTCCAGGCTCACCGGGAACGAGAACTTTCAATCTGTTCTTGACAGTGAGCCCCGGCGCGATAAGCAGGATGTTTTTTGAGAATCGCTTGTCTTGCGGGTACGTGACTTTGTTCAGTACCTGCCAGGCGATAAGCATCGACATCAGGATCGTCTTCCCGGAGCCGGTCGCCATTTTGCAACAAAGGCGTGCAAATGGACCACCATCGGTGGGGATTTCGATTCCAACACGCTCGGAAGCAGGTGCTTCCGTGAGCCATATCAGTGTCTCAATTGCTTCCAACTGGCAGAAGAAGAATCGACGGTTCGAGTCGCGCTGTTCTGGGTCGCGCCAGTGCTGGAAGAGTCGCTTCGTGATACCGCTCGCACCCGGATAATCGGCTTCGCGCCACGCTTTCACGCGTGGACGGATTTGATTGACCAATGGCAGTTCAACGAAGACCCCTGGATCATCGAACGATCGAGACTTTTCCGACGCGCGGACATATCCGGCTTTTCTGCGCTCCGGCTCGCGCGTGAAGAGGCGAGTTTCGCGGTGGTAGCGCCAGTGTTCATGTGGCTCTTCGTACGGGGAATTGATGATGAGCTGGTCAATCGTGACTGAACCGAGCTTTGCTCCCGTGGTCATTTGAGGGCCACCACTTTCAGGCTTTCAATTCCTCGGTCGTCAATGACTTTGACCGCAATGCGTTTGTGTGGACCCGGCCCAAAGGGCAAAGAGACCGTTCCACGGTATTTCTCGATAAGTCCAGAATCAATCTCTGCTTTCAGGTTGCGCGAGAGTTTGGCCCACCCTTCATCATCGTCAGCCATCGGAAAGAAAGCCTGCCTAGGGTAAAGGCTTCGGCCATCGTAGTCGGTGTCCAGTAGCCACATAGCGATTTTGGAGACGTCGCCAGATTCGATTGTGCCCGTCCGGGTGTTGTAGTAATCGAAGCCTTTCACTTCGGCCTCCCATCGGCCCTCGTGGTCGCCTTTTGTGATTTCGCGCAACTCAACATCGGGCCTTCCTACTAACCAAAAGCTCTGGTTCGACGCTCGCTTCTTTTTCAGGTCCTCCGTCAACAAATCCGCATTCATCTGCGCCGTCAGGAACGTCATTCCTGTCTTTTCTTTCGTCAGACTATCGATTTGCTTCGCCGCATCGGGGTCAAACTCAAAGGCTGCAAATACGATGATTGCGGGACGTGGACTGAGGGTTCGGGCTTCTTCCCAGGCAAGCTCAACCTGATTTCGGTCGAGCAGGCTGTATTCAGGTCCGAACGATATGACAACGCGCTCGGGCTTTACTCCCTTCGTTTCGGCATCAGCGTGCAACCAGTGGGTACCAGCCAAGGGCTCAACGCGAGCAAAATCTATGTGATGTCCGCTCTTGCCGCGTAATCCAGTCCTGAGCAATTCATCGCGCCATTCCGTATGGCGCAATGTGGGGCCCTTTCGGGCAACCGATGCATCTAGCAGCGGCGTTGCTGCATCACGAAAATCACCCAGGGACGCTTGGTCTTTTGTCGACGCGGGCCCGAGATCAATATCGTCCAGAGAGCGTACGGTTGGCGCGGGCACCGCCTCCACGGTAAATGGCCCTGTTACGCGAACGCGGTTCTTATCCGGATAAGGTTGATCATAGAGTGTTTCCTGATCTGCGTAGCGGGCTATTGCCACGTTAATTTGCTCGCGTGTCATGCCCTCGCGGATTTCCGGGTTGTTGGCGATGGATTTAAGTGTAATATGCGGCACAGTCTTATATCGGAATCCGCTATCTACGCCTTCGTCGAGATGAGCGAGTTCGTAGTAATCGAACTCCGCAGTCATGAGACGCTGTTTGGCCAGTGTAATGGCCACACGTGAGGTATCACAAGTGATCCAGCGACGTCCCCATTGTTCGGCAACAAAGGCGGTGGTCCCAGAGCCGCATGTCGGATCTAGGACAAGGTCGCCTGGGTCTGTGGTCATTAGCACAGCCCTCGCCACGATTTTTGTATTGGTTTCGACAACGTAACGCTTTTCCTGTGCGTCAAAGCCCCATCTTGTATCAGTCCAGAGGTTGTTAATGGGCATTACCGGAAAATCATTGAGCTTGCGCAGGTAGGAGATGGACTCATCTCGCGGCACCAATCGATTCGCCCATCCTAGTTTCGTGAGACCTTCGATTGAGGTCTTCCAATATTGCGATGGGCCTGGCCGATAGACACGGTGTTTGAAAGTGAAAGGATCGCTTCCGGGGGGACGCTGGGAAGTGGTTGCGCTCGGTCTAAATCGTTCAGCACCGGCAGGAATTGCTTCAAAGCCCGTTCGCTCCTGGCGAGTCATCACACGCGATGTTCCATCGGGAAGTAGTAGGAACCGATACTCGTTGTCGCCTTGACCATCTTCCTTTTCTTTGTACAACTGCCGGTATTTGAGTTGTGATTTATCACGAGCGTACCAGACCAGATAGTCTGCGATATTTGGCATTAGTTCGGAAGTCGCTCCCGCTGTCTTTGCAACGGTGATGACGGAGCAAAAGTTCGTGGCACCAAACACGTCATCGAGAATGTTACGGACCAGGTGAATGTTCTCGTCCCCGATCTGGACAAAGACTGAACCAGAGTTCGTGAGCATTTCCCGGGCGAGCAAAAGGCGGTCCCGCAAATAAGTTAGATACGAGTGAATGCCGAGCTCCCATGTGTCGCGGAATGCTCGAATCATTTCCGGCTCTTGCGTCAGATCCTCATCCTTGCCGTCCTTCACGTCACGCTTGTTCACAAAAGGTTGGAAATTCGAGCCGTATTTGATCCCATAGGGCGGGTCGATATAAACCATTTGGACCTGCCCAGCCATACCTTCCTTTAGGAGGAGTGAGTTCATCACCAGGAGAGAATCCCCAGCGATCAACCGATTCGACCATCCGTGTGAGTGTTTATAGAAATCGATTGCATCGTGGAGAGGAAGATTTTCTTCGGGCCGCTCAAACAGCGAGGGCTGAAACGTGTGGCCATTTCGTCTGCGGACCGCCTCAATAATCGTACGTGGGTCGATCGTTTCGTGTACGTGAAGCGAAACCGTCGACACCTCGAATGACGTGTGCTCCTTCTTTCCGGCCCAAACTAGTTGTGGATCGAGGTGGGAATCGTAATCCAAATCTTCACCCGGATTCAAGCTCGGGACCGGCTGAAGGTAGTCGTAAATTTCTTGTGCGGGCAGTGGTGGATCAGTCTCAGGCGTGACCAACCCAACGGGCGGGTTGTTTACACGCTTCTTGCCAGTGTGCTCGTAACGCTCAATCGGGCGCTTAGTCGGTTTTCCGCTCGTTTTCCCTCGCGGCATGGCGCTTCTGGCCCCTTTCGAATTTCAATTTGATGTGAAACGAAATTCTATAATCGGGGATCTGAGTGCGCCAGTGGCGGACTTTATCCGCCGGACAGGGCGGGTTCAGTCTCTCTGAACCAGTGAAACGCCTCTCCTGGATGATCCTTCAGATATTGATAGGTTGGATCGTCGATTGAGTCTTTGCTCACAGCTGATGTGTCACAACTGATATGTCATAAACTAAGCAACCTGCATCAAGTTGCTCTCCGGATGAGGCGAATGTAAGCCAAGAAATTGACTAGTTTGGTTCCGAATTAAAGATCAGCGTTTGCCTAAAATTGCGATATACTCTCCCCACTTTCCCTAGATAAACCTTCAATGGGTGCGCACGCGTACCCTGGTTTATTTTGTGCTGATTCTGGTATTGGGAAACTCCACGCTGACGTCTGCCAGCTTTGCCGTACAGGTGATCCTTACGAAGAAAGCTGCGACACAAGCGTCATCCACAACGGGGATGCACCGGGCTTAAAGTAGGCGGCCTTTTCTGGAAAAAGCCAAATGTCCTCAGAAATTTCAGCAACAGACGGAGAAGTATGAACCTGTACTGGCACTTCGACGAGACCTTCTACATAAGCCGTCGGCTCCATTTTGGGTTGTGCGCATCTTATACGCTTGCGCTGGGAAATATCGACGTGGATCTACGGCATTGGGACGAAGAGCATCAACATGGCATGACCAAGGCTAACGAATCTACGGGAAAAGCGGAGGAGACTCCCGAAGAAGCGGAAAAGGCTTGGCAGAAAATCATTGACGACAGGCGGCGCGAAGCGAAGAAAGCGTTGAGCGATGGAGAGTGCTGTCGGGCTCTATTCCTCCTCGGGCAGGCTCTTCACAGTACGCAAGATCGCGAAGCGCATCATGGAATGACGAATCCAGAGCACGCCGTCCTTGAACTCCGAGGGAAAAGCCCGGACGATAATCGCGCGGGCCACCGGAAAGCGAAATTGCGAACTCGCGAGTTCCTTAGGGACTTCCTGGCAAATCTGTCGCGCGAGGATCGTGAGAAGCTCAAAAACTGTCCCTGCGACTGCATCGACGGCCTTCCTCACGGCAAATACAACATTGACCTGGGTGGCTTTAAGCGCATCGGGCTGCGTTTCCTCCTTAACAAACGCAAATACGACAAGATACGCTGGCCAGAGAGCACGCCGCCTAAAATGGCGCAGGAGCCAAAGGAACAGAAACCGCCGACTAGCGAACCATATTGAGGAAGGTTAGGCTGGCGCGACCGTTGAGGCGCGATGACGCGAAAATTCATAGACGATCTGGAGGTGGGGGCATGGCTTGCTGCAACTGCACGAAGATAACTCGTAAGTACAAATCGACAACGACAAGCGAAGCGGGCCTCGGGACCACGATAACAATCACAGAGGGCACTGAAACGAACGACACTTGTGAGAACCTTGAGTGCCCGAAGGGTGCTACAAAGGATTGCAAGAAGGTCTGCGAAACGAAATCAAAATATCAGACGACCAGCAGTACCAGTTCCGCCAAACAAAAGAAGATACCAGGGGCAGACCCGGGCTCATTTAAATGGAAGTCTAGTACCGTGACCGACTACGATGAAACAGTTGAGTGTTGGCAGTGCACATGTTCCGACGGAACGGAGCCCAAGCCCAAGGAGGAGAAGAAATAGGGACAGGGTGCGGACCACTGAAGAAGTAGCATTTGTCGAGGACCGCCAGTTTTCTCCCAACGTCCTATGTCGGTGGCCATTTGTCTACGAGCCACAGCTGCATTGCTGTTGTTTTTTTTAACTTTGTGCCTAGGCTACCCCAGTTTGGGCGATGGGGGCGGCGGGCCTCCCGCGCATCGACAACTGATTCGTGCGCCGCCTTCGAACTTGCAAAAGTAAGTCCCTCCGCGCTTCCGCATGGTGATCACCTCGTTCATCGCGATCGACGTCACGCAGGTTGCGTCCGCGGGGCACTCCTTATCGCCGCAGTCTAATCGGTCAGCTAGCGCCAAGACCGCTTTGAGCAATTTATTACCGGCTGCGGACATGGCCTCTGACGATGTCCTCCCTCTACCTGCCCACCCGCGTTTTGGTGACGACAGATCCAAATGGCCTCCACATCTTGACATCAGGCAGTACCCCCTCCAGATTAGTCACTTCAGAGGAGTACTATATCCGTTTCCGCCAGCGACTTTCAGAAATTGCGGCCAGGCGAAAACAAGATCAGTTGCCCAATTTGCGGAGCGAGCCGACTGTAGATGTCCCACCCTACACTCGTTATCGATGAGGGTATCGCGTGCCAAAACCTATATGCCCTGTGGCTTGACGTCACGCATATACTGAGCACCATGTGAGGAGGACAAACAGATGCAACCTGCGACCCAGAAGGTCCCGGGCGCTGGGCGTGTGTGGCCAATTCGAAAGAGGCTGGTGCTGCTTGGGCTGGGCGCCGTTGCAGTTATTGTCCTCCTCGTATGGCGCTCTCCCAAACGAATTGCAGCGTGCGGATTTGGTGCAACCTATGCTGAAGGAACAATTGTGTCATTGCCCCCAACCGTCATGACCGTACCCAATCCGCATTCGGCACTGCCAGACTATAAGCAAGGGCATACTCCAGTGGTGAGGCTTGACAGTGAAAATGGCAGAGAAACTCGAGCCGACGTGGAAGATGCGCATTTGGAGAGACAAATCGGGGACCGAGTGCAAGTCTGTTACGATCCAAAGCAGCCGGGGATTGTACATATCGTGAGGTCGATCCAGAAGACGAAATGACGGCGAGGCATCATCCCTGAAGGCCCACGCAGCACGCCGTCAACCGACGGATGCCTCCTGACGGATTGCCCCCAGCTCCATTCGGCACATGTTCTCTCTATTCCCTTCTCCAAAAACTTGGGTCCAAGTTGGGTCCAATAAGAGCCGAATACCATGCATTTGGACCTAACAAGACGCACCACCGGCCCAAACGAATCAACAGCTTAGCAAATCGGTGGCAAATTCGGGACCAAATCAAACGGCAGTCGATAAAACAATATGCGAGACTGCAACTTATGTAGTCTGTTGGCATTACAAAGCGAACCCGAATCGATTGGCCTGTAGCGTGGGTCCAGTTTGGGTCCAATAAGCGGGCGATGTGCCGGCGAACGTCTTCGGAGGAATTGGTTATGAGAATCGGGTGTCTCTTTGCAGCAGGATTGATGACGGCGTGCTTCTTGGGAGGAGCTACACGCGCGCAGGAGAGCGGTCCATACAAGGTGATCAAGATTCAACTGACCGGCGGCGACGGCGGCTGGGATTATGTAACCGCGGACCCGGACGGCCGCCATTTGTTCGTTGCTCGTTCTGGCCCCACAGGACATATCAGCATATACAATCTGGACACGCTGGAGCAGGTCGGTGACATTCCCAACGTCAGCGCACACGGCGGCGCAGTGGACACGGAGACCGGACACGGCTTCGCCACCTCGAACCCGGTGGCGATGTTCGACGCCAAGACGTTCGCTGTGATCAGGAAGATCGATACAGGCGGCCATCCCGACGGCTACCTGAACGACACCTACAATCACCACTTCTACGTCCTCAGTCACACGGCACCAAACATAACTGTGCTCGACGACAAGGACGGCAACATTCTGGGGACCATTGATATCGGCGGCGCGCCAGAGCAAGCGGCGGCGGATGGACACGGCAAGATCTACGTGGATATCGAGGACGAGGCCGCGATCGCGGTCATCGATGCGAACACAATGAAAATGGTGGGCAAATACGACCTGTCGCCGCGGGGCGCCGGATGCGCTGGCCTGGCGCTCGACGCCAAAAACGGCATCCTCTTTGCAGCATGCCGCGAGAAGAACAATATGGTGATTCTCTCCGCCACCGACGGGCACATCATCACCGACCTTCCTATAGGCGAGGGCTGCGATGGCGTCACCTTCAATCACGCAACGATGGAGGTGGCCAGCTCGCAGGGCGATGGAACCATGACAATCCTCAAGGAAGATTCGCCTAGCAGCTTCCACGTGGAACAGACCGTAGCGACGCCGATGCGCGCCCGAACGCACACGCTGGACCCGAAAACAGACAATCTCTACACCATCACTGCGGAGTTCGGGCCCACGCCCAAGACGCCTCCGACCAACGTGCCGGCGAACGCGCCTGCATGGATGCGCATGCCCTGGCCACCGATGATCCCACACTCGTTCCAGATCGTGGTCATCGGCAAGAGCGAGTAGCTCGTGTAATCTGCGACGTTTCACTATCTGCTTGGCAGCACACTTTTGCACATTGCCGAGACGGGGATTGCGCAATCCTGACAGATCTTCGCCCAGAATCGACCGCGCCGTCGAGGATTCGAACTCCAGCACCTTTCTTACTCGTCAGTCATTCAATTACCACGAACAAGGGCTATGTCTTTCGAAGCTGCCCATTGCTCGATGTCTCTGCCTGCCAAGGCGGTCGCCATCAAATCGGGAAACTGATCAGGCGTACATCCGAAGACCGGACAATGCATGCTGACAATCTTCATCGCATGGTCGTTGTTGTAAGCCGGATGACCGTCATCGGATAGCGCCAGCAACACGATCACCTTGACTCCGCTCTGTTTGAGCGATGCAACCCGTGCCAGCATCGATTCGGCGTTTCCTCCTTCATAGAGATCAGTGATGAGAATGAGGTGTGTCTTGGTCGGATGCTCGATGTGCTGCTCACAATACGCAAGAGCCGCGTTGATGTCGGTCCCGCCGCCAAGTTGCACTCCGAACAGTACCTCGACAGGGTCATTTAGCTGATTCGTTAGATCCACGATTGCTGTGTCAAAGCAGATAAGCTGTGTCGCGAGACCAGGCAACGAGGCAAGTACCGCGGCGAAGATTGAGGCGTATACAACGGATGATGCCATGGAGCCCGACTGATCGACGCACAGCATTACGTGATCGAGATTGGCGCGGGTGCGCGCTCTCCGCTGATGGCCGATAAGCGTCTCCGGGATCACGGTTCGATGTTCCTGCTGATAGTGCCGCAGGTTCGCAAGAATGGTCCGGCCCCAGTCGATGTCAGCGTGCCGTGGACGTCGCGTACGCTGTACACGATTAATCGCTCCGCCGACAGTCTCGACGGTCTTGTGCTCCAGGCGCGCCAGTAGTTCATTCACTACTTTGCGCACCACCATACGTGCCGTCTCCTTGGTCTTCTCGGGAATGGCGGAACGGAGCGATATCAAGTCGGCAACGAGGTGAACGTCGGCTTCGAGCGTGGAAAGGAACTCCGGCTCTAGCATGAGCGACTTCAGGTTGAGCCGCTCGAAGGCATCTTTCTGAATTACTTGCACGACGGGTGTGGGAAAGAACTCGCGAATATCGCCGAGCCACCGCGATACCCGCGGTGCCGATGCACCAAGGCCGCCTCGTCCCTTGCCTTGCGGAGATGGGCAATACAGCGCGCTGAGAGCAGCAGACAGCCTCTGATCCTTCTCCGACAGGTCTGAACTCTCTTCGCCGAGCGCCAGCTTCCATCGGCGCAACCTCTCCTTCTCGTCGAGGGAAAGCGGGCTCATGCATGACCTCCGGACTCTACTTCGATTTCCAGGATCTGATAGAGCAGCGGCAGCGCGCGTTCGAAGGCCTCGCTCGAACTCAGTAATGTCTGCCCCACGTGCGTGCTCTCGTGTGCGCCTCTTGCTACTCGCTCCATCAACCTGCGGCGCGCGACGGCATCGAAACCGGAGAAGCTTCTGCGCAGCAGAGGCAATGATTCGACAAAGTCCTCTTCGAGCAGACCACAAATCCATTCATCGAGAAGTTGCAGCAGCAGCGGGTCCTGAAGGAGCACCTCGGATCCGCTCGCGAGGAAGTTCTCGAGAAATGCTCCCGCTCTCTGGGGAGTCTCACCCCCGGTGTGAAGAGAAAATGCCGAGCTCACCTTCTCAACATCCCAGGTTCTAGAGTCATGCAGCCGGCGCAGGCTTAGTCCGGCAACCTGTGCAGCTACCTGGGCATCTTCTACCATTCCTGCTAGCTGTTGTCGCCAGTAGGTAATGAGGGTCTCATCGTTGAAGAGATGCAATGCCTCGTCATAGGCCCGCATCGCTGTGACGCGGGCTGAAGCCGCGTCTTCATCGAGATTGTGGGAGGCCAGGCGAACTCCAGCGTTTACTTCGACACTGAGCGCGTGAATCAAGGAGCGTAGCTCTGCCTCGGGTAGCTCTCGCGCCGTTCCATAACGCAGAACGCGCACTAATGGCGCGACAGCCTGCATCAGTTCTGTCACTTCGCTGGCGTCGACTGCCATTTCCTGAAGGCGCGCGATGCACGCCTTTGCAGCGACTGGTAAATCGGCAACCAGTGCGGCGCGAATCAGTTCTGACTGCTCGGATACCGAGGTTGATTTCCGCGATCGCTCGAGCTGCGCATTTGCCGCTGCCTGCTCAATCGTCCCGCCATAGACCAGCGCCTCAGCCAGCGAAACCGATAGCTCGGGAACCCAGCGCAGACGCCATACCTCCCGAAACGTTCCGCGGCCGGCTTCAGCCTCAATCAGCTTTCCCCAGGGAACGTTCAGAATCAAAAGCCGGTGGAGGAGAGTCGACTTGAGCAAGCCAGCCTCGCTGCTCAGATCCACTCGGACTTCAGTTTCCAGGTCTTCGGGTTTGAGTCGGGTTTTCTTTTGCCAGAGCGTCAGATCGCGTGCAAGGGGCATCTGCGGAACGCTCGGATCGATCTCTCCTACCTGCTCGCCGATGTAGAGCTTGCGTTCGATCAACCTTAGCGGCACGTCCTCGCCGTAGCACAGAGAAGCGAGAGCCGATTCGCGCATCTCCTCGAGGCCAGGTACTGGGCGTTCACGCAAAGCTGCCAGGGTCAGGGAAAGACGGGTGGCCTCGATTGCAGAGGCAGTTGATACAGCATAGCCTTCCTGTCGTAACAGAGCGGCAGTCTTTGCCTGCCATTGTCCGGCGAACGTCTCGGGTTCAGTCGGCGCCTCCTGTGTGTAGAGGTTCCACAGATGGCTGTACCACCCGGGAGAGATCACACCCGCGCCATATCCGGAGCCCGCACTGAGTCTGCTGTTTGTCCAAGGCACCCACGTCACTTCAACCTTCTCACGAGGCAAATCCTTCACAAGACCCTTGTCGGCAGCAGAGCCTGTCTTCTCGCGTAATGCGCTCACATGCCAAGCTCCCACTACCGCCGCAATAGGCCCTTCGTACTCCTTGAGTGCCTGGCGGACGTGAATCCGCATCCAAGCCTCCCGCTGCTCATCGCGTAATTGCGAACGTTCGCTTCGCGCTGTGGTCGATTCGGAACGCACTTCGGTCATCGCACGCCCGATTGCTCCAAATACGACTAGCGCACCAGCATCGCCGCCAGTCTCGCGGTCGCGACCGAGCCTGCCCTGTTCGATCAACGCATTCCAAAAGGCCTCGCCGTCCTTAAATCCCGCCACTTCCGCAAGAAGTTCTAGAGGATCAGAGTCTATCTGGACCTCCATTTCCTCCGGCTCTTTGTTCTTCGCGGAGATTAGTTCATGGATCGTAATGCCGCCCGGCCAATCGATGAATCGAGCGGGCTTTTCATGCGTAAGTGCCCACTGCATCGCTTGCCACTCAGGAGAGAACTCAGCGAAGGGACTGAAGAAAGCTGCATTTGCATCAGAGCTCGCATGCACCAACAGCGCAATTGGTGGTTTCATGCCAGATGCACCGGCAAATGGAATCAGATGGTCAGCCTCTGGCGGCCCTTCGATCAGAACGCACGAAGGATTGAGGGCATCCAAAGCGCGCTCCAGGAGGGCGGCAGAGCCGGGCCCGTGATGCCGGATTCCGAAGATGTGGAGCCTGTCATCCATTCACATTCACATGACTTCTCGAATTGCACGGTAAAGATCGCCCCACTCATCGCGTGTCCGTACCACATTCTCGAGATACTCTTCGAGGGCGACCGTATCCTGTACAGGATCTTTGACGACTGCTCCGACAAGGTTTGTCGCCAAGCTCTGGGCATCCACGGCGCCGCTCCCGAAGTAAGCAGCCTCTGCCCATGCACTCACACCTACCGAGATCGCTTCTCCGGTCGAGAGCGAGCCCGAGGAAGTCTTGAGCTTCGTCTTTCCATTCAGAGTCTTTCCTTCGCGCAGCTCTCTGAAGAGAACTACAATCCGCGCCAGTTCCTTCTCGGCTGGTTCGATCGGCGGTAGCGTAAGATTTGTTCCGATTTCACCGACGCGCTTCACAACAATTCCGGTCTCTTCTTCCAGTGTGGCCGGCGACGGCAGTATCACAACATTGAATCGGCGCTTGAGAGCTGACGAGAGGTCATTCACCCCCTTGTCGCGATTGTTGGCCGTTGCAATGACATTAAAGCCTGGCGTCGCATCGATGCTGATATCCAGTTCCGGTACCGGAAGTGTCTTCTCGGACAACACGGTAATCAGCGTGTCTTGGATATCCGATCCCATGCGCGTGAGCTCTTCAAGTCGCACGATCGTGCCTTCTTCCATGGCACGCGTAAGCGGAGTCTTGACAAGCGCATCGGCGGACGGTCCTTTCGCCAGCAACAGAGCATAGTTCCACCCATACCGAATCTGGTTCTCGTCCGTACCAGCGGTGCATTGAATAATCCGCTGTGATGAACCCGATATCGCCGCGGCCAGATGTTCAGATACCCACGACTTCGCGGTTCCCGGCAACCCGAGCAACAGCAACGCACGATCAGTCGCGAGCGTCGCAACTGCGGTCTCGATCAACCGTCTGTTGCCGATGTACTTCGACGAAATCGGCGTTCCGTCTTTAGCCTTTCCGCCCATCAGGTAAGTCACGATCGATTGCGGAGAGAGTCTCCAGTTGGGTGGACGCGGTCTACCTTCGTCCTTCGCTAATGCCTCGAGTTCTGCGGCGTGGATCTCTTCAGCCGGTAAACGTAGTGTCTGACCATTCATGTCAAGCTCTCCAACTCGTCGAGAATCTCCAGCAACATCCATCCCTTGCCTTTGCGCTCAACTTCAAGCGGCTCCAGTTGCGTGCGAACCATTCCGCGCAGCTCCCGTGGACAAAGCGCACAGATTACTTGAATGATCTCGAGCGATGGGCCCTTCTTCTCCTGATCCAGCTGTTCCGCCCATTCCTTGGACGCGAGGATCTCACGCATGATGCCGGCTGGTAACGGCCCCTCCATCTGACGATGCAACCAGCTCCAGGCGGGGAACGGGACTTCGGGAAGCCACTTCTTCGGTTTGATCAGGGCCTTTGCCCACTGTTCAAGCTGATCGGCATCATCCAGGAAATCCTCGTCGCTACTCAGCCCGCTCATCCGGCCCCAGGCATCGGGCAGTTCGTCGCTAATTGCATCCAGGAGCGCGAATCGCTTTTCACGGGTTGCCATCAATGCCAGCGCAAACAATAGGTTGTTGTCTTTCCCAGCTGCCGCAACCAGTTCCTCCTCTGACATCTCACAGGCGCGTGCTAGGGTGCCGATGGTCACATCCGCAAACTGCTCCTGAATCCAGCGATTCGCTTCGTGTTCCTTCACCGTGGCCGGCAGCTCTAGTTTGAGTGCATTTCGCTTCTTGAGAAGACCCGTCTTGGATTTCTGGATTCTCTCCATACAAGCTGCAACGGCTGGATTGTCTTCGACCGCGCCCGTGATCGCCGCGAGAAGCCTCTGCACAATCGCCCGAACGCGTGGTGCGCGGTCTTTTTGAATGCTCTCCAGGAATGGCTTGTCTTCTGCTGACAAGCCTATTTGAAATGCCGAAAGCAGCTGAACTCGACTGTCGGGATTCTCGGCCCCCCAGCTCTTCTGCACGAGCTTTCGACCTGCCTCAGGGTCCTGGTTACGCAACGCCTTCAGGAACTTCGCCCTCGACCGCAAGTTGCTCTCGGTCCAGTTGTCGGCGTTTAATTCGTCGGCCTCGAAATAACCTCGGGATTGTTGTGCCGGGGTTTGGCGTTGCACCCAGTACTGCGCTGTTGTTCCAAGCCGGTCAGCGTACCTTTCGATGAATCCATCGAGCTTCGGCAAATCGAAAGGATGGGGGCGGAGCTTCTGCTTTTCGATCGCCAACGCCAAAGCCCTCGCTGTATCTTCCGTACACTTGTCAAGCAAACGGAAGATATGCGGCCTCAGCCGCTCCGGAACAATCTGCCGCTCGTCCTTTGGCCATATTTCTACTGCAAATTCGCTAGGACTCGGCGGAGGTGTGAAGCGCAATGCCTGTCCTGCGAGGCTGAGCGCGTTCAACACCGCACGTTCCCTGTCTGTACCCAGTGCTCGCAGTTGCTCGCCGTCCTCGCGGCGAGTTCCACTCAGAAGGAGCGGCAGCACTTGAGACTTCAACTCATCAGCAGTCACTCGCTTACCCATCTCCCAAGTAGTGTCTGCGCGAAGCAGAGACGGAAGGAGTAGCCATCCCAGAGCCCGAAGCCATCGATCTTCTCCATCGCGAGCAATGGAGTGACCGTGCTCGCCTGGCTCATTAACAACGGCAGAGCAACTCCGGCATCATTTGCTGAACAAAGGAAGAGCCTCTCGCTATTGCGTCGCACGCGCGCTTCGCTGAACTTCATCGGCCACATATTGATCCATGGCACTCGCGTGAGTGCGTTCTCGTATTCGGCGATCGCTCCAGCAAGACCATCCTTCGACAGTTCTAGGGACGCGCTGCACTCGTGCGCGGGATTGCTCGTTTCTTTGATCAAAGCGCGCAGCGGGCGTGCGAAACGATAGTAAACAAGCGTTGCCTCCATCCGCTCACCTGTCCGATAAGGCCCTCGGGTCTGTCCTGAAGCTATGGGGACAAAATCAAGAAGTACCGCCACGTGCGGTGCATCCGTAGCTCCTTCTCGCCACAGCCAGGTCTCGAGCCGTCGCAATCGATCCGGTTGCACTTCGCTAACGATGCCCACAACGCGCCAGCTTCCGGAAATGCACAGCGCGCCGTCCTCGCCCAACAATGACTCCCGTGCCTGTGTCCACCCAACCTCGCGTCGAACATCTGCACACAAATCGAGGTCGAGGCTTTCCTGGCGCCTGTATGCCTCCGCGAGGAGATGAAGCTGTCCCAATTGCTCAACTGCCACCGTTGCACGGAGGTGTTCGGGCAGACTAAGGATTCGGCTCGGCAGAAGGTCGAGCCTCGATGCCAGACCTGGTGCCTTCGCATCCACAAGTCGCTGTGCAATCGATCGGCAGGACTTCCCAGCGTGGCCCGCGAAGCCGGCAAGACCGCCTTCGGTCTGATCAATCAGCCATCGGTCAAGATCGTCCAGCCCTGCCAGAATTGCGGTTTCCCGTTCGCGCCGGCTGCGGTCTCGTGCCGCGGCTGCTCGCGCCTCGACCTTTGGATCGATCTCTTCGGGTCCGTCTGTGGTGGCTTGAACGAGGCTTTTGGGCTGAGCTTCCGCGCTCGCTGATACATCGCTACCCGACCTCCGGCGTCTCACCCAATCCTGAACCCATTGTGGGCTCTCAGCAGATTCGAAAGAAACCTTGCGCTCAGCGCGCATCCACATCAAAGCGAGACTATGTTTACACGGAAACTTTCGGCTCGGGCATGTGCACTTGTAGCCCGCGTCGATTTCCGATGCCACGACGCGGTATGGCGAGGATCCGGACCCTTGGCATTCACCCCAAATCAGGCCTGCATTATCAGAAGAGAGGCCCGACCAGCTGCTCGGTTTCACGAGCTTGCGCGCAGCTACCAGAGAAGCCTGGTCCGACGCAATCGCTTCAATCTTCTCCAGGCTGATAACAGCCATCTGTGAGAATCCTTTGGGTACCGGCGTTTCGGAATGTCGCTGCTACAAAGCATACAAAATATCCGCCGGAGTGCCGATGGAGGAATGCTGTCCTTGGATCGTTATGGAGCGGGCGGTGGGATTCGAACCCACGCAGTGCCAGGTTGGAAGCCTGGTGCCTTTCCGCTTGGCGACGCCCGCTCAAGAATGGTCCAGGGAGTGGGATTTGAACCCACGACCTCGCGATTATCGATCGCGCGCTCTGCCAACTGAGCTATCCCTGGATACGGCATTCGAAATGGTGCCGGGTGCAGGAGTCGAACCCGCGTAGCTTGCTTGTAAGACAAGCGTTCTTCCGTTGAACTAACCCGGCCAATGGAGCGCGTGATGGGGCTCGAACCCACAGCCTTCGGCTTCGGACGCCGATGCTCAATCCATTGAGCTTCACGCGCAGACAACGAATATTGGAACCGCCCGCGGGACTTCAACCCGCATCTTCATCGTTAGGACCGATGCGCTCTTTGCATTGAGCTAGGGCGGCTAATTGGAGGCCCCGGCGAGATTCGCACTCGCGACCTGCTCTTTAGAAGAGAGCCGCTCTCAATCCAACTGAGCTACGGGGCCAGCTGCGCCTTAATCCATGCAATCTCCTTTCGACTCGCACTCTTCACGCGGCGAACGACCACTTCTGTGCGGTACGGACGGAGGCTGCGGATCTCGAGGTTGACCAGACAGCGAAACCACAACCCATCAATCTTCCTGTAGACCTGCGGATCGTTTTCGGGTACCGGAATATCGATCATCGAGATATTCTTCAGTCTCCGAAAGCGCTTTCGCTCCTTATAAAGGAGCAACCCGGTAAGCGGATGGACATAAAATCCGTTCACCTTCGACGGACGCCCGCCGAATGGCGGTGATGGAGGCCATGCATACACCTCGCCATCCTCGCCGAGAAAAGTGTTCGTCTCTACCTCCCACATCAGATGAGTCCAGATGTGATAGCCGCTGAGTCCGCGCCGGTCAAGTGCCTCGCAGAACTCACTGAACACATCGTCCCAGGGGCGTCCAATGTTTTTGCGGATCGCTCCGCGCAGCGGTGAAAGAAAGTCGGAAAATCCCTTCGCGTTGGTCTGCCTTTTCCGGGAGGAAGAACGGAAACCGCCGTATTCTTCCAGATAGTCGTGCTCCGGATCAGGGTTGACTCTTACTCGGCCGCCATATTTCTTCGTGATCGCCCGACTGCGGCCATGCCGCGGTCGTTCGGTCGTGCACTTCGCCAAATCTCGTCTCACATTCACCTCGCTAGCAATTCGTCATCGGTTGACCTCCCTTCTCGTACATGGCAATCTCCTTTCGTCCTGGTGGAGCCGGTGGGACTTGAACCCACATTGGGATTTCTCCCCCTGATTAAAAGTCAGGTCTCTGCAATCCAATTCGAGTACGACTCCAAAGTTGGTGGGTCACCGGGAAGTCGAATCCCGTCCGAGCGGTTAAGAGCCGCCTATGCTGCCGTCAACACCTATGACCCATGGTGGACGTGGTGAGAGTCGAACTCACGGACTGGCGCTTATAAGGCGCCGGCTACATACCAATCCAGCAGCTACACGTCCACATCGTCTCGTGGCTGCAGTCAGATTCGAACTGACTACCTGGCGCTTATGAGACGCCCGCTCATCCGCATGAGCTTCGCAGCCATGCCG
>Ga0126381_100001066_pt1 | contig 29686 bp, 23 predicted proteins | sample PanSoiMetPlot_28_FD_96465 | JGI IMG/M metagenome (GOLD analysis project Ga0126381, IMG submission 96465) | Tropical forest soil microbial communities from Panama - MetaG Plot_28 | ecosystem: Environmental > Terrestrial > Soil > Tropical forest > Bulk soil | place: Panama | collected 2016-02-17
ACAACTGCATGACATCGGCATAGTTAGTGCCGTCGCCGTTGTAGCCCAGTGGCTCGAACGTGGCGCGCGCACCCGCCGAAACGCTGGTGCTGTTAAAGGTGACGTACGGCATCTGCTTGAATTCGGCGTTGCCGTCGATGTATGAGGGAAAGCCCAGCGAAGTGGGGTCCACGCTGTCGGCGGGTGAGAAGTGGTGCTCCTGGTAGCGCGTCCAGGCAGCACGGAGGTCGGCTACTACCGTGGGCGAAATCGTGTACGTATCATCCAGGGTTGCGCCCTGGTTGATGCGGTAAAGGAAGTTGCCGGTCGCGGCATTGTCGAAAAACTGATTCTTGTTCTGGGCGCGGTAATTGTGGCGGGCGTCGAACGACAGCCGGTTCTTGTCGGATAAGTTGACGTCCAGACGGCCCAACTCGTTGTCGTAGCCGTCGCTGTCGATGGTGGTCAGGACATAGTTCTGGCGCCCGTCGACGAGCCCGGCGGTATTCTGCAGCGGGAAGTATTGCAGGTAGTTCTTCGCGATGGGATTGATGAGGCTCGAGGGAATGACGTTGTTGGGGAATGGCGTGCGCGCCACCTGCGTGCCGGAGAGCACGCCGGAGCTCGGATCGTAGATGGGAGCGGCGTTGGTCTTCAGGTTGAGCAGCGCCGAGAAATCGCCGTTGCGCTCGGCCTGCGTCGGCACGGTTGCGTAGTTTTCCGGGTTGCCGGTTTCCAGCGGCGAGGCCGCCGGGTCGGAATCGCGCATACCTTCGTAGCCGAAGAACCAGAACACCTTGTTCTTTCCGTTGAAAACCTTAGGCAGGTAGACGGGGCCGCCGGCGGTGCCACCATACTGGTTCTGGTGGTAAATAGGGCGCGCCACGCTCTTCGCGTTGTTGAAATACGAATTGGCGTCGACCACCGAAGTCTGATTAAAGATGTACGCCGACCCGTGGAGCGCATTGGTGCCGCTCTTTGTTATCAGGTTGACCGCGCCGCCCATGGCGTGGCCGCTGGAGGCATCCATGTCGAACACGTTGACACGCACCTCGGACACCGCATCCTGCATGGGGCTGTAAGCCATGTTGTTGCTCAGACCGCCATTGGGAGCACCGTTGAGCAGCACCTCGTTATGTCCGGACGGCGCTCCGCCGATACTCATCTGGTTGGGGGCGCCGTTGTCGAAAGGCCGCACGGGCCCCGGTTCGTAGAGGTCCACCACTCCGAGCGCCAGTTTGTCCAGCATCATCGGGGTGCGGCCGTTGACCGGAATGTCGTCCACTTCGGCGGTTGTGATCACCTGGCCCAGAGACGGGTTAGCGGTGACGAGAATCGGAGCTTCGGCTGTGACCGTCACCTGTTCAGTCAAGGCGCCGACGTCGAGCCGGATGTCGATAACGGGGTGCTCGCCGGCGCTCAGGAGAATGCCTCCCCTCACCCACTTTTTGAAGCCATCGGCTTCGGCTGTGATTTCATAATTACCGAGCGCCAGGAAGGGAATGTTGTACGCGCCGCTGTCTTCGGACGCGGCAGTCGTCTTCACGCCGGTGCGCGTTTCCGTGGCGACGATCTTGGCCTTCGGAATGGCCGCGCCCTGGGCGTCGGAGACCGTTCCACTGATGGTTCCACGATACTCCTGCGCGAGCATCGGAACCGCAAACACGCAGAAAGCGGCAACAGTCAGGCTGCACTTCATGGTCAGACCCCTTTCATTACCGGCATTGCATATATCTGCAACGCTGGAACATACGCTATTTGCGTGAGATTGTAAGCCCTTGCGCGAAGTTGGTCAAGTCAAGTGAGGAGGCGGCAACGGGCGATTCCGCGATCTCACCACGTGTCGAGCTCTGTGACGGAATTGTTATGCTGAAGCCTGATCATGGGGATCCAGATCGGGGATGTAGTCGGCGATTACCGCGTTGAAGGTGTGCTGGGCCATGGAGGCATGGGGCAGGTGTTCCGTGTGCGCAGCGTGCTAACAGGGCGGCAGGAAGCTATGAAGGTGGTGCGGCCGGACAAGAACGAGAGCGCCGACCTGGCCGATCGGTTCCTGCGCGAGATTCGGGTGCACGCCAGCCTCGAGCATCCGAACATCGCGGCGCTGCGCGCAGCCATCCGCGTGGAAGACCGCATTCTGATGATCATGGAGCTGGTGGAAGGTATCAGCCTGGACGAAAGGCTGCGCCAGGGGCCGCTGGACCCGGCGGCCACGGTGACGCTTGCCTGCCAGGTGTTGGACGCGCTGGAATACGCGCACGCACGCGGCGTGATTCACCGCGATATCAAGCCGGCCAACATTCTGATCACGCGGGAAGGGCGGGTGAAGCTGACGGATTTCGGGATCGCCCGAGCGAGCGGGGATCAACGCCTGACCCAGACCGGCTCCGCGCTGGGATCCCTGCCGTACATGTCGCCGGAGCAGATCCGGTCCGAGCAGGTGGATGCGCGGTCCGATATCTATTCGTTGGGGATTACGCTGTACGAGCTCGTGACCGGGCGGCGGCCAATCGGGGGATCCAGCAATTATGAAATGATGAACGCGCATTTCCAGCAGATCCCCCAGGCTCCGGCGGACGTTTTGCTAGCGGTCCCGCGCGGCCTTTCCGATGCGATTCTGAAGGCGCTGGCGAAGAATCCGGCAGAGCGCTTCCAGACGGCGGCCGAGTTCCGGTTGGCCCTGAGGCAGGTGCTACCGGCAGGGGGAGATCTGCACGCCACCGAGACGTTAAAGGTGGCGGCTGCGGCCGCGGCCATAGCGCCCCAAGCGCTCGCACGGATTGAAGAACGGCTCTCGCGGGTGCTTGGGCCGATTGCACGGCGGCTCGTGACGGATGCGGCCAAAACCAGCCAGACCGCGGCGGAAGTATGTGCACTGGTTGCCGAACAGATTGCGGACCCGCGCGAGCGTGACGCCTTTGTGAAGTCGTGCGGCGCTCCTACTACTGCGTCGCGGTCTGCCGCTGCGGTAGCGCCGGAGTCCGCGCCGCACTCCTGGGATCCGGCGTTGCTGGCGCGCCTGGCGCAGGTGCTCACACCGCACCTGGGGCCCATCGCGACCGTTGTGGTCAACCGCGCGGCGAAGAAAGCGCGCAGCGAGGCGGATCTCCTGAACATGCTGGCCGTGGAAATACCGGACGATGCGGAACGGAAACGCTTCCTGGCGGCCCGCGGCGGATAGTTACTCCAGCATTTTGAGCGCGCGTTCCAGGCTGCGGCGCATCCGATTGAACGAGCCCGCCAGAACCGCGATTTCGTCGCTCCCTTTTACCGGCAACTCGGGCACGTCGAGCTTCCCGAGACTGATCTGGTCCGCCATCGCCGAAAGCCGCCGCAGCGGCCGCACCACCGCAAACACCACCGCCAGATCGAGCAGCACTACGCTCGCAACGAAGACCAGGGCCAGGTAAATAACCAGCTCACGAAATCCGTGGTCGGCCATGGCGATAGGCACGGTCATGGGAACTGAAACAATGTGCGCGCCTATGATTTCGCCTTTTCGCCACCCAAAACCGTTGTCGGAGCCGTAGTGGCCGATCATGGCGGCGGGCGCCGCCCGAGGAGTGGAGTGGCATTGCAGGCACGGGGGATCCGCCGTGATCTGGCGCGCCAGGAAAAGTGCCCGGCCGGTGGGCGTGTCCCGCTCACCTACCAATTCGGGCGCACTGGGATGGCCGCGAAACCAGTTAATGACATCGGACTCCCAATCTACGGCGCGGTCGCGCGGGTTGGTTGGATTCAACGCGGCTTCCTTGTACGCGTAATCGGAATAGCTATGCCGCAGGTAATTGAAATTCTCTGTGGCTGCGAAGGCCGGCACCGTTTGAGCCAGGAAGGCGCGTTGGTGTTCCTGCTGTCTCTCCAGCAGCGGTCCGATCTGCGTGGACGTATATTGACGCGCCGCGGTCATCGCCTCCATCATCAGGCGCGCCTGACGAAGCACGTCCTCGCGCGCCTGCTCGCGTAGAAATCGATAGGAGACATATGCGGCGACCGCTAGCCCCAGGCAGAGCACCAGCCCCAAGATCAAATTGAATTTCGCGAGTAGTTTCATTTCCCCAGGTCCCTATGGTTGTTCTGTTCCATGCTGCCGTCCCTTCATCGCGGATCGGGCTTTACCACGAGCGCCTGCGTGTAGGCGTGGCCGTTGACCGTGAGGGTCACAGTGTAATGGCCTGGTGGCATCCATTCGCCTTCACGGACAGGCGTGTCGTGCACGATGGCAGAGATGGGCGGCTCGCCTCGACCGCCCTGCCCTGATGGCGCCGCGTGGAGATCCCACACCAGGCGGTGCATCCCAGGTGCGGCTGAGGATGGCTGGTAGACGCGTAGCCAGTAGGTCGGCACGTTGAGCGTCGCATCGGGCGGCTCCGCTTTGTCGTCGCTGGAGAAGCGGCGCACCAGGCGGTTGGTGCTGTCGTGGATCTCGATCGTGATCGGCCCGGATGCAGCCGATTTGAGCCAGTAGTAAAGGATCGCGCCATCGGGCGGGTTCTTGCCGGCGGGCTCTTCGGGCGGGAGCGGTGTATCGGTATTGGCGTCGCGCGGGTAGCGGTAGGTGACGCGCGGCGCGAACAGGTGGGCATCCGCTGTCGCGACCTGCTCGGTTAGCTGGCGCAGCGGCGAGATATCGTCGAGAATCCAGAAACCGCGGCCGTGGGTGCCCACGACAACGTCGTCCTCGTGGATGGCGAGGTCGCGGATGGAGGTGGCCGGCATGTTGAGCCGAAGCGGATGCCAGTCGTCACCATCGTTGAACGAAACATAAACGGCGACTTCCGTCCCGGCATATAGCAGGCCCTTGCGGACGGCATCTTCGCGTACGGTGTTCACGGGGCCATCGGGAAGCCCGCGCACGATTTCCTTCCAAGTCGTGCCGCCATCGTGGGTGCGGTAGATGTGCGGGTGCTGGTCGTCGAGGCGGAACCGGTTGATAGCGGCGTAGACGGTGTCGTCATCGAAGTGAGAGGCGTCGAGCTGAGACACTTTGCTCCATGGCGTCAACTCGGACGGCGTGACATTTTTCCACGTCTTGCCGCCGTCGCGTGTGACGTGGATCAGGCCGTCATCGGTGCCGGCCCAGAGCACGTTCACGTTGCGGCGCGAGGGTGCGAGGGCGTAGACCACCCCACGGCGCGTGGCCTGGCGCTTCGCCGCGTCACCATATGAGGCGACGCTGGCGGGCACATCGTAGGTCTCGCGCGTAAGGTCGGAACTGATCTCCTGCCAGGTGTTGCCGCCGTTCGTGCTCTTGAGGACCATCTGCGCGCCGAGAAACATGACGTGCGGGTCTACCTCGGAAAACAGCAGCGGCACGGTGCGCAGATAGCGGTAGCTGCCACGAGGAGCGATGTGGTCGACCACGCCGGTGTCGCGGTGGAAGCGCGTGACGCTGTTGCGCGCGGCGCCGTAGATCAGGTTAGGATTGAGCGGATCGGGCGCGACGTAGGCATACTCTTCGGCGCCCACAGGGTGCCAATCGCGGAAGGTGATGGCGCCGTCGTTGCCACGGCTTGCGATTCCCACGGAACCACTCTCCTGTTGGGCGCCGTAGACCCAGTAGGGCCGCTGCTTGTCGGTGATCACGTGATAGAACTGCGCCGTCGGCTGGTTGTACCAAGAGCTCCACGTGCGCCCATAGTTGACGGTGAGGGTCGCGCCCTGATCGCTGCCGATCAGGATGATATTCGGATTATTGGGGTTGATCCAGATGGTGTGGTAGTCGTCGCCGCCGGGGGCCCCTTTGAACGCGGTGAAGGTCTGACCGCCATCGGTGGACCGGTAGGTCGAGGTGTTGGCGGAATAGACCACGTCGGGATTCTTCGGATCGACGCGGATGCCCGCGAAGTCGTTTGCACGGCCCCACACGCGGTTCTCGTGATTCACGCGGCGCCACGTTGCACCGGCATCGTCGGAACGGTATACGCCGCCCTGCGCCGGATTCGCCTGGACGATGAGGTAGATGCGACTTGGATCGCTGGGCGCGACCGCGATGCCGATCCGGCCGAGCCCTTGCGCAAAGCCAGGCAGTCCGCCGGTGAGTTGCGACCAGGTGTCGCCGCCATCGGTGGATTTGAACAGGCCAGTATTAGGACCGGAGAGTTCGCCATTCTCCCACGGAGCTTCGCGCGATTGCCACAGCGCGGCGTACACGATGCGCGGATTGTGCGGATCGAATGCGAGGTCTATGGCGCCGGTGTTTTCGTCCTTGTACAGCACTTTCTTCCAGTTCTGCCCGCCATCGGTGGTGAGGAAGACGCCGCGCTCGGCGTTCGCGCCGTAGGGGTGCCCGAGAGCGGCGACAAAGACGCGATTCGGATCGCGCGGATCGACGATGATGGCGGGGATCTGCTGCGCATCGGCGAGACCAATGTGACGCCAGGTCTTGCCGGCATCCGTGCTCCTGTACATACCGTTCCCCACGGAGAGATCGGGGCGATGAAGGCCTTCGCCGCTGCCGGCGTAGACGACGTTGGGGTCAGAGGGTGCGACAGCGAGGGCGCCGATGGAGCCGGTGGGCTCCTGGTCGAAGATGGGAGTCCATGTGCGGCCGTAATCGTCGGACTTCCAGACCCCGCCATTGTTCACGCCGATGTAGAATACGTTCGGCTGATCGGGCACTCCGGCGGCGCCCTGCGTGCGGCCGCCGCGGAAGGGGCCGATCATACGCCATTCCAGGCCGGAATAGAGTTGCGGATCGAAACTCTGGGCGCAGAGCACGGGCGCGAGGAGAGCCAGAGCGAAGCAGAAGTGTCGCATTGCCTACAAAGCATAGCACCGGGACGGGAGTACACTTGGTGCAGGAGAATCCTGTATGTATAGCCGCCGCGATTTAGGTTTCCTGGTGCCGGCGCTCGCCGCAGCTGCTGCCGAAGCGCAACAGAACAGCGATCCCAATGCGCCGCTGAAGAAACTGCCTTCGAAGACTTACGTTTTCGAAAACCTGAACGCGAAGAAGAACGGCGAGAACGTTGGGCGCGCCGTTCTGAACGGCGGCACGCACACGGGCTACGCGGTGGAGATGCACATCACGGAGCTCGGGCCGGGCCAGATGCCGCACCCGGCGCATCGGCATGCGCATGAAGAGATGGTGCTGTTACAGAAGGGACAGCTCGAGGTGACGATGAACGGCGAAACCACACGGCTCACGCCGGGCTCGGTCGCGTTTGTGGCGTCGAACGATCTGCACGGCTGGAAGAATCCCGGTACGGAACCGTGCCAGTACTTCGTTATCGCCTTCGGACGGGATTCGGCCTAGCACAGTAGGACAGGCCTCCCGGCCTGTCCCGGACAGACCGGGAGGTCTGTCCTACTGCACCTCCAGCCGGATGTAATCGTAGATCACACCGCTAGTCAGGCCTCCCGCGGGGATGGTCAGCTTTAGACTATTGTGGCCCTCGCGCATGAGCGAGGCATCGAACGTTACGTCCTTTTCGATCCATGAACCCTGAATGCCGTCCCGGTTGATGGTGGCGTTGTACGGGATGCCGTCGGCTGTGCCCGCGTGCTGATCATTAACGGCAACATCGATCGAGCGCGTGGACGCTCCGGCTATTGCCAGCCGCAGCGTCGCGCGCCCTTTGGGCTGCTGGTTGAGATCGAAGTCGATGGTCCACGTTGTGGCGCGGCCCTGCCCGCGGCCGGTGGCGTCCCCGTGCTCCGCGTGCGGTACCTGTTCGAAGAACCAGTCTTTGCGGTAGTCGCTCTTGCCGAGGCTGTAAGTCACGTCGTTGGGGAACAGCTTCGGGTATTCGAGATACCAGCCCCAGTGAAAGTAGTCGTCACCCTTGAAGAATTCCGCGCCACTGCGATTTGGAACGCCTATCTCCCAAAGCTGGCGGCCGTAACGGACCGGCTTCCATTCGAGCTTGCCGAGATCGAGCTTCTGGCCTTCGGCTACGGTGATCTCGGCTTTCGCAAATTCGCCGAGCACGCCGTCGGCAATGGCGTGTAGTTCGTACCGGCCTGACCGCACGTTCGGAATGGTGAAGCGACCGTCCGGAGTTCCGCGCACCCAGAATTCGTAGTGCTTGGCATCGTTTTGCCAGGTCAGGGCGACGGGGATTCCGCGACTGCCGCGGTCGGCCGATGGAGCCGGTGCGGGAGCATCGGGGTAGGCTAAGCCAACAAGCAGGTTCGGCATCGAGGTGGAGATGGCCTGCGGATCGACGAGTGCGAGTTGGCCGCTGACAGTGGCGCGCTGCGTCTTGTGCGGGTAATCGACGCCACGCACCCAATCGTAGGGCCAGCGCGCAGCTTCACGCGCGGCTTGCGCGAGAGCGTCACGGTATATGGCGTTGGCATCGACCCCGGAATTCACATAAATGAAGATCGGGCCCACCACCTTTGACCACTGCTCGCCCGCGTCGATGCGGAGCACGCTGCCTCCGTAATGTGTGCCGCGCCAATAGTCGAGCAGCGTAGGGTCGCCGCCGTCGCCGTTGTCGAGGTGGCCGGTGAGCTCGACCTTGGTGGCACCGCCGCTGAGGTACTCCATCGACGGGTTGATGAAGTAGAAGCCGATGTGCTGCTTCGTGCTCGACCATCCGAACGCGGGGATGTCGAACTGAACGGCGGAGTAGTCGTACTTATGTTCCACCTGTCCGGCATAGATACCTGTGGTGAGGCGGCGCGCTTCTTTCATGTTGAGCGGCACGCCGTGGTCCCAATCGGCGCCGGTCGGCATGAGCTTGTTTCGCTTGGAATCGATCGAGAGCCAGTCGAAGATCCCGCCGTTGAGTTTGACGCCGAAGCGGCTCTCACCGATCTGCGTGGCCGGGTAGGCGGCGGGATGGCTGAAAATGGCGTAGGTATAAAGGCCACGATCGTCACGTCCGATGCTGTAGCGGATTTCGAGATCGCAGCGCATGCTGCCGCCGGGCTGCCCGCCGCCGTCGAGTTCGCGGTCGCCCGCGATGCCTTTGATCGACACTTCGCCGCGCGCGCCGTCGTTCGTGGCGGGATCGATCGTGACTGTGGCGCTGAGCTGCGCGGCCCGCGACGGGTTCTGCTCCCAATATCCGGCGTGGTGGCCGGAGCTGGAACCCATCAACTCGAGATCGCGGACCTTCAGTGAAAGCAGATCGCCCGTGGTCTTGCTGACCCGCGCGCTGACATAGCCGTTCGAAAGGGTGAATGCCGTGGCGTCCTGCGCGACGGTGACACCGGCGGCGTGAGCAGCGGCACAGAGCAACACTGCCCCTGTAAGGATTCGATAGGCAAACATCGTAAATGGAAATGACTGCGGCGGTGCGCGCGAGGTTACCCGTTCACCAGCACCACATCGAGCGTTCTCGGCCCGTGCACACCTTTCACCCGCGTCATTTCGATATCCGAAGTGGCCGAGGGCCCCGAGATGGTAGTCAGTGGTGAAGTCCGAAACTGGTTCACCCTGCGAATGCCTTCCGGCAACGTCTCCACCACCTGATCTGCACGGACCACGCATAAGTGATAGTCGGGAACCAGAGTCAGTGCGCGGCGCGCCTCGCCTGAACCGTGCTTCAGAATAATCGTGCCGGAGAACGCGACCGCGACAGCACACCCCGTGAGCACGCCTTGCGCACGGTCGAGTTCATCGTAGCTGAGGCCCTCGTCGCGTACAAACCTAAAGCCACCGGGAAGCCACGCGGCGGGAAGATCGGCCGGGATGACGAGGCCTTGTTTTTCGCGAGCTGTCAGCGCCTTTGCAATTGTCGCCGCGATTTCGGCGGACACACAGCGGTAAACGACCGCATTGTAATCGTGGAGGCGGTCTTCGAACAGGTCGAGCCGCGCGCTTTCTTGCAACATCCCTGACGTCCGATACATCCTCGTCAGCGCGTCGTACTCGCGAGCGCGATCTTCGGGCATGCGCGGTCCGGTATCGACAATCGCCCGCCCGATGCGTGTCAGAATCTCATCTTTCGCCGACATCATGCCTGCTTCTCCCTCTTGGCCCACCACTCACGGAAGGATTCGGGGGGAATCGGACGAAGGTCGCGGCTGGCAGTCCAGCCGCCGAGCATTCCGGGCAAACTGCGGATCAGGCCGTCGCGCACGAGCGGCTTTTGGGCAAGGCGCGCCAACTGCTCCGCAGTCGCGAGGCGCTCGCCATTCGAGAAGGCCATCGCGGCAGCCTTCATTCCGACTTTCTCGGTCAGGGGCGCGTACCCTTGTTCGACCACCCTTGCGCGCAGGTGAATGAGGATCTCGGGGATGTTGATCTTCACCGGGCAGACTTCGTAGCACGCGCCGCACAGAGAAGAAGCGTAAGGCAGCGATTGCGAGTGCTCCATGGACTGCAGTTGCGGCGTCAGGATGGCCCCGATCGGTCCGGCGTAGATCGAGCCGTACGCGTGCCCCCCGGTCTGCCGGTACACCGGGCAGATGTTCAGGCATGCGCCGCAGCGGATACAGTCGAGTGTCTCGCGCGATTCGCCGTCCGACAGTACCGCGGTGCGGCCGTTATCGAGCAGGATGACGTGGAACTCCTCCGGGCCGTCGCCGGGCGTCACGCCTGTCCAAATCGAATTGTAGGGATTCATGCGCTCGCCGGTTGCGGAGCGCGCGAGAATCTGGAGGAACACCTCGAGATCGCCGAACGTGGGGACGATCTTCTCGATTCCTACCAGGCTGATGAGCACGCGCGGCAGCGTCACACACATGCGCCCGTTGCCTTCCGATTCCACTACGCATACCGAGCCCGATTCCGCAATGGCGAAGTTGCCGCCGCTGAAGCCGATCGGAACCCGCAGAAACTTCTCGCGAAGGTAGCGGCGAGAGGCGTCGGCCAGGGCCTCTGCCGATTCTCCGAGCTCGCCAAGGCGCATCTTCTCCAGGAAAAGGCTGCGAATCTCGGTCTTATTTTTATGCAGCGCCGGCACGACGATGTGCGATGGCTTGTCGTGCCCAAGCTGAATGATGAGATCGGCGAGATCCGTTTCGTGCGGCGTGATGCCGGCAGCTTCCAGGGCAGCATTGAGCCGGATCTCATCGGACGTCATGGTCTTCACCTTGATCAGCTCGGTACCACCGTGCCGTTTGACGATATCGATGACGATGCGATTGGCTTCGTCAGCATCGCGCGCCCAGTGGACGTGGCCTCCGGCGCGCGTGCAGGCGTGCTCGAAGCGCTCGAGGTATTCGTCCAGGTACCGCATCACATGATTCTTGATGCGGCGAGCGGCTTCGCGCAGTTCCTGCCAGTCGGGTGTCTCGCCCACTACCTTGGCCCGCTTGTTCCGAATGACCTCGGTGGCGTGCCGCACATTCCGGCGAAGCTGCTGGTTCTGGAGCAGGTCTTTGGCTGCCGCCTGAAAGGCCGGCGCTTCAGCAGCTTGGCCCACGTGAACGCTCACAGCGTAGCCTCCGCGTGGGTGGATGCGAGAATCTCGGCCAGGTGCATCGTACGCACCGGAATGCCCCGGCGGCTGAGACCCCCGCCGATATGCATCAGGCACGAATTGTCGACGGCCGTGACTACCTCAGCCTGTGTCTCACGGATCGATGCAAGCTTATCGGCGAGCATAGCCGCAGAGACATCGGCGTTCTTGATGGCGAAGGTGCCGCCGAAGCCGCAACATTCGTCGGCGCGCGGCAGTTCCACAAATGTGCAGTCGCGAACCGCGTGCAGCAGGCGCACAGGACGGTCGCCGATGTGGAGCGAGCGAAGAGAGTGGCAGGTGCTATGAAGAGTAACGGAGTGGGGGAAATGCGCGCCCGTGTCGGTGATCTGCAGCTTGTCAATCAGCAGTTCGGAAAACTCGTAGATGCGCGGCAGCATCTCATCGCAGGCGCGTACGGCTTCGGCATCGCCGCTTTCATGCGCCATTTTCGGGAAGTGATCGCGCATCATCGCCACGCACGAACCGGAGGGAACGCAGATGGTTTCCGCGTCGCGAAAGACTCTCAAGAAGTGGTGCATCATGGCGGCGGCATCGTGCGGGTACCCGGTGTTGTAGTGCATCTGCCCGCAACACGTCTGCGCGGCACGAAACTCCACGGTATGGCCCAGGCGCTCCAGCACCGCAACGACTGCCTTTCCGGTCTCGGGAAATAACGTGTCGTTGTAGCAGGTGATGAAGAGCGAGATTGTCACGGAAGCTAAATACTAGCATGCAGCAACAGTGATAGAGTGTGGGGAAGAAGTGCACTCAAAGGGAGGAAAGGACTCATGGCGCATACGAGCAGGCGTGATTTTCTCAAGGCCGGTGTGGGCGCGAGCCTCCTGGCAGGGATGGGCGGTTCGGCGCTGGCGCAGGCCGGCAAGCGGTCTGCGACGGACTGGGTTACGCTCGGGCGGTCGGGCGTGAAGGTGACGCGTTTGGCGTTCGGCACCGGGACCCACGGCGGCGCCGTGCAGCGTGCGCTCGGCCAGGAGGACTTTACTCGCCTCGTGCGGTACGCCTACGACCGCGGAATCCGCTTTTTCGAAACAGCCGAGAGCTATCGTGGAATGCCTGAAATGCTGGCCACGGCGCTGAAGGGTATTCCGCGCGACAGCTACAAACTGATGTCCAAGTACAGCACGCCTGCGTATGGCGCTCCGCCGAAGGAGAAGGTCGACCAGTTCCGCACGCAGCTCAGCACCGAGTACATCGACATCCTGCTGCTGCACTGCCTCCGGCCGGCTACGTGGGAGCAGGATTACAAGCCGCTGCAGGACGGCCTTTCCGAAGCCAAAGATAAAAAGATAATCCTGGCGCATGGCGCCTCGGTGCACGGCCTCCCTGCCCTGCGCACCTTTCCGGGGAACCAGTGGCTGGACATCGCCATGATCCGCATGAACCATAACGGAACCAGGATGGACGGTGAGAATCCGAACGGCAATCTGCCGGGAAGCGTGGACGAGGTAGTGGCGCACACCAAGAAAGTTCACCAGCAGGGCATGGGCGTGATCAGCATGAAGTTGGTGGGCGAAGGGCAGTTCATCACGCCGGAAGCGCGCGATGCGTCGATGAAGTTCGCCATGAATCTGGGCTGCGTGGACTGCGTGACCATTGGGTTCAAGAGCACCGCGGAGATCGACGAAGCGATCGAGCGGATCGTGCGCGTCACAACCGCCTGACCACTGCGGTTTGCCTCATATCATTTGTTACGGGAGTACTATAACTAAGGCCAGTCTTGTACTAAGGGAATGGCAGCCGTACGTTTGATTCAGGCACCTCTCGCGTCGGGGTGCGGCCTTCAGGCGCCCGGCTAAACCGCCGCTGGGATGTTGAGCCGGGCGCCTGGCATACTCATAGTTACTTCTTGCAGATGGCGGTCAGGAATCGACCGTCCGGACTAGGGTATTCCCGTAGAACGTCTAAACCGCCTTGCTCGCGCAGCAGCCAGCGGAATGCCTCGGGTGTATAGGCGTACTGAAAATTCAAGCCGATGCGCTCGCCGCGTTGCAGCGACACCGTTTGTCCCACGCCGGTCACGCTGAGATCCATTTCCGCGCGGAAATATCGGGTGATGAGGCGGAGACCTTCGTGGCGGTCGTCCTGCTTCAGGTTGAAACGGATTTCGCCATCCTCCGGTCTTATCCCTACGCTCCCCAACAGCGCCAGTATGAACTTCCGCACGGCCGGATTGTCGCGGCGCGCCATGGTTCTTTCTGCATCGAAGATTTCGCCATCCACGATCAAACGGTCCTCAGGCTTCATGCACTGCGCCACGTAGCGGATCTGCGCGAGCGGATCGAATGACGCCATAGTGTTACCCGAGAGCACGAACAGACGCGGTGGCTCGGCGGCATCCGCACAATAAATCAGGTGCACGGGGCTGGAGATGTCCGCTTTTATGCCCACAGCATCGATGTCCTCGTCCTCGGCGCCGGCGCACGCCGCTTCCAGCATGGTTTCGCTCGCATCGACCGGATAGTATAGACACTCCACGCCCTTCTTCTTCATCGCGTCCATGAGGATGCGATCGTGGACGCCATCGCCGGCCCCGAAGCTGATGAACGGCATCCTGGGGCCGAAATGCCGCGCCAGTTCTGTGCAGTTGGACGCCATGTCGATCCAGGTCTGATCGAGGCCGCCATACAGCGCGTCGGCTGCCAACGCAGACCACGCCGCCGCCGAACGCGGGAACCAGAAAAAGAACTTCTCCGGCAGATCGCGAGCCTCAAGTGCCTCGGCGAACTCCTGCGCAATGTCCGCTTCCGTGAGTACGACTTCAACTTTCATTCAGAACCCCATCACCTGCATGCCGGAATCTACGAAGAGCGTGTTGGCGGTGACGCCGCGTCCCAGGTCGCTGGCCAGAAAGACTGCGGTATCGGCCACTTCCGCCGGCTCGGTATTGCGGCGCAGCGGCGCCCGTTCGGAGATGACCTCGAGAATGCTCGAAAAATCTTTGATGGCGCGGGCCGAGGCGGTCTTCACCGGACCTGCCGAGATAGCATTCACGCGAATGCGCGACGTGCCGAGGTCGTTTGCGAGATAGCGCACCGAAGCCTCCAGCGAAGCCTTCGCGACGCCCATCACATTGTAGTTCTGCACCACGCGCGTGGCGCCGAGATACGTGAGCGTGGTAATTGAACCGCCGTTACTCATGAGCGGCACAGTGGCGCGCGCCACTGCCACGAGCGAATACGCGCTGACATCCTGCGCCAACAGAAAACCACTGCGGCTGGTTTCCACAAAGGGGCGGCTCAAGTCCTCACGATTTGCGAAGGCAAGGCTGTGCACAACCGCATCGAGCGGCCTGCCGAGCGAACGCAGCGAATCGGTAAGGGCCGCGACCTCTTCCTCCTTCGTAACGTCGCACGGGAAAATCCCCGCGACCGTCATGCCGGCCGACAGCTCCTCGATGGACGCCTTCTGCTTTTCGCCGAGATACGTCAGGACCAGCGTGGCGCCCTCGCGGGAAAATGCCTCGGCGATGGCATAGGCCAAACTCCACTTGTTCGCGATTCCCAGAATGAGGGCAAGCTTGCCCTCCAGTAGCTTGGACATGAGAAAGATTAGTGTAACAGCAGGTTGAGCGGGGGTTAAACTAACCTCAATCATGGATAATGCCAAGCTGCGGGCCTGGTGGTGGCATCGCCAGGCGCTTGATGGGCCGCGCGCTTCGTTGAACGGTGCGGATATCTTGGCTCGGACGGGGTGGGCACGCTCGGTGGGCGGCTGCGGCCCGTATCTGACCATGTTCGTCCGGACGGGCATCGGCCGCGAGGCCGTAGACACGGCGGTGGCGAAGTTGGAAGTCCACGAATTGCCGACGGCGCGCGGCTGCACGTACGTCTTGCCCGCGAGCGATTTCGCGCTCGGGCTGAAACTCGCGGAGGGATCCGGCGGCGGCGAGATGAAGGTTGCAGAGAAGCTTGGCGTCACCACGAAGGAGATCAACAAGCTCTGTGAAGCGGTCCTCCAATCGCTCGAGAAAGGGCCGCTCGATCCCGACGGCATCCGCAAGGCCGTAGGTAAGGCGGTCCGCAGCTTGGGCGAGGAGGGTAAGAAGAAGGGGCTCACCAGCACGCTTCCGGTCGCGTTAGGGCGGCTTCAGACCGAAGGCGAAATCCGGCGCGTCCCGGTGAATGGCCGCCTGGATCAGCAGCGCTATCAGTACGCGCTATGGCGGCCGAACCCGCTGCGCGATTTCAAGATGTCGAGCGACGAGGCTTACCAGGAGATCGCGCGGCGTTTCTTCGAGTGGATCGGCCCAGCGACCGTGGGTGAATTCCAGGCGTTCGCCGGGATTGGCGTGAAAGCAGCCAAGACGGCGGTCGAACCGCTCAAATTGGAACCGGTCGCGGCAGGCGATGAACGCATGCTGCTCCCGGTTGATCGCACGGCGTTCGAGACGTTTCGGCCGCCCAAAGACCCGCAGTATGCACTCGTGAGCAATCTCGATTCAATGTTCCTGCTACGCCGCGACCTGAAGACCCTGCTCGATCCGAAGGACATGGACCGGCAGGTCGTGACTGACAAGGGCTGCGGCGCTCTTGGCGGGCTGATGGATCTGCCTAGCCCCGCAATCCTCGATCGCGGCCGCGTTGTGGGCCTCTGGGAGTACGATCCGGAGTCGGAGTCGATCGCGTGGACAGCGTTCGTGAAGAAGGATCGGGCGCTGCAAGAGGCGGTCGCGCGGATGGATGAGTATGTGAGGACGCAGCTTGGCGACGCGCGGTCGTTCAGCCTGGATAGCCCGAAAAGCCGGCGGCCGAGAATCGAGGGGTTGAGGAAGCGGTAACGCCGGCGATCTTTGTCGCCGGCGTGTTCACTCCATTATCTCTCGCGCGAACCCGTCAGAATTAACAGATCCAGTTCCTTTTCAGGCCGAAAGTTCGGTTGCGAAAACTCATATTGCGTCGCCGTGACACGCTTCAGACCGGGCGTGCAAGTCACGAGAATGTCATCGGGAGTGGCAGTAACGACGCTCAGATGAAAGCTGCCAATCGGGCCGTTCCAGTTATTCGCAGTCGTTAGGATGTACTGGATCCTATCTTCGTAGAGGACGATCTCGTCGCGCGTCTTGGCAGGGTGGCTCTTTTTATATGCCGCGATCCGCGCAAGGGCGTCCGCTCCGCCGCAGTACGGCTTGATGCTGGACGCGCCCGAATAGGTCGCCGGGATATAGCTTCCACCCACGACTGGCTTGTAGCGATGCTCAACCGTTAGGGCGGCACCCGCCGGAAAGTGCTGAACCCAGTAGTATTGGACGTGCGTGATCCAGTACGCGCCACAGCGGCGCGGGTGACCCTCATCGCATTCTATCCAGCTATGCTTTTCGAGTTGATCTCGCTGAGTACGTGAAAGGCGGGAGAGAGCGGCCTCGAACCGTTTGTCAGCCACCGAAATCGGAAGACCAAGGGCGCTCAGCCGATCGGTGATGTCCTTTTCATCGAAGGTGGCCCGAACTTCGACACTCGGCTGGACGGGCTTGCCGTCTACCGAAATCTTGAAATCCACAAAGTTGACCGGATCCTTCGAAGGGAGATGCATCGGGTCGTCTTCTAGATCCCCGCCGTTTAGGAGAGGCAGTGGGAATGCGGCGGGTGCATCGATACCGCGCGCGGTCTTATTGCGGAAGACATATCGCACGGTGATCTGCCGAATGGATATCTGCAAATCCTCCGATTCCATCGCGATCGCTGCCGATTTGAGCGGCACCAATCCACCCGCGCCGAGCGTGACCAGCGTATCGTTCGCGCAGAGCGGAAGTGCCATAACGGCGAAAACGGCCGCGTACTTCATCGCAGATCCACCGGTTTACCGCCCTGCTCTTTACTGCGCTGCGCTGCGTCCATGAACGCAAAGATCTCCAGCGTCTCTTCATTCGGCACCGGGACTACGCCCGTCTGGAAAAATTTGACAATTTGCGCCACCAGCGGCTGATAGTCCGCCGCGGCCGCGGCTTTCGGATGGCTCACGACCGTTTCGCGGCCGCGGTGCACCACCGCGCCGTAGTCGCTGTACGGCCGCACGACTCGAACAGTTCCGATGCGTCCGCCTTTCCACCGTCCGACAATCACGTCGGCGTCGTCAGTCGATGTGCGCTGAACAGATTCGCACCCGCTGCCCATAATCGTGTAAAGCAACTCCACCGCGTGGATACCGTACCAGGTAAGGTCAAGCGCGTGGTGCGATTCCAGAGGACCGGGACCCCACGTGCTCGCGCCAGTGACGTCCGGGAAGTGCATCGTCGCGCCGATCTCGCCGAAGCGCAGGCTCGACGAGGTAAACCACGGAACGCCGGCAGCTTTGGCGAGCCGCGCGATCTCGCGCGCATCTTCGAGCGTCGAGGCTAGCGGCTTGTCTATAAACAGCGGCTTGTGCGCGGCGATCACCGGCCGCGCCTGCGTCAGGTGAGGGCGGCCGTCCACGCTCTCCAACAGCACACCATCGACCTTCGAAAGTAGCGATGCGATGTCAGGCACAATTTCGACGCCGTACTTCTTCTGCAGCTCGTCAGCGTACTGATCGACGCGGCGGGCGCTCTCTTCCACGTCGGGGCTGCCGCCTTTTACCGCGGCCACCACGCGCACTCCGGGAACTTCGTCGAGCAGCTTTGTGAATGCGGTGGCGTGCGACGTGTCAGTGCCGATAATCCCCAACCGGATCTCCGCACCAAAAGCCGCTGACGCGGCGGCCAGCGCCATCAGAATAGTGGTTCGCACACGCGCCATTGTACACTGGGTTCGAGACCCGCATGGATCTCACAACCCCGCTGACTTATGTGAAAGGAATCGGGCCGGCGCGCGCCGCGATGCTGGAGGCCAAAGGTCTGGTGACCGTCGAAGACCTGCTGGGCTACGTTCCTTTCCGCTACGAAGACCGCAGCAACATGAAGACTGTCGCGCAGCTCGCGCCCGGCGAGATGGCTACGGTCATCGCCGACGTGCGCTCGGCGAAGCTCTCCGGGTTCAAACGGCGCAATCTCGGCCTCTTCGAAGCGCGTTTCAGCGATGCTTCGCGCGCCATCCTGGTGTGCAAGTGGTTTCACGGCGGCTACCTGGCCAACGTGCTCGCCGAAGGAATGAAGCTCGCGCTCTACGGCAAGGTGGAGTTCGACAGCTACTCGGGCGAGCTCACCATGCTGCATCCCGAGTTCGAGATCCTTTCCGGCGACGACGAGGATGGCGAGGCCGCGCTCCACGTGGGCCGCATCGTGCCGATCTACGAAGCCGTGGCCAAACTCACGACTCGCGTCCTGCGTGTGTTCACACACCGAATTCTGCAGGACATCGGAGCGCTCGACGATCCCCTGCCCCAGTTTCTCCGCGACCGCCTCAAATTGCCCGATCGCATGACCGCGGTCCGGCAAACGCATTTCCCTCCGGTGGATAGCGACTTGCGTCTGCTGAACAACTTCCGCTCGCTCGCACAGTTCCGGCTGATCTTCGAAGAATTCTTTTGGCTGGAATGTGGCGTCGCGCTCAAGCGCAATAAAGCGCGCACGCTTCCCGGCATCGCGTTCACGCTCGACGACCGCGTCCGCGAGCGCATCAAGGCGATGCTGCCGTTCAAGCCAACGGGAGCGCAGAAGCGCGTGATTCAGGAGATCGCCAATGACATGAAAGAGCCGCGTCCGATGAACCGGCTGCTGCAGGGTGATGTCGGCAGCGGCAAGACCATCGTGGCGGCCGAGGCTGCCGTGATCGCCATCGAAAACGGCTTCCAGGTAGCAGTGCTCGCACCCACGGAAATCCTGGCGACGCAGCACGGCCTCTACTTCAAACAGATCCTCTCGAAGCTCGGTTATGTGACGTTGCTGCTCACCGGATCGTTCACCAGCCGCGAAAAGGTCCAGCTCAAGAAGCTCGTGGCGGAAGGGCTGGCGCACGTGGTCATCGGCACGCACGCGCTGCTCGAAAAGGATGTCGAATTCAAGAAGCTCGGCCTCGCGATTGTCGACGAACAGCATCGCTTCGGCGTGCTGCAGCGCCTCGGGCTGCTACAAAAGGGCGTACATCCCGACGTCCTGGTGATGACCGCCACGCCAATTCCGCGGACGCTCGCGATGACACTCTACGGCGATCTGGACGTCTCGATCATCGACGAACTGCCGCCGGGCCGCAAGCCGATCATTACGAAACACGCCACCGCCGACCGCATCGAGCAGGTCTACAGCTTTGTCAAGCGCCAGGTCGAGGAAGGCCGCCAGGCGTACGTTGTGTATCCGGTGATCGAGGAATCGGAAACCCAGGCGATGAAGGCGGCGCAGCAGGGCTACGAGCACCTCTCGCGCGAGGTCTTCCCGACGCTCGCCGTCGGCCTGATGCATGGACGGCTTGGTGCCGACGAGAAAGAAGCCGTGATGCAGCGCTTTAAGGAAGGCAAACTGCAGATCCTTGTTTCGACCACTGTGATCGAGGTCGGCGTGGACGTGCCGAATGCCAGTGTCATGGTGGTCGAGCAGGCGGAGCGCTTCGGGCTCGCACAACTCCATCAGCTTCGCGGGCGTGTGGGACGCGGAGCGGCACAGAGCTACTGCATCCTGGTAACCGAGAAGATGAACGACGCAGCGAAAGAGCGTATACGGACGCTGGTGGAATCGACTGACGGCTTCTACATTGCCGAAATGGACCTCCGGCTGCGCGGGCCCGGCGAGTTCTTCGGCACGAAGCAGTCGGGAGTGCCCGCCCTGCGTGTGGCGAATATTCTCCGAGACAGCGAGATCCTCGAGATCGGCCGCCGCGAGGCGGTCGACTTTGTGGCGCGTCCGCCCGCCGAGGAGGAATTGCGGCGCGCGGTGGCATACATCCGGGATCACTGGCAGCGGCGGTATGGTCTGGTAACGGTGGGCTGATGCGCGTGATCGGTGGAGAGTTTCGCTCGCGACGGCTGAAGACCATTCCCGGCGCCGCCACCCGGCCCACGCCGGATCGTCTGCGCGAGTCGCTTTTCGATATTCTGGCGCCGCGCATTCAAGGCGCAAAGGTCGTGGATGCCTATGCGGGGACCGGTGCGGTAGGGATCGAGGCGCTCAGCCGCGGCGCGGCGCATGCCTGGTTTTTGGAGCGCAATCGCGCGGCGCTGAACGCCATTGAGGAGAACCTGGCCGCGCTGCGGCTGGAAGCGCGGGCGACGGTTCTGACCGGCCCGGTGTTGCTGACGCTGCCGCGCTGCGCCGCCGATATCGTGTTTCTCGACCCGCCTTACGATCAGGAGCGCGAATATACTGCGGCGCTCGATCTGCTGTCCGACATGCGGTCGCCGCTCGTCGTCGTGCAGCACTCGGTCCGGTTCGCGCTCCCAGACCAGCGCGGGTCGCTCGAGCGGACGCGCGTGGTACGGCAGGGTGACAACGCGCTCAGTTTTTATCAGCCCACATAGGGTCTATTCCGCCCGCAGCGCTTCCACCGGATCGACGGCCGACGCGCGCAGCGACGGAATAAAGCTCGCGAGCGCCGCGGCGCCGAACAGAGCGGCCGATACCGCGAGATACGTCACCAGATCCACCGGTTGCACTTCGAACAGCAACGCCTTCATCCCGCGTGTGACAGCCATCGCCGCGGCCAAGCCGCCTGCCACGCCGATGGCCGCCAGTAGCAGACCATGTCGCACGAACATCCCGGTCAATTCCGTTTGCCGCGCGCCTAGTGCCATGCGGATACCGATCTCGCGCGTCCGCTGGGAAACAGCGTATGAGATGACGCCGTAGATACCGACTATGCCTAACAGCAGCGCCATGCCGCCGGCAATCGCAAGCATCACCAGCATGAACGACGTCCGCGCCATGGATTTGCGGTAGATATCGTCCAGCGTGCGCACGTTGGCCACCGGCAGGCTAGAGCTGACGGACCAGACGGCCTGTTGAATTTCTTTGCGGAAGCTTTCGGTACCGGCGCGAGTGCTGCGGATGGCGTATGAGACGTCGCGCCGCACGATTACGTCATTGCCCCAGAACTTCCGCATCATCGCCGGCCAATAGACCGTGGTGGAGGCCTTGTGCTCCACGCCGTCATCGCGCTCGCCGCCGGTCACGCCGATGATCTCGCGCCACGGAGCGTTGAGATTCTCGCGAATCCGCTTGCCTAGTGCCGCTGACGGCGAGCCCCACAATTCGCGCGCCATGTCCTCGGTTATGATCGCCACCGGCATCATGTTGTAAACGTCCGTCCACGTGAAATCGCGTCCCGCAATCAACGGATTGCCCACGGTGGCCAGGAACCCGGGCGAGGCAAACTTGAAGCGGCGGATGGGCGGCATCTTGCCCTCGCGGGTCGGGTGATCCTCCGCCATGATGGGATCGAAGCTTCTATAAGGCTCCATAGTGAGAGCGCTGGCAAACCCGGCCGATTGCACGCCCGGAATCTGTGCAATGCGCCGCCCGATTTCGTCCTGCATACGCACCGCAGCTTGCGGATCGCGCACCAATGCGGATGGAATGGAGATGCGCATCGCCTGCACATGCTCGGGGTGAATGAATCCAGGCTGGACGCGGCGCATCGCCTGGAACGTGCGGATCATCAGGCCCGAGGCGATGAGCAGAACCAGCGCCAGCGCCACCTGCAAGATCACCAGCCCGGCGCGCGCGCGATGCCGCTCGCGGCTGTGGCTTGACGTGCGGCCGCCCTGCCGCAACACAGGCCCCGAGGTCAGTCCGGAGTGCTTGAACACAGGGATGAGACCGAACAGCAGGCCTGCCAAGAGTGAGATGAGCACACCGAAAAGCGAGACCCATGGATCGATGGAGATTTCGTCGAGCCGCGGCAGATTGGCCGGACCTGACGCCCTCAGCCACCTTAACGCCGCCCATGCAACGCCGAGGCCTAAAGTGCCGCCTGCAAGTGCGAGGCCGACGCTTTCGAACAGAAGCTCTCCGGCGATTTGGCGCCAGTCCGCCCCCAAAGCAGTGCGAACCGCAAGCTCCTGCTGCCGGCCTTCGGCGCGAACCAGCAGCAGATTCGCAACGTTCGCGCAGGCAATCAGCAGCACGATGCCGATCATGCCCATCAGCACCCAGAGGACGCTGCCGATATCGCCGACCACGTCCTGCTTCAACGGCCGAACGTTAGGCTCGATGCGGGCATCCTCGAACATTCTGCGGCTCACACCGGGCGGCAGCGGGAAGCGGTACATCATTGGAATCATGCGCCCAACGTCCGCATTGGCCTGAGCGAGCGTCACACCGGGTTTGAGGCGTGCGATAGCCTGGTACCCAAATTGGCCTACGAACACTTTGGAGCGGTCAAGCCGTTGCGGCAGTAACAGGACGGGTTTCAAATCGAGGAAGCGGAATTTAGCCGGGAGCACGCCCACTATCTGCCGTGGCCGCGAATCCACCTGCAGCATGCGGCCGATGATGTTGCGGTCACCCGCAAACTTCCGCTGCCAATACCCATAAGTGAGAATGACCGTCTCGGGTGTGCCCGGCTGATCGTCCTCGCGGGAAAACCAACGCCCGAGAACCGGCCGGATGCCTAGAAGCGGCAGCAGACCGTCGCCGACCATCAGCACCTGAACCTCCTCGGGCTCCGCTAAACCAGTTACCGAGGCGCTGCCGTTGTCCCAAAGGCCAACGTCCTGAAAACTGCGGTTCTCCTCGCGATAGGTGAAATACGTGGAAGGAGAGATATTCAGGTCTCCACGGGTGACGCCCGCCTTGTGCCAGATGGCCACGAGCTCCTGCGGGCGCGGATAAGGCAGCGGCTTCAACAACACGCTTTCCACGACGCCGAAGACGGCCGCGTTCGCGCCTATGCCGACGGCTAGCATGAGCAGTGTAATGCCGGTGAATGCCGGAGCGTTCCGAAGGCGGCGGAGGAAGTGTTGCAACCGGTATTTCATGACGAGTCCGCGCCGCGGACAGGCGGGCGGTGTTACCGGTTAATACGTTCAAACCTGGGAACGGTTAGGGGCGTCTACCTGCAGTACTCCACACGATGTCTTCTACAATCCACGCCATGCGTCGAAAACTCATCTCCGACCCGAAACGCGGCCGCTTATATCGCGACGCACGAAGCTCGAACTCGAACGGACCGGCGGATCCGTCCGGCCGTTCAAACCGCACGGTGAATTTGCCTGGACCCACAGCCCAGCGGCCGAGCTCGCGCCCACCGTCGTACCCGGCGAGGGTTTGCCCGGTGAGCGCCGCCTCCTCCGGGACGCTGCCGCGAACCTCGACCGCCCCCGCGCCTTCCGGCAGCATCCAGCGCAGCCGCGGGGCTGCCCATCGGTCCACGTAGAGCCCTTGTGAGTGCCGCAGGATCAGCATGATGGTCGCCGCGGTGGCGACGTACACGAAGAGACTGACGAGCGTAGCAGAAGCGCGCAACCAGCGCGGGCTGCGCCGCTCCAGGCGGTCCTTCCACGCGTCCTGCTGCTCTTTGACCGCATACATGCGCGCCCCCGGAGCCCGCTTGAGCCCAGTGTGGCGCTCGAGCACCTGACGGATCTCCGCAACGCGCCCGCGGCCCCCGGCAAAGCTCTTGGCCTCAGCATACTCGCGCAGCACACCGAAATATTCCGGCACATAGTGCAGCCCGAATCGTTTGCCCAACCGGATCAGCAGGTCCCAATCGAGCGCGTAGTGAAGTTTTTCATCCAGCCAGCCGATCTCTTCCAGGGCGTCGCGGCGGAAAAATGTGGATTGCTGGAGGACATAATCGGAAAGATAGACGAGCTTCCATAAGTTGAACGGTTCGGTGGCGGGAAAACGGCCGGTGATCCGGCCCTCGCGATCCATCAGGTATCCTTCGCCGTAAATCGCGGCGGTGCGCGGCGGCGTGGCGGCGAAGACATTTACGGCACGCGTGACGGCTCCGGGTAGCAGAATGTCATCGGAGTTGAGCCACGCCACAATCTCACCTCTGGCCATACGGAAACCTTTGTTGATAGCGTGGGCCTGGCCGCGATCCTTTTCGCTGATCCATGTCAGACGGTCGGCATACTCGGCCGCAATCGCGGCCGTCTCGTCGGTCGATCCACCGTCCATGACAATGTACTCGATCTGCGGGTAATCCTGGGCCAGGACGCTTTCGATCGTCGCGCGAATAAATTCCCCCTGGTTGAACGAAGGGGTCACGATGGTTACGGTTGGCTGGCCCAAGCGATCCCTTCCCTGGCCGTGGCCAGGACGTCGCGGCAATAGCGAATCGGGTGGCGCCAGTTGTAACCGAAACCCAACGCCAGAGCGCGCCCGGCGCTCGCGAACGACATCCGCGGCCTGGTAGCGGCGAGCGGTTCGCCCGTCAGCCTTTGGTGCGCGTATCCATAGATCCAGTTGTAAGGGGCGTACCCGTAGTGCCGCTTCAGAACGCCGATGGTCTCGCGCATCGCAGCAGCGGTTTGGGCGACCGTCTTCGCCCCCGAGTGCAGACGTGACGCAGCCATGTCGGAATCGAGCTTGACGAACTGCCGGTCCGCCGACAGCCGAATCCACAGGTCGTAGTCCATGGCAAAACGCAGGCGAGCATCCACCCCGTGCACAGCGGCGAATGCGCCGCGCCGGATGAAGGTCGCCGGCTGGCAGATGATGCAGCGGCGCTCGAGCCGCTCTGCATCGAATGCCTCCACCGGATAGCGCGAGAGATGCCTGCCTTGCTCATCGATGTACCATGCATTGCCGTACACCACCTCGGCATTCGGATTCGCAGCGAAGGCCTCGACAGCACGCAACACCGCTCCCGGCAGGTACGTATCATCGGCGTTGAGAAACGCGAAAATCTCGCCGCTCGTCTGCCCGAACCCACGGTTCACCGCATCGGCCTGTCCGCCGTCCGGCCTCGATTGCCATCGCAGCTTTCCTTCATACCGCTTCAGAATGTCGACCGTCCCGTCCGTGGACCCTCCATCCATCGCGAGGTACTCGATATTCGGATACTCTTGCGCCAGCACGCTCGCGATAGTCTCTTCGATATACCGTGCCGCATTGAGACACGGCGTGACCACCGAGACTAAGGGCTGTGGCATGAACGCCAGAATAACAGGTCGCACCAGTAACGCCGGCGGTGCCGTGGTGCGGCGTGCCGTCAAGTATCATGGTCTGTTCATGCTTATCCCGCGCCGCGCGATCCTGGCGCTTTCCGCCGTTCTCCTGCTGGGGATTTTCTCGCCGGAACTCTCCAACTCCGATACGTGGTGGCACCTCGCGACCGGCCGATACCTGCTGCAGCACCGGGCACTCCCGGTGCCTGACCCGTTCGCATACACCACCGGCTCCGCTCACGACGCTTACCCTGGAGAATCGGTCGTCCGCCGGTTCAATCTTACACACGAGTGGCTGGCTCAGGCGATTCTGTACAGCCTCTACGCCGCCGGCGGATTCGGCGCGGTCGTGCTCTGGCGGGCGCTGATGTTGACTGCACTTTGCAGCCTGGCGGGGTGGATCGTCTGGCGGCGCACCGCGGGTTTCTACCGGTCCATCGCCGCCGCGATGGCCGCGTCGATCATCGCGGTGGAGTTCGCCATCGATCGTCCGTTCCTGTTCACCTACCTGTTCCTGGCGGTGACGCTGGCCATCCTGGAGTCACGCCGCAATTACTGGCTGCTGCCGCCGCTCCTGCTCGTCTGGGCCAACTGCCATGGCGGCTTCTTTCTCGGCTGGTTCGTCATCGCGGCCTACGCCATTCGCGAACGACGGCTCTGGATCCCAGGAGCAGCGGCGGGGCTGGCGTCGGGGCTCAACCCGAACGGGTTTCACGTCGTGCAGGTGCTGCTCGCGTACCGCGGTAGCACGATGCAATCGAAGCTGCTCGAGTGGGCCCCCCCGGACCTCTGGCCTCCGTCGGCATTCAGCGTTCTGCTCGCAGCATGCGCGGCCGTCCTCCTCTGGGCGCGCACGAAGGTGCGGGTGAGCGACTGGCTCCTGTTCGCGGCCTTCACCGCCATGGCCGTAACTGCGCAGCGCAACACCATCCTGATCGGATTTCTCGCGCCGATCCTCATCGCTTCGTACATTCCATGGAAGCGGCCCGTCCCACGGTTCGCACCATACGTGGCGGCCGCGTTGTTGCTGGCTGCACTGGGAGCCGGCCTGGTGCGCGGCCGCTTTTTCCAGTTGCGCGCGGCCGAGTGGCGCTATCCCTCCGGCGCCGTCGATTTCCTCCGCGCACATCACGTGACCAGCCGCGTCTTCAACACGTACGAATTCGGCGGATATCTGATGTGGCGCCTGTGGCCCGAGCAGCGCGTCTTCATCGACGGCCGCGCGCTCAGCGATGCGCTGTTTTCCGATTACATCCGCATCCTCTACAATCAGGATTCCGGCGCCCAGCCGGTACTCGATCGCTACGGCATCGATGTGATCGTGCTCAACGGCTTCGAGTACTTCAACGGCATTCTCTATCCTCTGGCGCCGATGCTGGCCGGCTCCCAAAGCGCGGTGTGGACGCTCGTGTTCAGCGATCCCCAATCGATGGTGTTCATGCGCCATCCTCCACCAGGAGTTGCTCCGCTCGATTCATCCCTGGTCATGACAAACCTCGAACAGGAGTGCGGCATCCACATCGACCGCGACCCGCAACACCCGCGCTGTGCCCGCAGCCTGGCCAAGGAGTTCTCCAAGTTTCACGACTTCACTCGCGCTCGCCGCTGGATCGGCATCTACCTCGACCACTGGCACGACCCCGACCCCGAAGCCGAGCAAGCCTACCGCGCCTATCTGGGCGTCCGGTGAGCTTGTCTCCTAGCTCCTAGCTCCTTTAATGGTGCTATTCTTCCGTTTGAGAGCAAGCACCTCCATGCCTTTCATCCACGAAGATTTCCTTCTACGCACCAAGACTGCCAAGAGACTTTTTCACCAGTACGCCGAGCAGCAGCCCATCCTCGACTACCACTGTCACCTGCCTCCGCAGGACGTGGCCGCCAATCGGTGCTTCCATAATCTGTTCGAGGTCTGGCTGGAAGGCGACCACTACAAGTGGCGGGCCATGCGCGCCAACGGCGTTGACGAGAAGTATTGCACCGGCACGGTCGATCCGTACCAAAAATTTCTAGCGTGGGCCCGCACGGTCCCGTCCACGTTGCGCAATCCGCTCTACCACTGGACGCATCTCGAGCTGAAGCGTTACTTCGGCATCGAAGATCTGCTCGACGAGAGCACCGCGCCTGGCATCTGGCAGCGCGCCAACGAACTGCTGGCGGGTGAGGATCTCCGCGCCCACGGCATCCTGCGCCGCTTTGACGTCCGCGCCGTCTGTACCACCGACGATCCCACGGACGACCTGAGCTGTCACAAGGCGATCGCTGCCTCCGGTCTCAAGACCAAGGTTTTCCCCACCTTCCGCCCGGACAAAGCGCTCAATGTGCACCTGCCGGATCTTTTCAACACATGGGTCGCGAAGCTTGAGGCCGCCGGGAACACCAGCATCGGCAAATTCGCCGATTTCGTCGATGCACTCCATCAGCGCCACGATTTCTTCCACCAGATGGGCGGCCGCCTCTCCGACCACGGGATCAATTCCCCATTCGGCGAATTCGCCACCGAGCGCGAAGCTGCGGCCATCTTCGATAAAGCTCGCGCCGGGCAGGCCGCCACGCCCGACGAGCATGCCCGCTTCGCCGGATTTCTGATGCTGGAATTCGGCCGCTGGGATGCCGCCCGTGGCTGGACCAAGCAGCTTCACATGGGTGCTCGCCGCAACGCCAATACGCGCCGCTTCCGCGAGCTCGGGCCGGATACCGGCTTCGACTCCATCGGCGATTGGCCCCAAGCTGACGCGCTCGGTTCCTACATGGACCGGCTTGACCAGGAGAACGCTCTGCCGAAGATGGTGCTGTACAACCTCAATCCGGCCGACAACTACGCCATTGCCACCATGGTTGGAAACTTTCAGGACGGTTCCGTTGCGGGTAAGGTCCAGTTTGGAAGCGGCTGGTGGTTCCTCGATCAGAAGGAAGCCATGACATGGCAGATGAATGCGCTTTCCAATTGTGGGCTGCTCTCGCGCTTCGTGGGCATGCTGACCGACTCGCGGTCGTTCATGTCCTATCCGCGGCACGAGTATTTCCGGCGAGTGCTCTGCAACCTGCTAGGCGACGACGTCGAAGCTGGCGAGATTCCCGACAACGATGAGCTGCTGGCGCCGATGGTGAGGAACATCTGCTACGGCAACGCTCGCAGTTTTCTCGGGCTGGCTGTAGAGTAATTCGGCGTGAAAAAAGGTGGGGCGGAACCGAACCGCCCCACATCGAATTTCAGGGTAGGCTGGGCTGGCCTGAGGAAGTCTGTTGCGCGGGAGTAGCACTCAAAGTCGTGTTGGCATTTCCCCAGATGGCCTGGATGCCACCCGAAAGATGTATGAAGATACCTAACCCGACCAGGAGCAGCAACGCCGTGAGCAGACAGTATTCCGCCAGATCCTGCCCTAAATCTTCCCTGCCGAACAGCTTAGCGATCGAACGAACCATGGGATGAAACCGTCTACGATTCCAGTCTAGATCGGGTAAACGTTTTATAACCATGCTCTCTTTAGTTAGGGCCGGTTATCCGCTCAGGTTTCGAGGAATCGGCCGATAAGATCTGGGAGACCGTTATGGAAGCGCGACCTCAACTCGATACGCCCATAAGCGAACTGCCTCCGCTGATCCTGCATCCCTTCAACGAGCATATGACTCCATCGGACCTGCTCGAAAACTCAAAGGCCGCCCTCATGCTCTCAGGCCTGATGCCGTGCGACAGCACCGAGCCTGAAGAACTAAGCCGGCGCGTGCTTGCCGGGCGCTATTCCGAAATCCGCATGCTGTTTTTCCTGGGCCGGGACGTTTTCCGCTGGGTCGAACAGTGCCTGGAATCGACCGAGCGTCTGCAACCGCAAAGCTTCGTCCGGTTCCTGGCCGAGAATCCTCCGGCGGCTGTCAGAGAAAAGCTGTTGCGCTGGGGCGTCGCCGACCACAAATCAATCTTCGCCCGCGCCGTCGGCCTCAGCGCCCTCTTCCGCGAACCGCCCGGATTTGAGAGCCTCTCCGAAGAGTTCCTCCGCAACTACCATTGCTACGCCGACACCATTTATCGCTGTTATCTGGAGATGCAACCCCATACCGCCATCGGGCCGAGCCTGTTTCAGTTCGAGCTCTACGCGTCGGGCGAATACTCCCGGAAGCTCGAGTCAGAGTGGGGCGAAGGCTCATAGACGTCTGAGCCGCGACCGGAGGAAGTGGTCGCGGCCCCAATCGACCTTCCGCCTACTTGATCGTGACCTGGACGGCGTTCGACGGGATTGCTTCCGTGGTCACCTGCACGTTCACATTGCCCGAGCCCGCCAGTTTCGACGGAATCAGTATGTTCACTTGATCCAGCCCATTGCCCCCGCCCGCCGGTCCCGCATAAGTAACCGAAGCCGCTTGGCCGT
>Ga0126381_100001068_pt1 | contig 29642 bp, 21 predicted proteins | sample PanSoiMetPlot_28_FD_96465 | JGI IMG/M metagenome (GOLD analysis project Ga0126381, IMG submission 96465) | Tropical forest soil microbial communities from Panama - MetaG Plot_28 | ecosystem: Environmental > Terrestrial > Soil > Tropical forest > Bulk soil | place: Panama | collected 2016-02-17
TGGACTTCCCGTACTGATGCGTCTCGGCATGGGAGTCATGAAGCGGGGCATGCCTGCATGGCTGGTGAAGATCGTGCCGGATGCTCCGAGCATTGCGGCGCGATTCGGAGGCGATTTCGATCTCCTCTGCACCGCTGGCGGGAACAGGCTATGGAAACTGGTTCTGAACCTGGCGCTGGGCGGCAGGTTTTTCGGTCTCAATCCGCATGACTACTTCGGGAACGAGTATTACGCCGACGTGCCTTACCGGATTGACAACGGGCGCATGCGCGTGTGGCTTCGGCTGGCGCCTGACGGCTCCTCTCTGGCGGGGGAGACACGCGAAGAGGGCCTGACCCGCGCCGTATCGGAGCGCCGCGTGGTTCGACTGGAAGCGCAGCGCGCGGGAAATCGGCGCGAGCCATTCGTCCCGTTCGCGGAGATCCGGTTTGAGGAAGAGCTGGAAATCGATCAGGAAGCTCTGCATTTCGATCCGTTCGAGGGACGCGGATTCGAGCCATACGGATACCTGACAGCACTCCGCCGCAGCGTCTATCCGGCGAGCGCAGGCGCACGACCTGCAACGAACATCCAGCGGGCAGCACGTGAAAGAGAGCCTTTTTCAAGAAGGCTGGCGAGATATCTTGCGCTCGATCCGGCTATTCCGTTCGGGGGAGGAAGTGCGATGAGTACCGAAAACCGTCGGCATTCCGCGCTGAAGATCGCGGGCGTGATTGCCCTCGTACTCTTTCTGGCGGCCAGCGCGTATGCGGCAGTTCGATTCACCCGCGATCAGCCCGTCGAATACAAGGACGATCGCGATCACTTTCTGCACGGCTCCACGGGGGGCGAACGCACGATGGGCATTCCCTACTGGTTCTGGATCGCGCTGCCCGAACTCTTCTCAGAGTATCTGCCCGATCACAAGCCCGGCCGCGGCTATCAGTCTTTCGGGATGATCTACGAAAGCGGAGCCGATCCCAAATACGCTTTGCCCATGGGCGTATCGAGGCGAAACGTGCGAGGCATCGACGTGGTTTACCTGAATTGCGCGGTATGCCATGTGGGCACGGTTCGCGACGCCCCGGGATCGCCGCAGCGCATCATCGCCGGAATGCCTGCCCATACGCTGGACCTAGGAGCGTTCGAGACCTTTCTCACGACCATACCGCTGGACCTGAAATTCGTTCCGCAGCGAATGATGGACCAGATCGACGCTATGCAGAGCGATCCGCATCGCATCGCGGACAAGCCGGACTATATCAATCGGCTGATCTTCAAATACTATGCGGTCTATCTGATGCGCGAGAAGATGTTATTCCTGCGGCAGCGTCTCGCTTTCATCCCCGCGCGCACCTGGGGACCCGGCCGCGTGGACACATTTAACGCGCCCAAGGCGCTGCTCAACTTCCCCATGGATAAGGCCGATCCGCGGGAAACGGTGGGCAATGCTGATTTCCCCTCGATATGGAATCAGGAGCCGCGCGAGGGCATGCAACTGCATTGGGATGGCAACAACACGTCGGTCAACGAGCGGAATTTATCGGCGGCGTTCGGCACAGGCGCTTATCCGCCGACCCTCGATGCTCCACGCGTGTTGCGGACGGCTCGCTGGCTGCTGACGGCGAAGCCTCTGCCATACCCGTACCCGATCGATTCCGCCCTGGCGCAGCAGGGCTCGCAAATCTATGCCGAGTACTGCCAGAATTGCCATGGCGCTCGCGAGGTTCCATTCAAGACAAATCCGCAGCAGCGAGTGGGAACAGTAGATCCGATCGGCCATATTAAAACCGATCGAAACCGGCTCGATTCTTACACGTGGCAGCTGGCCGCAAACCAGGGCACTCTCTACGCGGGATACGAGCGCGAATGGGGCTTCAACAAGGATTACCCGCAACGCTTTTCTCACTTCCGCAAAACTCAGGGCTACGCAAATGCGCCCCTGGATGGAATCTGGCTCCGCGCGCCTTACCTGCACAACGGGTCTGTTCCGAATTTGCGAGAACTGCTCTCCCCGCAGGAGAAACGCAGCAAGGTCTTTTACCGAGGGAACGACGTCTACGACCCGCAAAATGTCGGGTTCGTCGCGAGCGTCGCCGAGCAGAATGGAAACAGATACTTCCTGTTCGACACAACTATGAGAGGCAACGGAAACCAGGGGCATGAAGGTGAAGAGTACGGAACGAATCTTCCTGAGAATAAGAAAAGCGCTTTGATCGAGTACCTGAAGACCTTCTGAAAGCGTATGAAAATAGCGCGCATAACGGCAGTTCTGGCGTTGATCATTGTAGTGGCTGGGGTGATCGTGTGGTGGGACAAGATGTACCGCGAACTGGCCCAGCCGGCGTCCATTACTGATTCGGCGCGCCATCAATACCTGTACGGTTCAGTCGGCGCCGAAGCGTCTGCGGGCATTCCTTACTGGATCTGGCTGGCGCTGCCGCGCATCTTCCCGGAATATATGCCCGCAACGGGCGGCTATCTTGCGCTGGGCCTTTCGTGGGAGGAGACGCGGGAAATGCCGGCAGGACTGTCGAAAAAGAGAGTCGGATACGTGCGGGTGGCCGGCAACTGCGCGCTCTGTCATGCGTACTCCAAATCGAATGGGTACGATTATGCGCCGACGCTCGTTCCAGCATCGACCGGTCATACTGATGCGCTCCAGAGAATGCTGAAGTTTTATCGCGATTGCGCCAATGATCCGCGCTTCAACGCGGACAACATCCTTGATGAGGTGAATATGGCGACCAAGCTATCGCTGCTCGACAAGCTGATCTATCGCTACATTCTCATTCCCCGGACGCGAGCAAGGTTCCTTTCCCAAAGCCCCGCCATCGTCGATGCGGAGCTCTGGAGACATGCGCAGGACCCTCGTTCAGGCGACTACCGTCCGCGCATGCAGCGCTTAGTAAACGGTCTTGAAGGCACGGAGCGGAGCGCATTGGAGACATATCTCGCGCAACTTCATTAGCGAGCGTGCCAGGGATTCAAGTGGCAGACGTTAGGACAGATTGGTCAGTCATCGTTGAGCTGGCCGGCATCGACGAGAGCGACCGGCGGCGCATACTCCGCTCACACAGGGAAGCCGGATTCGATTTCTCACAGCCACGGAACGTCGCCGACCGCGCAACCCGGGACAGGCTGGATATCGCGCTGGGTGAGATCGGCAGACTCGAACTACTGGCCGAGACGGGGGGCGACAAGGGTTACGGGACGGCAATCCCGGGATTCGCTCAATTGATAGCAGAGTCAGCTTCGTTCCACCATTACCTGGACACCTACCTGTACTTCAAAATTCGTTTCGCGGCGGGCCGGCTCAATCTAACGCCACCGTCCAATCGCGATTGCAACGAAACATTGCCCCTGTTGCCTCCGCCGCCTGACCTGCCGAATGCAGGCGCGGAGTCGGCTTCGTTCCTCGCGCTTGAGCGCTCGGAAGAGATGAAAATTGCGCTTGGATTTCTGGATGACTATTTCGAGCAGCCCCATGAGGCCGGAGCATTCGAATTATGGCTTCGCGGTTTGCTGCCGACGCCGCAGAATCCTACGCGTTTCCAAACCGTGGCGCGTGGTTTGTTCGCCTGGGCGAAACAGCGCGCGGATTTCTATGCGAATCTGGAGCGGCGAAGCCAACCTGCGCGGGTTGAGCAATTGCTCGAAGGAGAGGTTCGCGAAGGCGACTGGCACGCGCGCAATCCTCTGGCAGCCCGCTGCGGAGTCATCGACTACTATTGGCTCGCCCGGCTATTACGGGCGGAGGTTTCACCCCGCGGGGGTGTCCGATATGTCGATCGTTCCTGGCTTTCGTACCTGCCGGGTCTTGCCAGTCGCCCGGAGGACGCCGGGACACCGCCGTTTGATGCGCGGGAGATGCGCCGCATCGAGGCGATTTTGCGCTCGGCGTTTGACTTCGCGGGCGAGTTGATCGAGAACGCCATCGAAATTGCGGAGTATGGCGCGAGGAAAGCGGCGGATCCGGAAGGCTTCAGGGCGCGTCCGGCCGCCACATGCGACTGGAGATCCGCCTACGATTGCGAACTTGACGACATTGCCAGACAGCGCGAACTGCGCACCGTCCGCGATCCCTCCCCTCGTAATGAGGCGGCTCGCGAAACGGGCGCCGCTCTTAAGGCAGACAGATACTGGAGCAAACGCATCCTCACCGGCGCGCATGAGGAGAATCTCTTTGGCATTGCGTTGTCCGGCGGCGGAATTCGAAGCGCAACATTTTGCCTGGGAATACTCGAGCGGCTGAAGGATCTGGATCTCCTCCGCAAGGTCGATTATCTTTCGACAGTTTCGGGCGGAGGGTACATCGGTTCGTGGCTCACCGGAAACGTGAGACGGACGCACTACTGGCTCAGCCCCATGACCTCCTGGGATGAATCGATCGCTCACCTGCGCCGGTATTCACGCTACCTTGCGCCGCGGTCTGGCCTGCTGAGCGCCGACACATGGGTCATGTGGGGCACCTGGGTTCGAAACGCTTTTTTGATCCAGTTGACCGCCTTGACGTGGATGTGCGCGCTGCTTCTGCTGTTCATCGCGGGCAAAGCAATCTTCGATCTTGCGGCTGGCCCGATGTGGGACGCCGGACTGGTGGTGATTGTCATTCTGCTGGCAGGAAGCATCAGTTTTTATCTCCTCGGGCGGCGCACAGGCCTGATTCTGAAGGGCCGTCAACACCTGGGAATGGTGTTAATGGCGTGGTTCGGATCGTTCATTGCCTGCGCCCTGTTCTGGCACGGAGCCGCGGGAATGCGCAGCTACTCGTCCATATTCAAATCGGCCTGGGCCGAATGGCCGTGGCCGATCCCGGCTGTGCTCGTCATTGCCATGATGATCATGGCGCTGGTATCCCTGCAAAAGGACCCAAACCGGTTTGATTTCTCGCCGAGCCTGTCTTCAGCCGGCATCGGCGTGCTCGGATTGTTCGTGGGGTATCTCGGGCTGTGCGGCGTACTTTACCTGTTTGGCGCGTGGGCGGGCGTCGACGAGGGTCGTTACGGCTGGCACGCCTACCTGCTCGGACCCGGGATGGTCATGCTCGCGATGAGCATTTCCGTGCTGATCTTTATCGGCCTGGCCGGAACCGGATCCGCCGACTGGCGCCGCGAATGGTGGACGCGATTCGGTTCGTGGCTCACGATGTTCGGAGCCGCATTCGTGGCCGCTGGCTGCGCGGCTGTCTTCGGCCCGGTGCTGATGGGGAGACTATTTCGCGCAACGGATTGGCCCAACGTGAAATGGGGCGCGTTGGTGACCTGGATCGCATCGACAGTCGCAAGCCTTGTTGCGGGGAATAGCAGCAAGACCAGAGGCAATGGAGAGAGCAGCTCGCGCGTGCTCGAAATAGTGGCGCGTGTCGGGGCGATCTTGTTTATCGTTGGCGCCGTGCTCTTCAGCGCCACTCTTCTGCGTTACCTCTTATTCGAGATCTGGCTGGATCCCGGGGATGCGCGGAAACCATGGTGGATCAAGCTGCAACTAGTTCAGGACCAGCAGTGGGCCATATCCTTTTCGCTCCTGGCGCTGGTTCTCTGCGGACTGCTTTTTTCATGGCGCTTCAACCTCAACATTTTCGGGTTGAATCAGTTCTATCGAAACCGGCTCGTGCGTTGTTATCTGGGCGCTACCCGCTGGGTTCCCGGTTGGCGGAAGCCGCGGGCCTTTATCGGATTCGATGATGCCGATGACCTGAAGCTCTCTGATCTGCGATACGAAACCGCGTATTGCCAGGAGAAATTCCGCGGACCTTTTCCTCTGATCAACTGCTCCCTGAATCTGGGCGGCAGCTCTGATTTACAGGTTCATACGCGGCAGAGCGCCTCGTTCACGCTCACGCCGCTGCACTGCGGGGCCAGCCGCGTCAACGTAGGTTACTCTCCCGTCGGCTTGCAGAGTGGCCTTGGAGAACCGGTGACTCTCGGCCAGGCCGTGTCGATTTCCGGCGCCGCGGCCAGCCCGAACATGGGATACAGCACGTCGCCGCTGGTTTCGATTCTGCTGACGATATTCAACGTCCGGCTGGGGTGGTGGTTCCCGAATCCCGGAGCTTCCCGCAACCGGCTGACTGGAAGGGACTTGCCTTCCTTCAGCCTTCGATATCTGCTTGCGGAGTTTTTTGGGCTCGCGGATGAGAAGAGCCGGTTCGTCAACCTTTCCGACGGCGGTCACTTTGAAAATCTGGGCATCTATGAACTGATCCGCAGACGCGCGAAGGTCATTATTGCGTGTGACGGCGAGTGCGATTCCGATCTCAACTTCGGCAGCCTCGGCAACGTCATCCGAATCTGCGACACAGATTTCGGAGCGAAGATCGACATTGACGTCCATTCGATCCGAAAGCAAAGCAACGGTTCGAGTCTGAGCCACTGCGCGGTCGGGCGCATTACCTACAGCAACGGCAGTCTCGGTTACCTGATCTACCTAAAGTCGTCGATCACAGGCGATGAGGAAGTGGGGATTGAACAATACCGCGCGGCGCACCCGACGTTCCCGCATCAGTCGACGGCCGACCAGTTCTTTACCGAGGACCAGTTCGAGGCCTATCGGCGTCTGGGTTATCACATCGCGACCCAGACGTTTCGAGGCGCGGAGAGCGAAACCAACCCGGTTTACATCGCCGAACGGTTGTTCGATGGGTGGGCTCCTTCCGGCGTCAGCACGCAGTCCCTGGTAGACCACGCGCGCGCTCTCGGTAGCATTTGGGAACGCTTTCGCCAGTCGCGCTCGCTTGACCTGCTGCTGCATGAATTGATGGCGAATTCACCGGCGCCGCCATTTACCGGGACACTGCCGCCGGAGGAATTGTGCGCGTGCCTCGAACTCCTGCAGTTGATGGAAAACGTATTTCTCGATTTGCGTCTCGATGATTTCTGGGATCATCCCAACAACCGCGGCTGGGCAATGCTGTTCACCATGTGGGCAAAAAGTTGGAGGGTGCGCGCTGCCTGGGCGGTGGGCCGCCGTTCTTTCGGCATTCGCTTCGAATACTTCTGCGGGGAGCGGCTGGGGCTGCCGATAGACCGGCCAGTGGTGAGAGTGTGATTCCGGCCCGTTCGATCAGTTCTTTCCGCGGCGCAACCGCCTGATGTGTCTGATCTGAACGGTGGGAATTCGGATCACTACTGTCCATCGTGTCGGACTTCAAGCGCACAGTAACGTCCCGCTTGAGCTGAGGCTCCCTTTTTGGCGGGTGTTATCATGCACGCGAGGCTTGCGCCGAAGTGGCCCTATCCAAGCTGGCATTCCTGCACACAAGCCACGTCCTGATCCCGCTCTTCTCTAAGCTGGCGTCGGAAATCATCCCCGAGGCGCCGGTATTCCACCTTACCGATGAGTCGCTCATACGGAACACCATCGCGGCGCAACGGCTCACCAAAACGACCATAAGGCGTCTGGTGAACATGATTGAAAGCGCGCACGACGCGGGAGCGGACGCGGTAATGGTCACCTGCTCCTCCATCGGGCCGGGCGTGGCGGTCGCCCGTATGCTCTTCGATTTCCCCGTACTTCGAGTCGATGAACCCATGGCCCGGGCTGCAGTCCATATCGGCGGGCGTATCGGCGTCGCTGCTACGCTTCGCACAACTCTCGAGCCGACGATCGCGCTGGTCGAGCAGACGGCGGCGGAAGAGAATCGCGAGATTGATATCGTTCCCTCGCTTGCCGAAGGCGCCTTCGAAGCCGTTATCGCTGGAGATGTTGAGCGCCACGACGCGCTGCTCATCGAATCTCTCAGCAAATTACGTTCATCCGCGGACGTGATTGCGCTCGCCCAGGCGTCCATGGCCCGTGTTATCCCTCAGCTTCCGGCCGGCGGTCCACCGATCCTTTCCAGCCCGGAACTCGCGGTGCGCCACGCTCGCAACATTCTCGCCGGCTCGCGGGAAGCGGCGCTGGCCGGCTGATCCCCGGCGCTGATATTCTCGTGCGTTGATCAGGCGCCGCCGCATACTCCTGCTTCTCATTGCGCTGGCGATGGTCACGTTCCTCGATCGCATCGCCATCGCATCCGCCGGTCCCCGGATTCAGCAGGCCCTCCGGCTTTCACCCGATCAGTGGGGCTGGGTGCTCGGGGCGTTTATTCTGTCCTACGGTCTTTTCGAGATCCCCGCCGGCGCCCTCGGCGATCGTAACGGTCCGCGCAACGTGCTCACCAGAATTGTGATCTGGTGGTCGGCTTTCACCGCGCTTACCGGAGCCGCCTTCTCCTTCGCGCCGCTTGTCGCGATTCGATTTCTCTTCGGCGCGGGCGAAGCGGGAGCCTACCCGAACATGGCCGTCGTCACCGCCCGATGGTTCCCGGTCAAGGAGCGCGCGCAGGCGCAGGGTTTCATTTGGGGCGCGAGCCGTCTCGGCGGCGCGCTGGCGCCCCTCCTTGTCGTCCCATTGCAAGCGTGGATTGGCTGGCGTCAGACCTTTGTCGTTTTCGGAGCTATAGGCGCGCTTTGGGTCATCGCATGGCGCGTCTGGTATCCCACATCCGAACCGGCAAACCAGCCGCTTCACGCGATGGCGCCGTACGGCCGCTTGCTGCGGGCAAAGCAACTCTGGCTCATTGTCGTTATGTACTTCTGCTACGCCTGGGGCTCCTGGTTCTTTTTCGGTTGGTTCCCTGTGTGGCTGGTGAAGGGCGCCGGCTTCAGCGAAAGCGAAATGGCCGTCTTCTCGGCTTTGCCTTTCGTGCTTGGCGCCGCAGGCAATGTCGCCGGCGGGTTTCTCAGCGATCGAATGGTCACAGTTTACGGGGTGAAGGCCGCTCGTCGCGTAGTGGGAAGCACTGCGCTCATTGCCTCCGCGCTGCTTCTTCTGCTGATGTCCGTCACCCACAATCACGCGGCGATCGGCGCGTTTTCGTCGCTGGGATTCGGCATCGCCGATCTGATGCTTCCGACGGCCTGGGCCCTTTGCCTCGATATCGGCGGCGATCATGCAGGCTTTGTCACAGGCGTGATGAACTCCGCCGGGCAGTTCGGCGGATTTGTATGTTCCGTTTTGTTCGGCTATGTCGTACAGTCGACTGGCAGCTATCAGACTCCGCTGAGGGGCGTAGCGGCAATGGTGCTCATCGCCGCCCTTCTGTTTACCCGCATCGACGCGAGCCGCCCGCTACTCGAGCCGAGCGACGAAGTAACGCGTTCGGCCTGATATCATCGCTCGCGAAATGAGCGGCGAGCGGGTCTACGCGCGTTACTGGATCGAAACGGGCCTTTCAGCCGAATATGCGGCGGAGGTGATGGCGGGTGAGCAATCCACCGGCACGTTCATCAAGGTCCCCGGTGAAACCGATGCGCTTCGTGAGCAGCACGCCGCGCGCGTGGAAAAAATCGAAGAACGGGAATCATCGGATCGGCCTTCCCTGCCGGGCGCGGCTCTTTCCAAATCACAACCGCCGCTATACCACCGTGCGGAGGTCACGCTTTCCTGGCCCATCTCGAATATGGGTCCGTCCTTGCCCAACCTGCTTGCCACGGTTGCGGGCAATCTCTTCGAACTGAAACCGTTTTCCGGATTGAAACTGCTGGATGTCACGCTCTCTCCGGCATTTCTCAGCCGATATCAGGGGCCGCAGTTCGCCGTCTCGGGGACGAGGCGCTTCACCGGCGTTTCCACCGGCCCGCTCATCGGGACCATCATTAAGCCAAGCGTCGGTCTTACTCCCGAAGCCACTGCGGCCAGCGTCGAAGCGCTCGTCGAAGGCGGCATCGATTTCATCAAGGACGATGAGCTTCAAGCGGATGGCCCGCATTGCCCATTCGCCGATCGCCTGCGCGAAGTCATGAAGGTAATCAATCGCCATGCGGAGAAGACCGGCCGCAAGCCGATGTACGCCTTCAACATCACAGGCGAGATCGATGACATGCTGCGCCGCCACGACGATGTCGCGGCGGCTGACGGTACCTGCATCATGGTGAGCATGAACAGCGTCGGACTGCCCGCGCTGGTTGCGCTCCGGCGGCATTCGCAGCTCGCGATCCATGGACATCGGAACGGCTGGGGAATCTACGACCGCTCGCCGGCCATAGGAATGAGCTATATCGCTTACCAGAAGTTCTGGCGCATGGCGGGCGTCGATCACATGCACGTCAACGGCATCGATAACAAGTTCTGCGAGAGCAACGAAAGCGTAATCGCCTCGGCGAAGGAGTGTCTCAGGCCCATGTTCGCGCCGCCTTTGCCCGGCTGCGAAATCATGCCGGTCTTCTCGTCCGGTCAGACGGCGCGGCAGGCGCCCGATACCTGGCGCGCGCTCGCCACAACGGATCTGATCTTCGCCTGTGGCGGCGGCATCATGGGTCACCCGAACGGTGTCGCCGCCGGCGTACGCAGTCTGCGACAAGCATGGGACGCCGCCGTTGGCGGCATCCCTCTTCCCGACTTTGCGCAAAGTCACCCTGAGCTCGGAGCGGCCCTTCGAAAGTTCGCCTGATGGCGCTCCTCTTCGCTTACTACGGTGATGACTTCACAGGCTCAACCGACGCGCTCGAAGCGCTCTCGGTCCATGGCGTCCGCACCGTCCTGTTTCCCGGTATTCCCTCTGAAGGGCAGCTCGAGAAATTCAGGGACTACGACGCAATCGGCATTGCGGGCGAAAGCCGCAGCTGCAGCCCCGAGTGGATGCGTGAAAATCTGCCGCGCATCTTCGGGTTTCTGCGTTCACTCGGCGCCCCGGTTACGCAATATAAGGTCTGCTCCACCTTCGATAGTTCTCCGGAGATTGGGAATATCGCGGTCGCGATGGCGATCGGACGCGAAGTCTTCGGGTCCGAATGCGTCCCAGTTGTGGTGGCAGCGCCGCATCTCGGGCGGTACGTTCTGTTCGGGAACCTTTTCGCCGCGCAGAGTGGATCTACCTACAGGATCGATCGCCATCCCACGATGAGCCGCCATCCTGTTACCCCCATGCATGAAAGCGATTTGCGGCGGCATCTTGCCGCGCAGGGCGCCGGCGGTGTGGATCTTATCGACGTGCTTGCGCTTACCGGATCCAAACCATGCGCTACATCCGACCATGCGTCCACAGTCGTATTCGATGGGCTTGATCGACGTACCGAATCAGAAACCGGCCGAATCCTCTGGAGCCGGCGGGCGTCATTCCCATTCATGGTCGGCAGTTCGGGTCTGACGCACGCGTTGATGCATCACTGGCGGGAAACCGGCCGGATCGCGTCCGAGTTTCACCCGCCGCAAGCCGCGCCTGTCGACCGCCTCCTGGTCGCCAGCGGCAGTTGTTCGCCCGTTACGGAAGATCAGATTCGAAGCGCCGAACGCGCTGGGTTTGAGGCATTCTCTGGCCTCGATATAAGCCGCGATGAGCTTCTCGGCAGAGTGCTCGGCTCGCTGGGGCGAGGCAGAAGCGTCATCATTTATTTGGCTCTCGGACCCGCGGATGTGAAAAGCTCGCTCGGCGGCGAGCAACTGGGACAATACCTCGGAGACCTGATGAGGGACATCGTCCTGCAATCGGGCGTAAGGCGCGCAATTATCGCGGGCGGAGATACTTCAAGCCACGCTGTGACTCGGCTCGGCATCACAGCGCTCACCTTCGCTGCAGTCATGGCCCCGGGCGCTCCTCTCTGCCGCGCCGAATCGGATGTGTCCGGCATGGACGGCCTGGAACTCGTACTGAAAGGCGGGCAGGTGGGAAGTCGGGACTTCTTTGAAGAGGTCAGGAAAGGACGAATATGAAGACGATTGCTCTTTTGGGCGCCGGCGGCAAGATGGGCTGCCGTATAGCGGACAACCTGCGCAAAACCGACTGGGATGTGCGCTATATCGAGGTCAGCGAGCGCGGCTGCGCGGCCCTTGCTGAACGAGGGCTCCAAGTTGTAAGCCCCGAGAAAGCGCTGCCCGAGAGCGATGCCGTTATCCTCGCGCTTCCGGATAACCGGATCAGACAAATCACGCACTCACTCGATGCGCACTTCCGGCCCGGCACGATGCTGATCGCGCTCGATATCGCCGCGCCTCTCGCAGGCGATCTGCCGGCCCGCGATGACCTGACCTATTTCGTAACGCACCCCTGCCATCCCTCCGTCTTCGGCGGCGAAACGGATCCGGTGGCGCAGCATGATTTCTTTGGCGGAACGGCGGCGAAGCAGAACATCGTGTGCTCTCTCGTGCAGGGCCCGGAGGAAGCGTATGCCGCCGGTGAACGAATCGCGCGCGTTATATATGCCCCCGTCGCCGCATCGCACCGTTGCACTCCGGAGCAGATGGCGATCCTCGAACCGGTGTTATCGGAAACTGTCCTCGGAACCTGCCTCACCATCGTCGGCGAAGCCATTCAGGAAGCCGTGCGGCGCGGCGTACCGGAACCAGCCGCGCGCGAGTTCATCCTGGGTCACCTGAAGGTCGAGCTTGGCATCGTTTTTCGGCTGTTTCCCGGCGCGACCTTTTCCGATGGCGCCCTGAAGGCAATCGAGGATGCCAAGCGCGTGTTATTTCGCCCGGATTGGAAACGCGTCTTCGAGCGCGACGAATGGATGGAAAGTATACGCCGCATCACCAGCCCACCTCAGCATTAAAACACCGCGTCACGCCGCCGTGACGTCAATATCCCAGCCAAGCCCGGGCGTCTCGGAGGGGCGCACGTAGATCCCGTCAGGTCCGCGCGTGACGTGATACTCTTCCTCGAACTTTTTATAGACCGCATCCGGTCCGCCGGGCGCCGGCATGAACGTTTCCGCCCATGGACTGTTCGTGGTCGCCATGATGAAGTGGACGGAATCGAATGCTCCGCCGCCATGCGGAATCACCGGAATGTCGTAAGCCGCGGCCAGCGCGCCAATGCGCCGCAGTTCCGTCATCCCGCCGCACCAGTGGATATCAGGCTGCCAGATATCTGCTGAACGATGCTCCAGCAGTTGCCGGAACCCATATCGCGTATATTCATGCTCGCCTGTCGCCACGCGAATGGGCCGAATGATGTTTCGAATCCGTCCAAATCCCTCGTAATCGTGCGGTTGGAGCACCTCTTCCATCCAGTACGGGCGATGCTGCGCCACCATCTGCGCAAGATCCACCGTGTAATCCTGCGTGAACGCCATATAGCAGTCGAGCATGATGTCGCCATCCTGCCCCACCATCTCGCGCGTCTTCGCAACAAGCTCGGTATTCTTCTTTAGACCCTCGCGGCCGTCCGCGGGCCCGAACGGCATCGCCAGCTTCACCCGCTTGTAGCCGAACTTAAGGTGCTGCTCGATGTCGTTGCCCGTACAATAGGCTGGAATCCGCACCTTGGTCTCCCCGCCGAGCAGCTTGTAAACCGGCATCTGCAGCGCATTCCCCACCAGATCCCACAAAGCCAGATCGACGCCGCTGATCGCGTTGATCGCGATGCCGTCGCGGCCATAAGGCATGCTCGAGCGCCACAGAATGTCCCAGAGCCGTTCGATATCGAACGGGTTTTCGCCCATCAGCAGTTTGGTGAAATGCTCCGTCACCACCTGACCGCCGCCAGCGCCGCCGCTGCCATAGCCTTTCACGCCCTTATCGGTCGATATCTCAACCGTGAAACCGCCGAGCTTTCCGGGGTCCGGATTCCACAATGACCGCGTCGGCTTATATCGCGGGTAGATCGACATCGGATTCGCCACTTCCACGCCCTGCGTCGACCATGAGCCGGGCGCGGGCGTGTATTCCGGCGCCGGATGTTTCGGTCTCGTTCTCACGAGACGCACGCCCGTAATTCGGAGATCCTTTTCCGATGCGAATGGCAGCGCGGGCAAACCGAGAAGGCCCGCCGCCGAAAGCCCACCGGTTTTGAGAAACGATCTTCGGTTCATGAATGCCGCTCCGAGGCCGGAATGCCCGCCATTCTATTCCGATCGGCTGGTGAATGCAAAAGACAACTCGTAATTGGGATTAACGAGGCGTTTCCTCAGTGGTGTTCGGGCTGATTAAGCGCGATCCTGATCGCTTCTCTTCGCTGATACAAACGAAACGATCCGTCCGCCTGTTGCCGCTCCACCAGCACGCGCAGGGGAAAGCACCCCAGCGTTGGCGCCAGCCATCCTGTGAGCCTCACACCCCCCGGAGTAACCACACGCATTTTCGACGCAGAGTAACCCAGAACCGTATCCTGCCCGACGGCAAACTCATTTCGACAACCCGACTTCAACATGTCCGCTCTATTGCCGACCATCCACCCCCCTTCGTGCTGCACGCACAAATCGTCGGAGCACAAATTGATCAGCAAGGGCGTCTGGAGGGACTCGGGTCCCCCGAAGAAAAACGTGAGTTTCATCGCAATCAGAATCTTGAAATCGTGCAGCGAATCCTCTACCTGCGCCCGAAGAGTTCCCATCGGATCTCCGGGAAGAGTTCGCGACAGGAACGTCTCACTCCCGTTTCGGCTGTACGAACTCGCGAGCATCCGAACTATCCCCGCAGCCGCCGAGTCGTAGATTATGTATTCCGTATCGACCGTATAAGGCGGAGGTGGCGTTGGCGACATTTGGGGAAACGCGCGAATCGCGAGCGTGACAGCCGCGGCGGCTCCGGCAAGCGCAAACCAGGCTCCGATGCGTGGCCGCGCGCGCCGATTTCGCGTCCGAAAACCCTCCCGCAAAGAGCGCTCTAAGGTCGGCGGAACCGCCGGCGTCTTCCATTGATCCAGCAATCGATCCAGTTCCAGATCCGTCATCGCCCTTCCCCTCGCTTATTGCCCAGTTCCGGCGCGTAGTCCGCCAGCATCTCCCGCAGTCCCTCCCGAGCACGCTGCAGCCGCGACTTCACGGCCCCCAGGTCGGCGCCCACAACCTCGGCTATATCCGCCAGAGCCATCTGTTCGTAATGCGTCAGAATCAGAACTTCGCGCTGCATCTGCGGCAACCGCGCCACCGCCGCGCTTACCAAATCACCCACCTCGGCGCGCAGCAACTCGCGCTCCGGGGTAGAGGTATGGCGTCCTTCAACCACACCGCTGTCGCGCGGCGCTCGCTTCAGAGCCTGATTCCGCACCACACCGAAAAGATATGTCCGAACAGGGGCGCGTTTCGCGTCATACGAACACTCCGGACGCAGCAATTGCAGGAAGCATTCCTGCACCAAATCCTCGGCATCGGCGGCCGACCCGGTCAGCCGGTATGCGAACCGGAACAGCGCCCCATGATGCTCACGGAAGATTCGAAGGAACTCTTTCTCGCGCACGCGTTTGAACAGTATTACGGAAAATCTGAAAAAGGAATCGCGGAAGACCGAAAAAAACGGCTGATACGATTCGAAGGCAGCGGAAGGCAGTTTTTCCTTCCGTCGACATCTGGAGAACGATATGCCTCGACGACGCGATTTGCTGCGACTGCTACCGACCGCCCCGTTTGCGCTAGCTGCGGCTGGCCCATCCAAACTGCCGAATACCGTAATCGATCCGGAGACGGCACCCCTCAAAAAACTTCCCATGGGCGACGAGCATGTGTACTTCGATGGCGCGACGGATCAGATCCGGTCGATGATCGGGGGGAGCGTTTTGCTCGCGGTTGGCAAGAGCGATCCACCGCATCACCATGAAGAGGAGGAGTTCATGGTCATCGCCGAGGGTACGGCCGAAATCCTCGTAGATGGCAAGACCGCAAAGGTGAAGCCGGGATCGATGATGTACTGCGCCGCAAACAAGACGCACGGTATCACCAACACCGGCAAGGTCCCGGTGCTCTTTTACTTCTACAAGTGGAAGGTCTGACGCGCGCGGCTCGGCAAAGATGGTGGGCTCTCATTAGCTTCGCCCGCTATCCCCACCACACTTCCCCTTCGGCCAGGTGAGCCTTCGCCACGTCCGGGTTCAGTTCCACTCCCAGTCCAGGCTTGTCCGTGACCTGCACGAATCCATTGTGGATGTAGGGTCCATCCAGCAGCAGCAGCTTGTCCATCCAGCCGCCGGCTCCGGTTATCGTCTCGCAGGCCAGGTAATCGCGCACTGAAGCCGCCCACTGGCACGTCGCCCAGGTGTGCAGCTGGCTACCGGTGTTGTGGTTTGCCATCGGCAGGCCGAAGGTATCGGCCATGTCGGCAATGCGCCGCGTTTCGAGAAATCCGCCGCTGTTGCGCAGATCGGGATGCAGAATGTCGCACCCGTGGTGAATCACGAAGTCGCGGAACCCCTGTCGTCGTGTCAGGTTCTCTCCGGTGCAGATGGGCACGCGCGCGCTTTGGCAGAGCTTTGACCATTCTTCGGAATACTCCACCTGAAGCGGGTCTTCCAGCCACAACGGTTTGATCGGCTCCACCGCCTCCGCGATCTGCACGGCTGCTCGAAAGTCATATTCCCAATGGCAGTGCACCATAATGTCGTGGTCCCACCCGATCGCTTCCCGACAATTTTCGAAACCGCGTCGCACGTCGATCAGCTCTCGCGTGGTGAGGATACGGTTCGCCGGGTCGCGCGCCGGGTCTGTTTCCGCATTAGTGTGGGGAAAACCGAACTTATGGGCCGTGAATCCCGCCGGATCGGCTTTTACCTTTTCCGCCCATTCGCGGCAGGACGCCTTATCAAGCATGTTGCCGGGCGCGGCATGGTCGTAAACGCGCACCTTCTGCCGGAACCGCCCGCCCAGCAGCGTCGGCGTTGGTACGCCGAGCGCTTTGCCCGCGAGGTCCCCCAGCGCCATCTCGATCCCGCTCGCCGCTCGCATCAGGTTATGCGCCGAGCCATCCGTGCGCGTTCCGCTCAGATCTTTGGCGTGCTCGTCCATCTGGGTGTAGAGCGTATCGATCTCCAGGGCATCTTTCCCAATCAACGCCGGTTTCATGGCGAGAATCTGCTCCTTCACGCCAATCCCCGGAGTGCCGTACGCTTCTCCGATCCCATAGAGGCCTCCGTCCGACATCACCTTGACCAAAACGTATGTCCGCGAAGGCCCTTGCAGGGTCATTGTGCGAATATCGCGGATCTGCACCCGCTTCCTCTCAGCGGCGGCTAGTCTGCGGAAACCGTCCAAAGCCGGAGCGGCGGTAGCAGCGGCCAGAAATGTCCGCCTCGTCAAAGATCGGAGTGAGCCCATCGACTGCGCCTTTCGAGGGTGATTCTATCCGACTCCGCGTCTTTTCCGACGGGACGTACCCAGACCGGCTGCCGCCTCACTGCGAAGTTTGTTTGCGTTCGATCTTCACGATCATTGTGAAGAACAGTTTCCCGGGCTCGACGATGGTTTGGTGCGGCACGCCTGGAGGAATTACGAAAATATCCCCCGCGGAAACCTTCTGTGATTTTCCACCAATGTGTCTGGCGCCGCGAATCTCCCCGTTACCTGCGTCCGTGGGGTTTTCGAGCGTGCCGCCGTAAAGGATCGTGGCCTCACCGTCCTGAACAACGAAGACATCCGTCCAGTTCTGGTGGGTTTCGCCTCCGCCACTAGCGTCTCTGCGCAGTATCTCGAATTTGTAATTGCCGAGATCGGATAGATATTCCGATGCGGTCGTCGTCTTATTCGCAGCCTCACGGCTCTTCAGTGTGGGCGAATAGCTTCTGATGGCAGACGAGGGCCAGTACACGACCTCAGACTTTGATTGCGCTATGGCGGGCGTAATCGAGCACAGCGCGAGAAACAGGGGCAGCATCCTCATAAGGCGACCTCTTGCTCCAGTTGTTATACTCCGATCGACTTGGCCGTTCAAGCTCCGCAGATGCAACAGTTCCGTCCGGTTTGACGGGTGCGGGCGGAAACAGAGAAGTCGGTGACAGGGACGAATCCGAAGTTATTCAACGAGCCCGAACGCGATCAGGTTCGATCCGGAGGCGACAGCCACGTACTGCTTCCCATCAAACATATAGGTCATCGGAGAGGCCTTCCAGGTCTGATTCGCCGGGAACTCCCAAAGCGCCTTCCCGGTGGCGGCGTCGGCCGCAGCAAATGAACCGCTGTCATCGCCGAAGAACACAAGGCCGCCGGCGGTAGAGAGTGTGCCGCCCCAGGAATCGCCGGCGCCGGTCTCCGGAAGTTCCCACGCGATCGCGCCAGTCTCGATATTGATGGCGCGCAGGATCTTTTGCGGGTTGTCGCCCGGAGCATCACCGAACGACCCTCCGAAGTAGCCTGTCCCGGCCTTCCATTCCTGGGGAGCCTTGGTGAACGAGCTGCACTTCTCGAGGGTCTGCACGTAATAGAGGCGCGTCGATGGATTCAATGAGGTCGAGAACCAATTAGCGCCTCCCTGGAGCGATGGGCAAATGGTCTTACCTTCGATCGTCGGCTCCTGATTGGGAACTGTTATCGGTCGCCCATTCGCATCGATGCCAGTGGACCAGGTGAGCTTCTTAACGAACGGCTTCGCGAGCAGCATCTTGCCGTTGGTCCGGTCGAGGACGTAGAAGAAACCGTTGCGGTTCGCGTGCAGCAGAAGTTTGCGAGGCTGTCCGTTCCATGTGGCGTCGACGAGGACGGGCGGCTGCACGGCATCCCAGTCCCAGACGTTGTGGGGCGTGTATTGGAAGTACCAACGCAATTTGCCGGTCTTCGCATCGAGCGCCACGATCGCGCTTGAATACAGGTTGTCGCCGCCGCGCTGGTCGCCGTTCAGATCGGGTCCCGGATTACCGGTCGGCCAGTAGATCGTACCGAGTTGCGGATCATACGTGCCGGTCAGCCATGTGGTGGTGGCCGGGTGATCGATATCGGAACCCTGCCAGGTTTCAGAGCCGGGTTCGCCGCGGGCCGGAACGGTCCAGAAGCGCCAGATTTCCTTGCCGCTGTTCTGATCGAACGCGACGACGAAGCCGCGGGCTCCCTCGTCACCGCCCGCAATGCCCGAGACGACCATGTCGCCGACGATCAGCGGCGCCGCGGTGGCGTTGTAGTTGAGATGCCAGTCGGCCATTTCGGTTTCCCACAGCAGCTTGCCGCGGAAGCGATTGAGCGCGATGATATGCGCATTGTCGGTGACCATGAACACCTTGTCGGCGGCCACGGCCACGCCGCGATTGATGCCGCCGGCAGCGTTCCCGACCAGGTTCTTTGTCTTGCGACGCTGGTAATGCCAGATTTCGCGGCCGGAACCGGCATCGAGCGCGTAGCATTCGTTCGCGCTCGTCATATAGAGGATGCCCTCGATGACGATCGGAGTGCCCTGAAGAGGCGAAGTATTAGCGAGAGGGAAGACCCATTTGGGAGCGAGCTTCGCGACGTTGTTTTTGTTGATCTGATTCAGGGTGGAGTAACGATTGCCGCTAACGCTGCCGTGATAAGTCGGCCAGTCGGTCTGGCTCGTGACTTCACGATATGCGGCGCCTGTTTTGCGAAGCAGATGAACGCGCTGGTCGCTATCGGCGAGCACTTGCATCTCGCGTGAGCTCTGATTCAGAACCACGCCGGCAAGCGATTTGCCGTCTGAGAGGGAAACAGTGGTCCGAACGAGAGGCGCGCCATCAGCCGCCGTTTTGAGCGCCTGGAGAAAATTCACCAGGCTCTGGGTCTCGGTATCCGAAAGATTGTTCGCCGGCATACCCGACTTCGGGATGCCGGTGTGGATCAGAGTGGCAAGTTCGGCGTCGCTGTAGTTGCCGATGCGGGTGAGGATTGCAGGCCCAAGTTCGCCGCCGTTCGCATCTTTGCCATGGCAAACCGAGCAATGGCCTTCAAAGGAGGCGCGGCCGGGGTCCTGACCGAACATAATCGCGGACACGACGACAAACGGCAGCAATAAACGAAACATTATGGTTTCCGATTGTAGCCAACAGGTAGTCGGCAGAATCGCCTTGCCGAGGCTATTGCAGGTTAGCTGGCTTTCCGCCGCTATCTTTGCTGCGTTGCGCGGCGTCCATGAACGCGAAGATCTCCAGCGTCTCCTGGTTCGGCACAGGGGGAGCGCCGGTCTTGAAGAACTCCGCGATTTTGGCGTCCAGAGCCGCGTAGTCCACCTTCAACGGATGTTCCACCACCGCGTTTCGCTCGCGGAACGCGACCACGCCGTAATCGCTGTAGGGCCGTGACATGCGGGCTACTCCGATGCGCCCATCCTTCCAAACGCCGACCACTACGTCGGAATCGCGCGAGGAGGTCTGCGTCACCGTAAGGCAGCCGGTCCCCATCATGGCGTAGAGCAGCTCGATGGCATGAATGCCGTACCAGGAAAGCGACAACTGGTGGTGTTCCTCGAGCGGACCCGGACCCCACACGTTGACGCCCGTGTTATCGGGGGATTTCACTCTGCTCAGATCCGCGTAGCGCAGGCTGGAGGCAGTGAACCACGGCACGCCGGCTTCCTGCGCTATTCGCGCGATTTTCCGCGCATCAGCCAGCGTGGAGGCCAGTGGTTTATCGATGAACAGCGGCTTGTGCGCGGCAATTACCTGGCGGGCCTGCTCCAGGTGCTTGCGACCATCGCCGCTTTCGAGCAGCACGCCATCCACCATGGAACAGAGGGTGGGAATATCGGGCACAATCTGTACACGGTACGTAGTGCGCAAGTCATTGGCGAATCCGTCGACGCGCGTGGCGCTGGCTGCAATATCCGGGCTGCCGCCCTTGTAGGCGGCCACAACGCGAAAACCCGGTATGAAGCCAGGAGCGGAGGAATCGTTGAATTGCTTTGTGAAAGCGGGAACGTGGGAGGTGTCGGTTCCGATAATCCCCAGACGGAATTCGGCAGCGCCCGCGCACGCCCCACACGCGAGGAGAAGCACACTGAACTTGAGACAACTGGTCATAGAGGCTTGCTCGTTTGGGTTCATCTTATATTCCTCGGCGAAATTCCAGGACGTAGCAGTATCATCGCGGTATCAGTCACGCTATTTCAGCCGCAGATGGCATGCGAATCCGGCGAATGAACGCTGTTGACATTCCGGCGGGTTTGGATCTTTGTCGTCTCAGCCGCTGGAATCAGATCGAAGAAGACTGGCGATTCCTCCTGGATTCTCCTGACGGGGGCGGCTGGGTCGCGGAGCGCGACACGGCCATACGCGGCACAATTGGCTTCCTGCGCTATGGCAAATGTTATAGCTGGCTTTCGATGATGATCGTGCATCCGGATGATCGACGGACAGGTGTTGGCGCCCGCCTGATGGAGACCGCTATCGATGCTCTGGCCAGCGAGGGCTGCGTCCGTCTGGACGCGACTCCGCTTGGAGTGCCCCTTTATCGCCGCTTCGGTTTCTCCGGCGAATTCGAACTGGTCCGCGCCAGTATTACGGTAGTGCCAGACGATTTCGGCCCAGACCCGGAGTATGTAAGCCCGATGAGGGACTGTGATCTGACAAGTGCCTTTACTCGCGATCATGAGGTTTTCGGAGCAGATCGCAGCGCGCTTTTGGCTTCCTTTTACAACCGCGCTCCCGATCTTGCCTGGACTGCGAAACGCGGTGATGCGCTGCTGGGATACTGCTTTGGGCGCCCCGGCTATCTGTACCGGCAGCTCGGCCCGGTGGTAGCAGAGGATGCCAGCGTCGCGCGAGACCTTGTAGTCCGATGCCTTCGCGGCCAGCCCGCCGGAACAGCGGTCGCCGTGGACGTGCCGCGGCTTAAGCCCGAATGGATCACGTGGCTCCAATCGGTCGGCTTCGCAACCGAACGCCCTTTCCTGCGCATGCGGCGCGGGGAAAATGAAAGCTCCGGTCACGCCGAGCATCAGTTCGCGATCGCGGGGCCGGAGTTTGGTTGAGACATGACCTCTGTTCTGCATCTGGAAGACGAATTGTCGCGCCCGAGCGCTGCCGACTTCGCTCTGATGAGCGATTTAGACGGGGACATCGTGATTCTTGGAGCCGGCGGCAAGATGGGACCGTCTCTCGCGCAGCGGGCGCGTCGGGCCGCTGACAAGGCCGGAGAGCCGCGCCGCATTTTCGCGGTCTCGCGCGTCGCGTCTCCCGATGACACGCACGGGTTCGGCGAATCCGGGGTCGAGGCCGTCTCATGCGACCTCCTTGATCGCGACCAGATCGCGCGTCTCCCGGACTGCCCGAACGTGCTGTTCCTTGCCGGCCGCAAATTCGGGTCCAGCGAGAACATGCCGCTTACCTGGGCTATGAATGCGCTCGTACCGGCGTTTGTAGCGGAACGATACGCCACGTCAAGGATAGTCGCGTTGTCGAGTGGAAACGTCTATCCGCTTGCGGCCGCCGCCGCCACCGAACGGGTGCAGCCGGCACCCGTTGGGGAATATGCGCAGTCAGTGTTGGCGCGCGAGCGAGTGTTCGAGTACTTCTCAGGTCACGGTGGAACGCCCGTCGCGATCATCCGGCTGAATTACGCAATCGACCTGCGCTACGGCGTGCTGCTGGATATCGGCCAACAGGTGTGGCGGCGGCGATCAGTCTCGCTGGCGATGGGATCGGTTAACGTGATCTGGCAAGGCGATGCGAATTCGATGATCCTGCGCGCACTGCAACTGGCGTCCAGTCCGCCGCGCGTATTGAACGTGACGGGGCCGGAGGTTCTGCGAGTGCGCTCGATAGCGCTTCGGTTCGGAGAGCTTTTCGGCATCGAGCCGCTGTTTGAAGGCTGCGAAGCTGAGACCGCGCTCCTGAACGATTCGTCGCACTGTCTGGGTCTGATGGGACCGCCTTCTGTGAGTGCGGACCAACTGATCAACTGGCAGGCTGAGTGGATACGCGCCGGGTTGCCCACGCTGGAAAAGCCAACCCATTTCGAGGCCCGTGATGGCGCCTTTTGATTGGCGCGCGCGTTTGCGGGAAGGAGTGGTGATTCCGGCCCATCCGCTGGCGTTGACGTCTAGTCGGAAACTCGATGAAGATCGCCAGCGAGGACTCACACGCTACTATCTCGATTCCGGCGCGGGAGGAATTGCGGTGGGGGTGCATACCACGCAATTTGCCATCCGCGAGCACGGATTATACGCGCCGGTGCTTGAGCTCGCTCGCGAGGTTGCAAGCGAAGCCGCGAGGGAGCGCCCCGTGATTAAAATCGCGGGCGTCTGCGGCGCGCGCGGGCAGGCTCTGCGGGAAGCCGAATGCGCCGCCCGTTTAGGCTACGATGCCGTTCTTCTGAGTTTTGGCGCGCTCGCCCAAGCCACCACGGACCAATTGATCGAGCACGCGCGCGCGGTCGGCGAGGTCTTGCCCCTGATCGGATTCTATTTGCAGCCGGCGGTGGGCGGGCGAGCGCTCGGCGCAGCGTTCTGGCGCCAGTTCGCGGCGCTGGATTCCGTCGTTGCGATCAAGATCGCCCCGTTTAACCGCTACGCGACGCTTGACGTGCTGCGTGGCGTAGCCGACTCCGGCCGGGCCGCGGAGATCGCGCTCTACACCGGCAACGACGACCATATCGTCCTCGATCTGCTCATCAGCTTCCGCGGTTTGCGCATCGTGGGTGGCCTGCTCGGGCAGTGGGCCGTCTGGACCCGGCGAGCTGTTGAAATTCTGGAGGGCATCCATCACGCCTCGGCGGCGCCGGAATGGCTGCAGTTGGCAGATCACCTCACTGACGCCAACGGCGCGATTTTCGATGTAGCGAACGGCTTCAGCGGATGTATTGCTGGCGTACACGAGGTCCTGCGTCGTCAGGGTTTGCTCGAAGGAATCTGGTGCCTCGATCCGAACGAAGGGCTGTCGCCCGGCCAGTTCGCAGAGATCGATAGAGTCTGCGCAGCCTACCCTGAATTGATAGACCCTTAGATTGGACCTTTGAGATTACGCGGAGGCGGCTATTCTCTGATCCGACAGCAGGTGACCATCGACTAAGCCGGCTAACACCGCGCCGGGGATGGCGGTTGCGGCTATTTCAAGCGTTTACGCGCCTGCTTTTCTCCTCTGAATTTGTGGAGTGTTCCAAAAGTCGGGAGCACCCCTCCCATCACGAGTTTCTGCCTCGCGACGACCAAACTTACGAGTAACCGGTCACCCAGGCGCCATCAGATAGACTGTACTGAATCTCACAAATGCCTTTCTCTTCCGGTGACAAAATCGGGCCCTACGAAATCGTTGCACCACTTGGTGAAGGCGGCATGGGCGAGGTTTATCGCGCCCGCGACCCGCGCCTGGGCCGCGACGTTGCCATCAAGACCTCACGGCAGCAGTTCAACGAGCGCTTCGAACGCGAAGCCCGCGCCGTCGCCGCTCTCAACCATCCCAATATCTGCCACCTCTACGATGTCGGCCCCGACTACCTCGTCATGGAACTCATCGAAGGCGTCGACCTTCAGGGACCGCTCCCTGCCGCCGAGGTCCTGAAAATCGCGCGCCAGATCGCCGATGCCCTCGAAGCCGCGCACGAAAAGGGGATTGTCCACCGCGATCTCAAACCCGCCAATATCCGAATAACGGAGGCGGGCGTCATCAAGGTCCTGGATTTCGGTCTGGCCATGGTGGCTTCCGGCGAAACCACGGACGCCACCGAAACCCGCACGGCGGTGGCCTCGCCCACCATCGCCGGCACGATTCTCGGCACCGCGGCCTACATGGCTCCGGAGCAGGCGCGCGGCAAAACGGTGGACAAACGCGCGGACATATGGGCTTTCGGCGTAGTGTTGTCGGAAATCCTGACAGGAGAACGCCTGTTCCGGGGCGAAACCATCAGCGACGTCCTGGCCGGAGTCCTCAAAGAGGAGCCCGACCTCAGCGCCGTCCCCGCGAAGTTCCGCCGCCTGATCGCGAAATGTCTGCAAAAGGATCCGAAAAAGCGCCTCCGGGATATCGGTGACTGGGAGACGTGCCTGGGAGAGTCAGAGGCGACACCCCAAGTTGCCCTGCAAAGGAACCCCCGGCCTGCCTGGTGGATCGCCGCAACGGCGGTGGCCACGCTGATCGCAACCGGGCTTGGGTTCGTTCACTTTCGGGAAGCGCCGCCCCGCCAGCCAACGGTTCTCTCGACGATCCCCGCTCCGGGGTTCCCGGGATTCGTGGCGCTTTCGCCGGATGGACGAATGCTGGCCGCAAGCGCCTCCAGGACTCTCTCCGTCCGCGCTCTCGATTCACCGCAGTGGCGGCCCCTCATTACTACAGCGCTCCCAAGAGCACCTTTCTGGTCGCCGGACAGCAAGTCCATCGGTTTTATCGACGGCGCCGATCGAAGACTGAAGATCATCGCTGCCGGCGGAGGCCCCGCACAGTCGCTTTGTGACGCGAACGGAAGCGGCGGAGCGTCCTGGAGCAGCGACGGGACCATTCTTTTCAACAGCGATGCCGGGGAGCTCATGCAGGTCAAAGCATCGGGCGGCACCTGCACCGTCGTTGTGAAGCCCGAAGCGGGAGCGCGCGCTGGCTTTCCGGCGTTTCTCCGCGATAGCAGGCACTTCCTGTACGTGTTGACCAGCCCCGATGAATCGAAACGCGGGATCTGGCTCGGGTCGCTTGATGGATCGAGTGATGCGCCTAAGGGCCGCCTCCTCGCCGATCATTCCGGCGTCATTTACGCACCGCCTTTGTCCGGCGGCCAGTACAGTCATCTTCTCTTTCTCCGCGGGACGACGCTTCTGGCGCAGCCCTTCGACGATCGAAAGTTGCAACTGGAAGGGGATCCCTTTCCCGTTGGAGACCACGCTTCGCGCAATCTCAACGCAATCATGCCGGATGCCGCCGCCGACGGGAACGGGACTCTGGTATACGTGGCCAACTTCTCACGGCAAACTCAGTTGGCCTGGCTGGATCGCGCGGGGAAGGAAGTCGCAAAGGTAGGGCCACCGCACGACCAGCGCGGTGTCGCCTTGTCTCCAGACGGAACCACCGCTGCCTTCGCCAGCAGCAACGCAGACGTGTCAACAAGCTTGTGGCTGCGCAATCTGGCCCGCGATTCGGAATCCCGGCTTGCCGAGTTGGGCACCACGCCGGTATGGTCCCCGGATGGGGAAAACATCGTCTATTCCGAGGGCGGAAATATCTTCTTAACGGCCGCATCCGGCGGCGGCTCGGCGGTCGCCTTGCTGAAAAACCCCAACGCGAAATCTCCCTCCGATCTGTCGCGCGACGGCCGGTTTCTCCTCTACACGGAGATCGATCCGAAGGGCGCCGACATCTGGTATTTGCCCGATCCTCTGAAGCCCGGCGCGGGCAAGCCGGTCAAATGGCTCGGGACAAAAGCGATCGAAAGCCAGGCGCAATTTTCTCCGGACGGCCGTTGGGTCGCTTATACTTCCGACGAATCCGGCACGTACGAGGTATACATTCGGCCATTTCCTGCGGGCCCCGGTCAGATTAAGGCTTCTTCCAACGGAGGAAAGGAACCGCGCTGGAGCCAGGACGGAAAGGAAATCTACTATTTGAGCGCTTCGGACGACCCAGTTCAAAAGCTCTTTGCGGCAAGCGTCCGGCCGGGCCGGAATGGCGCGCCCGATGTCGGCGTGCCCCGTCCTCTCTTTGAAATCAACGCCCTGTGGTCCCGCCCGCAGACCAATGTGTTCCTCTATAGTCCAGCGCCCAACGGCCGGTTCCTGTTCAACCTCTCCGCCGAGACAGCCCCGCCCACCATCAATCTCATCACCAACTGGCAGAACCTGGCGCCGGGTAGAAAGTAATCGCAGCCCACACTTCAGATGCTCGCTCGCAAAACGTCATGCGGATGGGCCCGGTCCGGGATTCGGAAACCATTCCTGACGTCCGGATTCGATGCGTCGAGGAACTAATGTGCGCAAAGGATCCGGCGGCGATGGTGGAAAGCCATTCTCAACGATCGGGCGGCCACTTCGCCTCCACTTACGCAAGTCTCTTTCAGCGACACGCTGAATTATGCGCTGAATAACAAAACCGATGGCCTCGACATCCTCACTTCAGTGCTTATCCAGCGCGGTCGCGAAACTTCCTAACGCGAAGCGTTGGCCTTCAGTTGGGGAGGCCTTAGGCCGACCGGCGGGACTGCATAACCGGTCGCGATTTCAAGCTACTGGAGTAACGAATCATAAAAAACGTTGAACAAGGCAGTTGCGGCAGCCTGAAAGTCAGCGATGGTCGCATCCGGGCCAACAACAAGGGCGTCGTTTGCCCTCCTTAAGGCTTGAACATCCCCATTCAATGCGGTGGCTTCTGGTTGCAGCTTTTTTAGCCGACTCAATCCAACAGATCCACTCGTTGCGTGCGAGCGGCGTAATATCCTCCCAGGCGGCTAATACTTCCCGGTCGGCTGTGAGTGCTTTTTTCAAATCCGCGGGCACGCGGTGTACGACGCCCTCAGCAATTTTTTTCTGTGACATCGAGAACCCCTCCGCCGTTACTCAAGTCCGAAACAAATAATGTTTGGGCCCGCGGCCACCGCGACATATTGCCTGCCGCCATAGCTGAACGTAATCGGCGAGGCCTTCATATGTACGTTCGTCGGGAACTCCCAGAGGGTCTTGCCGGTTCGTTGATCGACCGCGGCAAATCCGCCGTTGGGCCGTCCATAGAAAACCAAACCGCCCGCGGTGGCAAGGACGCCGCTCCAGCTCTTGGCGCGGGCATCGCCCGGCTGAGGAATCTCCCATGCGATCTCGCCCGTATCGATGCTGATCGCGCGCAAATAGCGTTGGCCTGTCTGTTCCGGATAGCCCGTCGGCTTGCCGATGCACTCCTCGAGCGCGATCACATAATAAAGGCGGGTTTCGGGAGAGTACGCGGTTGAATCCCAATTCGCCGCATCCGAAGGACACCCGCGCGGCTCAAGCACCACTGGCCTCCCATTAGCATCCACGCTCGACGCCCAATCCACGCGCTTCAGAAAAGGCTTGGCCAGCAGCACTTTCCCCGACGTCCGGTCGAGCACATAAAAAAATCCATTGCGATCCGCATGCAGCAGCAGCTTCGAAGGCGCGCCGCGCCACGTAGTATCCACAAGAACATTCGGTTCGGTTGCGTCGCGGTCTTTGAGATCGTGCGGCGTAAATTGGTAATGCCATCTGATCTCGCCCGTCCGCGCATCGAGCGCGAGTACGCAGTTCGTATAGAGGTTATCGCCCGGCCGGTCGCGGTCGTCGCCGTCGGGCCACGGATTGCCCGTCGCCCAATAAAGCGTATGTGTGGATGCATCGTACGATCCCGTCAGCCACGTGGAACCGCCGGAAGTCAGCGGCTCCGGTCCCTGCCATGATTCGATCCCCGGCTCGCCCTTTCGCGGAATCGTCCAGCGGCGCCATGCGAGCGCGCCGTCGTCGGGCCGGAATGCCGCGATAAAACCGCGAATCCCCTGGTCCGCGCCTGCGACCCCCGTGATCACCAGGCCATCGACAACGAGCGGCGCGACCGTGCCGCCGTAGTGGTGATGTTCGTTCCCGGGCGGATCCGGAGCCATCTTCTTTTCCCAAATCAGCTTTCCCGTCGCGCGGCTCAGAGCGAGCAGGTCCGCGTTATCGGTCACGAAGAAAACCTTCTCATTGAGGATCGCGACGCCGCGATTGGTGCCGAGTTTCGAATCGCCCTCCAGACCAGGCGTTGCGGGCCGCGAGTAATGCCAGATCGAACTCCCCGTCATCGCGTCCAGCGCGTAGACTTCGTTTTGACCCGTAACATAGAGCACGCCATCGGCTTCGAGCGGGGTCGATTCGATTCCGAAATACGTCATCGGGAAAACCCACTTCATCTTGAGGCTGGCGACATTCCCGGTGTTAATCTGCCGCAACGGGCTGTAGCGATTACCCGACTCGCTACCGTTATAAGTGAGCCAGTCGCCCGGCTGCGGCTCTCCCCAGTGAATCGCGCGGGAGGGTTCGCGCGCGTTCCCCACTCCCAAAATCGTGTTGGCGTTCAGGCGTCGAAGATATCGGGCGAGGGTGCTCAGATCGTCGTTTGAAAGATCGCGGAAAGAAGGCATCCCGGCCGCCGGATTTCCTTGGGCGAGAAACGCCGTTAACTGATCCTGCGACTGCTCGGCAATGCGCCGATTGGCCACGAGCCCCGGTCCCTGCGGACCGCCGCGCGCATCGCCTCCGTGACAGCCGGCGCAATGGGTCTCGAACACAGACGGCGCCTGTTGCGCGAACGACAATACCGCCGCAAAGCATGCCAGAGGGATTCTCAATAGGCACCGCATCGATTTTCTTGTTTCTTGAGCTTATCGTGAGAAACTGCGGGTGAATGATCACCCGGCGACAAATCATAAAGGCCCCGGCTCTACTGCTCGCCGCGCGTTCCACCGATGCCCGCATCGACAGCCTTTCCATCGCATTCGAAGACTTCCCCTATCGCGCTCCGTATAAATTCGGCGGACGCGAAGTCGACCGCGTGACTGTCCTGAATGTCCGCTGCCGACTGAGCACGCAGTACGGAAAATCGGCCGAGGGGTTCGCCTCCATGTCGCTCGGAAACGTGTGGTCGTTTCCGGCGCCCGGCGTTCCCTACGAAGTCACGCTCGGCGCTATGAAGACGCTCGCCCAACGAATCGGGCGAATCGCGAAAACCTATACCGAGTTCGCGCATCCGCTCGATATCAATCAGACGCTGGAGCCGGAATACCTGAAAGCCGCAGCCGGCGTTTCGCAGGACCTGCGTCTCCCGCTTCCTATTCCAAAACTTTGCGTGCTCGTCACCGCGAGCCCCTTCGATGCCGCCATTCACGATGCCTTTGGCAAGCTCCACGGACGGAACAGCTTTTCCGTCTGCGGCCAGGACTTCGTCCGCTATGATCTTTCGCATTATCTGAACGCCGAATTTCGCGGCGAGTTCCTGGACCGGTACATTGCCCGTACCGCGACGAAGAAGATTCGCATGTATCATTCCGTGGGCGCCTCCGATCCTTTGACCGCGGGCGAAATCGCGAAGCCGATTCGCGACGGACTTCCCGAAGCGCTGGCCGACTGGATTCCTTACA
>Ga0126381_100001069_pt1 | contig 29638 bp, 23 predicted proteins | sample PanSoiMetPlot_28_FD_96465 | JGI IMG/M metagenome (GOLD analysis project Ga0126381, IMG submission 96465) | Tropical forest soil microbial communities from Panama - MetaG Plot_28 | ecosystem: Environmental > Terrestrial > Soil > Tropical forest > Bulk soil | place: Panama | collected 2016-02-17
GAGCTTTATCTTGCAGCTGCCGCGCCACTTTTGCACGATGTTTCCGTCGTCCTCTTTGATACAGGAATGCGTCCCGAAGAATGCCACTGCTTGCGGTGGGAGCACATTACTTGGGAAAGTGGTCGCAACGGAGTCGTGCTGGTCGCCAAAGGCAAGACGAAAGCTGCTCGGCGAATACTGCCTATGAGTTCGCGAGTTCGCCCCGTACTGGAGATGCGGTGGAAACTGGCGGGAGAGCCAGGGGAAGGGTGGGTGTGGCCGGCCGAAACCAAAGACGGGCACATCAATCACGACAGTCTGAAGCTGCAACACAAGAAGGCCCTGAAGCTTGCGAAGGTCCGTCCGTTCGAGGTGTATTGCATCCGGCACACCTTCCTCACCCGGTTAGGCGAAAGCGGCTGTGATGTGTGGACACTGGCGCGAGTCGCGGGACACACGAATATCAGTATTTCTCAGCGGTACGTTCATCCCTCTGAGGATGCTGTACTCAACGCACTCTCGCGGCTGGGTGGGCACAATTCTGGGCACAGTGCAGAAAAGGCAAATTCAGCCGAGGCCCAAAAACTCCTACTAAGGTCCACTAGTGCGGAGAGTTAGATGGTGAGCGCGGAAGGAATCGAACCTTCAACCTACTGATTAAGAGTCAGTTGCTCTGCCAGTTGAGCTACGCGCCCGTTTGTGAGGAAACGTTACAGAAGGGCAGCGTCATTATAACAGCCGCAGGCTTCGAGCCGCGAGCTTCTACTTGAGTTCCAGCTCGAGCACCATGGCTACAAAACCCTAACCTTCGATCCCGAGGGTGCCAGCTTCCAGTAATGCCCAACTCGATCCAGCATCCCAGATGCCGGCTCGCTTGGATTTTATCCACTCTCCACTAACCAATGCGGCTTAAGCTCCCCTTCAGCCTCGCGCGCTTATGATTGGCGCTAACATAGGCAATAGATGCGCGTGCTGATTGTAGAGGACGAGCGTCGCCTGGCGGAGAACATCGCGCGCAGCCTGCGCGAGAGCGCCGGTTACGCTGTCGATACTGCTTTCGATGGTGAAGAGGGTCTCTTCATGGCGAAGTCGAATCCGTATGACCTCGTCATTCTCGATCTGATGCTGCCCCAGCGCGACGGTCTGAGCGTGATGCATGAAATCCGCCGCGCCTGCCTCTCGTTTCCCGTCCTGGTGCTGACGGCGCGTGATGAGAAGGAGTCCGTGGTCGCCCTGCTCAACGCCGGCGCCGATGACTATGTGGCGAAGCCCTTCGACCTCGGTGAGCTGATGGCGCGTGCGAAGGCGCTGATCCGCCGCGGCAAAGGTCAGAGCGCGGCCGTGCTGAAGGTCGGCGATCTGGAGATCTCGACCTCGGACCTGACGGTCCGCCGCAAGGGCAAGCCTGTCGGACTTACGGCCATGGAGTATCGTGTGCTCGAATATCTGGCCCATCGGGCGGGGGCGGTCGTAACCAAGACGGAATTGCTGGAGCATCTCTACGACTTCAACTGGGAACGCTTCAGCAATGTCATCGAGGTGTATATCTCCGGCCTTCGCCGCAAGCTCGACGACACCGGAGATGCTCGGCTGATTCACACCTTGCGCGGACAGGGCTACATGTTGCGCGGATAACATGGCAAAGACTTCCATTCAGCGGCGACTGATCGCGGCGGTGGTGATTTCGCAACTGCTGCTGGCCGTGGGAGTTGTGTCGGTGGCGGTTTACTTCACGCGCCGCCAGCTGCGCAACGCCTTTGACGCACAACTGAATGGCCGCGCGATGAGCATTGCTGCGCTGGTTCGCTACTCAGAAGAAACCCATCCACGGCTCATCTTCGAGGACGATCTTGTTCCGCTGCCGCTAGAGCAAGGCCATGCCGATCTTTACGAGGTGCTGGGGCGCGACGGTCACCTGATCGCGCGCTCGCCCGGCTGGCCGTCGCAGCCATTGCCGGCTGCCAGGCCAGGCCGCTCGCACGTGAACTTTGAATTCGATGGAATTCGTTACCGCGCCGTGCACCTGGAGAATGTTCCCGTCCTCGATCGTGAAGTGGATACTCCGAAAGACGACGTCCTGACTGTCACCTACGCCGCCCCCACGGATCAGATGTCGCGCGCTATCGCCATTGCGGGTGTTTACATCGCGCTGGGCAGTCTGGTTCTGTTGGCGCTCACGGTCGGACTGGCCGCATGGGCCTTGCGGCGTAGCCTGCGCCCCCTGGCTGAACTGGCGGGCAAAGCCTCTGGTATTTCCACTTCAAATTGGGAGCTCGACCCCAGCGAGACCGCGCGCAACACAACCGAGCTCGCGCCCCTGACCCAGGCGATGACCACCATGCTCGACGGCCTGCATCGCGCCTTTACGCAGCAGCGCGAATTTCTGGCCAATGCGGCGCATGAGCTGAAGACGCCGGTGGCGATCCTGAAATCGACATTGCAGTCGCTCTTGCAGCGTCCGCGCGATGCCGGCGAATATCGAGCCGGTCTGGAGCAGGCATTGGACGACATGGCACGACTGGAGAAGCTTTTGCACTCCATGCTGCGGCTGGCGCGAGCCGAGCAGTGGGCGGCGGGCAGCGCGCGCCGCGATCTCGAGATCATCGACCTTGTTGCAACATGTCAGAGCGTCATCGATCATCTCTCGCCCATTGCCCGCGAGCGTGACGTCAAGCTTGAGTTCAGCAAAGACGGCGCCATGCCGATCCTCGCTGACGCTGACGATCTGGAGCTGGTCTGGTCGAACCTCCTGGAGAATGCCATCCGCTTCAGCCCCAGCGGAGAGACTGTTCGCATAAGTTTGCGGGCGAACGGCCCGGCAGGCTTTGTAGAAGTAGAAGATCGCGGACCAGGGATGTTACCAGCCGAAGTCGAGCACCTGTTTGAGCGCTTTCATCGCGGCGACGCATCGCGTGCGCGCGATACCGGCGGCTACGGATTGGGCCTGGCAATCTCAAAGGCGCTGATTGAAGCTTACGGCGGGACCATCACCCCAGAGAGTCAGCCGGGACAAGGTATGCGCATGATCGTTTCAGTACCGCTGAAGACTGGCTAGGAGCGGCTGCGCTGTTCCGTTGGAAGCGCCGGGTGTCAGCTTGGCAATCGCCAGTCCGAACGCAAGCCGGCTTCGGCCGCGGCCTTAGAACCTGAAATCAATACCCATGTTCTGCGCCATCTCCCTGGTCGCGCGGCGGAACTGTCCCGTATTGCTGACGAAGCTGACCTGCCCTCCTGTGCTCGAAGAAAGCGCCTGCAGCCGCGACCGTCCATAGCTGTCGCTGACGTCGACCCCGATACAGAAAATCCGCACGCCCGCGGCATTGATCTCCGCCGAAGTCTGCAACGGAGACGTCTGACTGTCGATGTTTCGCCCGTCCGAGACAACCAGCAGCACGCGGTTGGGATACTTCGCAATGCGCGCGAGGTGTCCGGCGGCGAATGCGATCGCGTCGTCCAGCACCGCGCCGTGCTGAGGCTTGATGCCCTGCAGCGCATCCTCCAGCTGCTGCGGATCGTTGGTCAGGTCCTGCTCGAAGACGAGATTGTTGTCGTACGTCAGAATGAAGGCCTCATCCTTGTCGCCGATGTGTCGCAGCATATCGACCAGGCTGTTCGTCACGGCAGAGCGGCTTCCCTTGTTGGTCAGGGACGTCTCAATCAGAATGCCTAGCGACATAGGCCCGACGGTGGACGGAGTCCGTTTGCGCACCACGGCGGGCGGCGAATTGTCTGCCCACACGGACGGCGCCGGTTGGGCCGACGGCGGAGGTGGCTGCGAAACTCGCGGTTTCGTCGCAGCCGGGCTTCGCAGGGCTGAAGTGGCCGGCGGTGTTGCCTTGGCCACCGTCGCCGGCTGAGTTGTCTTGGCGACAGTAGCGGGCTGAGGTGCAGTTCTGGGCAGCGGTGGCACCGTAGTTGGCGGTGGAGTAATTGACGCAGTGCGCGTAGCGCGCGCCGAAGGCGCATTCGGGCTGGCCGTCGCGGTGAGGAACTGGTTCCAGTCGCTGGTACTACCGCCGTCCTTCACGTAACGGGCGCGAGCGAAACGCGCAATCTCCATTCCTTGCGGTGTACCCTTCGAAAGGTTCACCGCGCGAGCCAGGCACCAGTAGCCTTCCTTCTTGTTGGGCTCCTTACCGTCTAGATCGGCGAGACCGAGCGCGTAGACATTGGCCGCATGATTGGGTTCCACTGCGACGGCATTGTGCAGATAAATTCGCGCCGGAATGTAGTCGCGCATCTCCAATTCGGCCGCGCCAGCGGCTCCACTCAACATCGCATTTGCCTGTCGCTGCAATTGAACGAAGTCGGCCTCGTTCATGCCAAGAGGCCGCTGGAGTCGCGATAGATTGTCAAGCCCGCGGCTTGCCATCGCCAATAACCGCGAAGGCTTCATCGATCCGTGCTGCAACCCGTTCCTGGCCTGGTCGCTGAGCAGCGCCAGCGCAATCGCATTGTCTTTATCGGTGAAACCCAGATCATTGGCCCAGGTCATCGCATGGGAGACGTTATTGACGCGAAGGTATTCCCAGATGATGAATTCCAGCGCCGCCGCCCTCAGTGGGCCCGGATGCGCCCGGATGGCAAACTGCTCCAGCGCCATCAGCCGATCATTCCGTTGCACTTTGGCAACTGCGCTGGTGTACTGACTGAGTTCGTTGCTTGAGGATGGTTGCGCCAACGCAGCGACCGTTACCGCGACAAGAGCAAGCAGCCAAACCGCTAACGTGGACACAACATTGCTTACGCTCTTACGGTGCTTCGAAGTCATATATCCAGACCAATGCAGGGCCAGGGGTAAGTCCGGGGACTGCGGCCAGGTTTTCGAGAAATGGCAGAGAGTTGGATGTCAGATCAGGCCCTTGAGGCTGGCTCGATTCCGGCAAAATCGTCGCCACGCCTGCGGGCTGCTCCCGCGGATTCTGCTCCCAACAAGATCCCCAATAGCGCCCCCGCAATCACGTCGCTGGCGTAGTGGTACCCGTCATAGATTGCGCCCACGCACATCAGGAGGATGGGGAACAGCAGCCACGGCGCAATCCGCGGGAAAAGTCGATAGGCGAAGATCAGGACCACGAACGCCAGCATGATGTGCGCGCTGGGAAAGGCATTGCCGTGCACTCCGGCATGGTTCTGGATCATCCGCACAAGGTGCTGGAAGATGCCGCCATGCGAGCTGCCGATCTGCTGTACGCCAACGTGGTTCGCAGGGCTCTGCGTCGGAAACAACAGATAGGTCGCATAGCAGACCACGTATCCTGCGCTCAAGGTGTCGGTCAGCCGCCGAAATGCGCCCTTGAAGGACGGACGGTCGCGCCAGGCCCAGAAGAGCCCTCCCACAATAGGGTAGAGCGGGTAAAAGGCGAAGTAGCCGAATTCCAGAAATTCGACGAGCGATGCTCGCGCATGCGTATGCATCCACTCCATCGGCGGAGTGCCAAACACCGCGATTTCGAACGCAATGATGTAATGGTTCTGCCAGCCGCTGCGAAGCGTCAGCGACAGGAATGACACTTCCTCGAACGCCGTGATGAAGAAGATGGCGGGCAGCCAGTCATGCGCGAACTGCCAGCCTTTACCATCGTTGCGCTTCGTCGCCAGCACAACGATTGCGGCCATGGCAAACAGGTTCCACGCAATATAAGCCGGCCAGTGGGCCACACGATCGTGACGTAGGCCTGCCACCAACAACAAGGCAAGGTGTACGGCGAAGTAGATTCGATCGGTTCGGTTCACGCTCGCAAGAGCATACCGCAAGCAGGTGAGATTCAGAGAAGCGTTACTTGAGATCAAGTAGCAGCCAGTCCGCGGTACTCGTATCAGTCGTGTGCGCGGGAAAAACCGTGACCGGAAGAGTCTGATTTTGCGCTGTCATGGGGGTGAGCTCGAAGCGCAGACGCCACGTGCTTGCGGGAAATCGCGTGCGCAGAATCTGATACTCACGGACCTTGGTGGGCAAAAATGTGCGCTTCTCCCATGAGTCAGGACGTGAGACGTTAGCGACCCAATCCTGGTTGTTCCACCACGTCCACTCCGGCCACTTACCGCCGCTCAACTCACGCTCGCCCAGCTTCGCCGAGGCATGCAGATCGTAAATGTGGCCATCTCCCGGCGAGAGATAGAGATCGACAATCCCGGACTCGGCCCGCGTGTATTCCACCGCAAGGTAAACGAAGCCGGCTGCCTGCTTGAAGTAGAGGTTAGCGACTCCGGGGACCTTGACGTTGGTCGCACCGCGCCACTCATCCGGCGAGAGCTTGCCATCCACCATAACCACTGTGCCGCTATGGGGAGCAGTCACGCGGGGCTCGCTAGCCACAGCGGCCGTACTCATCCATAATGTCAATGCCATGAGCTGAACAAGGCTGAATCGCATGGTAGCTACCGGTAACAGCAAACAAAGATGGACGTACAGCAGCAATAAACGAGAGCGGTTCGGGCACGGCTCGTCTACAATGCCACGCATGAGCCCCAAATCCGAAGATCTGCTGCGGCCCCGCGACGCTGCCGTCGTCCTCGGCATCAGTTATGCCAGCCTGAAGCAGTGGATTTACAAGGGCAAGCTGCGCACCATAAAGACCGCGGGTGGACATCACCGCGTCCCGCAAAGCGAGATCGACGCCTTCCTCTTCAAGTCACTGGGAAAGCAGCCGGCGGAGAGCCGCGCCACTTTTCGCACCATCAGCGGACGCAATCAGTTGGTCGGCCGCATCGTCGAGGTGCGAATCGAAGGCCTGCTGGCGCAGATCAAGCTCTCTATCGGGGGCCAGCACATCACGTCAATCATCACGGCTGATGCTGCGCGCGAGATGCGACTGAAGCGCGGAGACAAAGCTGCCGCCCTGGTCAAATCCACGGAAGTCATGATTGTGCGGGTGTAATGGCGAGCTGGTAGAGCTGACCTTCAAAGCCTGCCCTGAGCGAAGCCGAAAGGCCTGCGACCGCAGGTCTTTCCTCGCAAGCCGGCTTCAGCCGTTGACGCGGTGCGTTGTTCCAGAGAAAACTCGGGTGGCCGGCCGAGCACCAGCCACCCGCCTCTCGCTTACGGTAAGTAGTAGCGGAAGGATGTGAAGATCATGTTGTCGATGGCGGTTGGATTCGCCCCATTCGGCACAGGCCGCTTTGTACCGATACCAGCCCAGGCCGTCTTGGTCAGGTACGAGTACTGGAGACCGAACTGCAATCTGCCCTTGGGACCGTTGTAAGGCTTGTACCAGAACCCGGCGGTACCTTCCCAAATATCCTTGGTGTCGCCATTGCAATTGGTGAGCCCGCCTGGATTGAAGCCCGCGGTTAAGCCGGAGCTCGGCAAGGTTTCGATACCGCACCCGGTGTTGTTGAACAGGAGTGCGCCGTACCCAACCGGAGCTCCCTTGGCATTCAGGAAGGCCGTGCGGTCGTCATACTCGACACCGCCGTTGCCGTACCAATCCCACTTGGGCGAGTGATATTCCAACGTCAAGAGGCCCTGATAATTGGTGATCGGGGCCAGCGTGCCGTTCGGACGTACCGTCACGTCCGACAAACCAGCGGTTCCGTAGCGCCCGGTTCCCTCTCCAGCCAGGATGTGAGCGCCGATGTCAATGTGCTTCTGCATCACGGACCAGCGGGCATTAGCACCGCCACCGCCGCCCCAGGTCGAGTTGTTGAAAGCGCCGGCTGCGGAGGGCACGGTCAAGCCTGCATTGGGGAAGATCCGGTCACGGAAATCCGAGGCTACGCCAAAGATTTCATAGTGTCCGAATCCGGGCTGGAAGACCACCTTGCCGACAAAATCCGGCGAAGAGTTAAATGAGTAGTTCGCAACGTTGGTGCACGTTGTTACTGGAGCGCCGGCTGCGTTGAGCGTTGTCGAGCAGCCGTTGATGCCGGGGTTGTACAAACCGCCGGCGTTTCCTTGCGAACCTAACAGGAACGAGTTCGCGGTGTTGCCGTGAGTGGTCAGAGTTTCCTGCGAGTTTTCAACCGAGAAGCCAACCCACACTTTGTTGTGGAAGTCCTTCACGACGCGGAAGCCGTACTGGCGCGCCCAACTGAAGCCGACGGTATATTGCGCGTCAATCGTCATCGGCAGAGCCTCGGTGCGATTGTCTTCACCCACCTTTGTTTCGGTCACGAGACTCCACATCTGGCCACCCGTGAAGCTCCAGCCACTGTTCAGGGCGGCTTGACCCCACACCTGCCGCTGGCGCAGTACGTAAGAGTTGCTCTGATTGTTGTTCGAGGTTATGCCGGCACCCAGGAAGTCGGACTCGTAGTAGCCGGTCATCGACATGTTGTCCAGCTTGCCTTGGGCGAGCAGCGAGAGACGCGACTGGCGGCCTGAGCCGTAGAACTCGGTAAGACGCGCCTGCGAAGCGCCAAAGTAGGGGATTGCGTTCAACGGCGTGTTGACGTCGGCTGCGACGGCACGCTGCCGCCACGCCGTTTCTGCCGCCAGGAAGCCGCCCGGCGTGATGGTGATTCCCTTGTAATGGATCGCCAGCGGGCTCTCCAGTCCGGAGACGCGCTTCTGCGTTTCCTGGAGCTCATTCACCGTATTGCCTGACACCGTCTTCAGGTCAGCAACGTCGTGCTGCAGCGGGTCGAAGTACTGCTTGTCCAGTTCTTCGGCCTTGGGAACCGCAGCATTGGCGGTATCTTGTGCCTGTTGCGCCGCCGACTGGGCCGTCGTTACCTGTTGCTGCAGTTGCTGGATCGCCTGGTCGCGCGCGGCGATCTGCTGTTGCAGCTGTTGGATCTGCTGTTGTTGCGCCGAAATGGCGTCCTTCATGTCCTCCAACTGCTTCGAAACCGAACCGGAACTGCTGCGACGCGCCTTCGGTGCCGAAGTCTGGGAGTCGGTTTGTGCGAGAAGGCTTGTGCTAATCAACAAGCTGAGGGCCAGAGCAAGTCGTTTCATTTTTTCTCCTGAAACCATCACTTGAGGCGGAAAAAAATATACAACCGGCGACGCCAAATGCTGCTTGCAAACCGCCAAAATTAGGGTGCAATGAGTCAGCGAAATCCTAAGTTGAGGAAGTTACAGACTTGTGAATAGAAAATGAAAGTTCCGCGAATACGGCTTGTTTTGCATTGCTTTCGCGGGCTAGTCGGGTGCAGGTGGGAAACGAGGACGCCCGTCACAGCCTTTCGCCGAATATTTCATTCTCCTGTAATATTTGTCGTTTATGCTGCCCGGGAAACGGGGCCGCTCCGCCGCGCGACTGGTTACTCGCGCCAGAGCTGACGCCCTGGAACTTAGAGCAAACGAATATCGGAGGCGGTATGCGTCAAATTGCGCCGAGTAAAGGCTTCTGGACAGTTTTCGCTGCTTTTCTGCTCTTCAGCTTTCTTATCCCGGCCACAAACCTGGTCGCGCAGGAGAGTAGCGCAGCATCCGCGCAGGCCCACTTCCCGCCGCTGTCCCCTCAGGCGCAGGATCTCATTCAGAACGTGAAGGAGGTCTACTTCCCCTTCAACATCTACAACCGGGTAACGAACCCTGATGTGCTCCAGGCCAACGGAAGCTGGCTCAGCCAGAACACCGGTTCTGAGATGTGGATCCAGGGTTACGCCGACGTTCGCGGCGACATCTTCTACAACCTTGTGCTTTCGTATCGCCGGGCGCAGTTCGTGAAGTCGAAGCTGATCAAGAGCGGCGTTAGCGAGTCGCGCATCGGTTTTGCCACCGGCTGGGGCAAGCTTTACCCGGTCTGCAACGCGACCGACGAGAGCTGCTATCAACAGCAGCGCCGCGTCGATATCGTGCCGCCCGACAAGATGTAAACGGCTGCATTCCTGCTTATTGATCGCTGAAAACGCGCCTTCGTCCGCCCACGCGCACTTCTCGACTGGGCCTTGAGCGCCGGGATATAATCGAACTTACCCGCACCGCTTCAAGCTGTTGGAGGCGGAGGTGTTGCCGTGTCCTCGCGTCGCGGGTCGCAATCAAATCGTCTTTAAGATCGCTTTCCGAGGTTCCCTCATGTCAGGCCATTCAAAATGGGCAACAATTAAGCACAAAAAAGGCGCGCTGGATGCCAAGCGCGGCAAGATCTTCACTCGCCTAATAAAGGAAATCACCATCGCTGCCAAAAGCGGTGGTGACCCGGAAAAGAATCCGCGCCTGCGCACGGCCGTACAGGCTGCCAAGGCCGAGAACATGCCGGCCGACAACATCAAGCGCGCAATCCAGCGCGGAACGGGCGAACTGCCCGGCGTCTCCTACGAGGAAATCACCTTTGAAGGCTATGGTCCCGGGGGCGTTGCGCTTTTGGTGGAAGTTTCAACCGACAACCGCAATCGCACGGTCAGCGAGATCCGTCATGCCTTCAGCAAGAATGGCGGGAACCTGGGCGAGGCGGGCTCCGTCGCTTGGATGTTCCACAAGAAGGGCGACATCATCATCCCCAAGGCCGCGGCCAAGGAAGACCAACTGATGGATCTGGTGCTGGAGGCTGGCGCTGAAGATCTGAAGGATGATGGCGACAACTGGGAGGTCCTGACCGACCCCTCATCCTACGAGGCCGTCCTGGAAGCGGTGAAAAAGGCCGGAATCGCGCCGGAAGTGGCCGAGATCGCGATGGTTCCTCAGAACTATACGAAGCTGGAAGGCCATCAGGCAAACACGATGATCCGCTTGCTCGAGGCCCTGGAAGAACACGACGACGTGCAGCACGTCTATTCCAACTTTGACATCGACCAGAAACAGCTGGAGGAGGTCGCCGGGTAACCTCGGCGCTGCCCACCCCTGTGGTGCGGCTGATCGCACTCAGCCGCTCCCTATCGACCCGCTGCCTTCAGACCGCTCTACGCCCCGTGACCAGGTTGATGATCAGCACGATGACCGCAATCACCAGCAGTAGGTGAATCAGGCTTCCTGCAATGTGAAAACCCCATCCCAACAGCCACAGGATGAGCAGGATGGCAAAGATTGTCCAAAGCATGCGTTTTCTCCTGGCAGCCGGAAGCTGCCGCCAGAAGTAGGAATCTGCGTCTCAGGCGGGAGTTGTACCGCAGTTCAACACTTTCAGGAAGCGGCCGGAAACCTCGTTGGACAGGAGTCGTCCCCGCGGGGTAAGTCGCAGGCGGCCGCCTGCGCTTTCGAGCAGTCCGGCATCCAACAGTTCCGCGATATCAGGCCCATAGGCGTCGATCGCTTGGCGCCCAAACTGCTCTTCGAGCCGTGGCAGCGAGATTCCGCGATTCAACCGCAGGCCGAGGAAGAATGACTCCTCCATGGCCGCCCGTGCGTCTACCAGGGTGCGGGAATCCCGCAGTTGCTGCAAACGATTCCCATCGGCGCCACGTTCTTTCCCGCTCGAATAAGCCTCCAGCGAGTCCGGAGTAGCGAAGCGTACCGCATCGACGCCTTGCGACCTCAAGTCCGGCGCGGCGCTCAGCATCGAGTGCGCATCAACGCCGAAACCGATGTACGGCTGTCGCGTCCAGTACTTCAGGTTATGGCGGGACTCGCGCAAGCCTATGCCGTGCGTCACCGGCCTTGCGAAATTGGAGATTTCGTATTGCGGGACGGCGCTCTTCTCCAGGCGCTCGCACGCAGCGAGATACAGGTCGGCGGTGAGGTCCTCGTCGGGGACAAAGTGGGCATGATAGCGGCTTCCGCCGGCAAGAAGTTCGTTCCCCAGGCGCGACTCTTCGTCCACTTCAAGCATGTAAACGCTAACGTGCGGCACGCCGGTCGCGAGGGTTTCATTCAATGACACATCCCAGCTCTCCGGCGTCTGGTGCGGCAAGCCGGCGATCAGATCGATGCTGATGTTGCCAATGCCGGCCGAACGCAGGCGAGAGATGTCAGACAGCGTGATCTCTCGCGTATGCAGACGGCCGACCGACGAACACTCTTTATCGACGAACGACTGCACGCCCAGGCTGACACGATTGACACCGCAACGAAGCAGCCCATTCAGAACGTCGTTTGTGATCGTGCCCGGCGCGCACTCCACCGTGATTTCGGCTGCGGGCTCTACGGAAAAGTTATTGCGGACAGCCTCAAATATGCGTTCCAGCTGATCGGGCGCAAGGACGGAAGGCGTTCCTCCGCCGAGATAGATGGAATCGGCCCGCTCTTCGAGCGTGCCGCCCAGTTCGCGCGCGATGATTTCCGAGGCCTCTATATCGTCGCAGACCTGCTGCACGTATCGCTCGAAAACCGCGCGCGAAAATACGCCCGACGCAAAGTTGCAGAAGCTGCACTTGGTGCGGCAAAAGGGCACCGAAATGTAGATTCCCAGGGGCATCCGGTTCGTCGTGCTTCCCGCTACTACAGTAGCAGCTTGATGCTCGCGTGGCCGATCTCCCATGTTTTTCCATCCCGCACCCTTGCACCGCCGTCTATATGACTTCCGGCGTTCGTTACAATCATTTAAGGGCCCATGGCAATCCAGGAAGAAGAAGTATTAGGCAAGGCATACGACGCCAGGCTGATGAAGCGCCTGCTGAAGTATTTGCACGCCTATCGCTGGCAGGTTGCCGTCGCCCTTGTCGCAATCGTGCTGAAGGCCGGTGCCGACGTTCTCGGCCCGTATCTCACCAAGGTTGCCATCGACAAATACCTCGCGCGCCACACCGAAGCCCATTCGCTTCTCGACCGCTTCCTGAGCCCACGGCCGCTGACCGGCATCGCGCAGATCGCGGCCATGTACATCGGGCTGTTGCTTGCCAGCTTCCTGTTCGAATTCACCCAGACCTACATCATGCAGTGGACCGGCCAGAAGGTGATGTTCGATTTGCGCAGTGAGATCTTCCGCCACCTGCAACGCCTGCACATCTCGTTTTACGACAGGAATCCGGTCGGCCGCCTCGTCACGCGCGTAACCACTGACGTCGACGCCCTGAACGAAATGTTCACCGCCGGTGTGGTCTCAATCTTCGAAGACATCTTCGTCCTCGCCGGCATTCTGGTAATCATGCTCAACATGAGCTGGCGCCTGGCGCTGATCACCTTTGCCGTGCTGCCGATCATCTTCTACGCGACTTCGATTTTCCGTGGGAAGGTGCGAGACAGCTACCGTCGCATCCGTGTAGCCATCGCCAAGATCAACGCCTATCTTCAGGAACACGTCACCGGCATTGTCGTCCTCCAGTTGTTCAATCGCGAGAAGCGCTCGTACGAGCGCTTCGAAAAGATCAACCGCACGCACATGGACGCCTTCAAGGACGCGATCATGGCGCATGCAGTCTATTACCCCATTGTCGAAGTTCTGTCGGCGACGGCGATTGCGATGGTCATCTGGTTTGGTGGCAACGAGGTTCTGCGCAATGTCGTCACCCTCGGCGTCCTCGTCGCTTTCATGCAGTACGCCCAGCGATTCTTCCGTCCCATCCAGGACCTCAGCGAGAAGTACAACATCCTGCAATCGGCAATGGCGTCCAGCGAGCGCATCTTCAAGCTGCTCGACACGCCCGCGGAGATCGTCTCGCCTGCCAAGCCGAGGGCGCCGCAAGGACCGGGCCGCATCGAGTTCGATCACGTGTGGTTCGCCTATCGCACCATGGCGCAAGCCGCCGCTGAAGCCGCCAGCAAAGGCGAAAAGCTGAAGCTAAACGTCAGCGCCGGCAATCTGGCGGAGGAATGGGATTGGGTGCTGCGCGACGTCTCGTTCGCCATAGAGCCAGGCGAGACGGTTGCGATCGTCGGACACACCGGCGCAGGCAAGACCACGATCATCTCTCTCCTGCTCCGCTTCTATGATGTGCAGAAGGGCGCCATCCGCGTCGACGGCGTCGACATTCGCGAAATGGAGCTGAGCGAGTTGCGCCGCCGCTACGGTGTCGTGCTCCAGGATCCTTTCCTCTTCTCCGGAACGGTCGCGGACAATATCCGCCTGGGCACGCGCTGGATTGAGGACGAGTCAGTGGAAGAAGCGGCCGAGCAGGTCAACGTCGCCGACTTCATCCGCTCGCTGCCGGGCGGCTTTGAGGAGGAAGTCCGCGAGCGCGGCAGCACACTGTCAACCGGACAAAAGCAGCTGATCTCCTTCGCCCGCGCGCTCGCGCACAATCCCAAGATCCTTATCCTCGACGAAGCCACCTCCAGCGTCGATACCGAAACCGAGTTCCGCGTGCGCGAAGCCCTTACTCGCATGGTTGAAGGGCGAACTTCCATCATCATCGCCCATCGCCTGAGCACGATTCAGCGGGCCAACACGATTATCGTCATGCACAAAGGCCAGGTACGCGAGATGGGCTCGCATCAGCAGCTGCTGTCGCAGCATGGGATTTACTGGAAGCTCTACCAACTGCAGTACAAAGACCAGGAGATTCCTGCGCCGGCCGGAATCCCGCCCGGAGAATATTCAGCCCCAGGTGTTACTGTCTCAGCCGACGACTGAGATTCTTATCGGCACGACTGAAGAGCGTGCGTGAGAACTGCCGTCGGAATGCAGCAGCGAGTGCGAATTCCGAAAATCGAGCGCCGTAGGCGCGGCGACAGTTTAGCTCAGGACGGAGCGAAGCGGAGTCCTGGGTCAAGCGGAAAAGCTATTGAGTCCCGTAGGGACGGCACCTTCTCACCCACCTGAAGTCTTGCCTGACACGAGCCCGATTTCTCAGAGATTGCGTAGCTTCGAACTGCTCCGGTTGTGCCGACATAAGAGCGCCGTCGCCCCACCTGTCATAATTCCATTGTGCGAATCCTGATCTCCGCGGGGGAGGCCTCCGGTGAATTCTATGGCGCAGAGCTGATCAAGGCTCTGCGCCGGCAAGTCGCAGATTCTTCCACTATTGAATTTTTTGGCGTAGGCGGCGATCAGATGCGCAATGCCGGCTGCGAGCTTCTGGTCGATGCCCGCGAGATCGCCGAAGTCGGCATCGTCGAGGTCATCAAGCATATTCCGAACATCTATCGCCGCTTTCACCAGGTTGTGGGCGAGGCGCGCCGCCGCCGCCCGGACGCATCGGTCCTCATCGATTTCCCCGATTTCAACCTTCGCCTTGCGCGCGAACTGCACCAGCAGGGCGTGCCGGTCATCTACTACGTCAGCCCTCAGCTATGGGCCTGGAAGCAGGGCCGCATCGAGCGCGTTCGCAAATACGTTCGCGAGATGCTCGTAATCTTCCCCTTCGAGGAGAAGTTTTACTGCGAGCGCGGTATCCCGGCGAAGTTCGTCGGTCATCCGCTCGCCGATCTGCCTGCGCCATGCATCACCCGCGAGGAATTCGCCCGCGAGTATGGGCTCGATCCGCACCGCCAGTGGATCGCCCTGTTACCCGGCAGCCGCCGCGGTGAGGTCTCCTGGATCTTTCCCGTGTTGCTCGAAGCGGCGCAACTTCTGGGCCCCGATTACGTTTACACAGTACCGGTCGCTTCCACGCTCGATGCGAGCTGGATGGCATCTTTCCTGCGCGATTACTCGGGGCCGCCTATCACCTTCACGCGCGACGCACGAGCAACGTTGCTGCACGCGCGCGCAGCCGCCGTCGCCAGTGGCACGTCTACGCTCGAGGCATCTCTCATCGGCACTCCGTTCGCTATGGTCTACCGGGTTGCGCCGCTCACCTGGAGTGTGGGCCGCCGTCTAGTAAAGGTGGACCGCTTCGCCATGGTCAACCTCATCGCCGAGCGGGATGTTGTACCTGAGCTCGTGCAGGCCGAACTCACCCCGGAACGCGTTCGTGATGAGCTGCGCCGCTTGATGCCAGACGCCGAGCCACGCCGGAAGATGATTCAGGACTTCCGCGACGTGAGACAACGGTTGCAGCCGGGGGATGAGGGCGGCAGTGCATCCGAAAGGGCAGCGAGTAGCGTACTTGAGCTTGTGGAACACTCGGGCGGAAGTAGCGACGAATCGTAGTGCGGACGTTTCAGATGCGGAAAGGCAGGCAACGTCCCAGCCTGTAAAAGCGCAGCTTTTGCGCAATTTTTCTATAATTATGGTTAATAGAGTAGGAGTTCTCTTCCCCATGCGCAATGCAGCAAGGCCGGCAGCACGCCTTCTAGTCCTCGGTGTCTGCGTCCTCGTTTCCACTTGTTTTGCGGCTGAGAAGCCGCGGGTGCAGGTCAACGACTACATCATCCATGTCGCCGTCACGCCGCAGACACATCAGCTGAAGGCCCAGGCGCGAGTCAAGTTCACCGCTCTCGACGACATCAACATTGCGACATTCGAGCTGCACAATGCCCTGCGCCCCACGCGCGTGTTGGACGCCAATGGCCAGTCCCTTCCCGTCGAGCGCGTCAGTTCTGATTCAACCGTCCGCATTTCGCTGCCTGCCACGTTAACGAAGGGATCGTCCGACACGCTGTTTTTCGAGTACGAAGGCGCGATCCAATCAGGCGATGACAGCCCCGTGCCCGGACTGAAGCTCGCCTACGTGGGCGACCCGATCACGTATCTTCTGTACGCCGGACGCTGGTTTCCCATGGTCGGCTATGGCACCAACCGCTTCACCGCGACGATCAACGTCAGCGTTCCCCCAGGCTACACCGTGATTGCAAGCGGAAAACAAGGTAATGCCCCTGCTGAAATCGAAGAGAAGACACCACCGTCGCGCAAGGGGCAGCCGCAGGACACGCTCACCCGCCTCGCAACCCCTGCCGGCGGCCAGACAGTCACCTTCACCTACGAGGACCGGCCGAGCTTCCCCGGCACCATCATCATCGGGAAGTATGTGCCGACCAAGAGCACGGAAGGCGGCCTGAACATTACCGTCTACACGACGCCGGAGCACAAAGCCGCCGCCGCTAACTACGCTGACATCGCGACGAAAGAGTTTTTCTTCTTCACGACACTTTACGGGCCACCGTTCAACCAGAAGCTCAGCGTTGTAGAGTTGCCGGACGACACCGTGCCCTCGGCATGGGCGCCCGAGATCGCTGCCCTGGCCGGTCGGTACTTCACGGAAAAAGGAAACTATCGCCTGCTGGCCAACAACATCTCGCATCAGTGGTTCGGAACCATGGTCAGTCCCGCCACTAAGGACGACTGGTGGCTGAGCGATGGTGGCGCGCGCTACTCGGAAGCGCTTTACGTCGAGCACGTCGCTGGCGAAGCTGGCTTTCAGGAAGTCACGAAGGACATGTCGGTCGGCGCGCTGGCGTACGTTTCGGTGCCGCTCGCTGACGTGGGACGCCTGGACTCCTTCTCGCCCGAGTTTCAATCGCTGGTGACGGATAAGGGCGGCATGATTCTTGCGATGTTGGGTTGGGTCATCGGCGAGCAAGCGTTCGACAAGACGATGCGGACCTTCATGTCGCAATATTCCGGCAAGCCGGTTACGGTGGACGACTTTCGCAAAGTCGCCGAACAGGCTTCCGGCCAGCAGCTGAACTGGTTCTTCACGCAATGGCTGAACTCGACCGGCGCGCCGGAGTTCAAGAACAAGTACACGGTATACCGCACGCAGAAAGGTTTTCGCGTTGTCGGCGAGATCTCGCAGGACATGGACCTCTTCCGCATGCCGGTTGAGTTGAGGATCGATACCGACGGCAAAACGGAGAGCAAGCGTATCGAAGTCGAAGGCACCAACTCCGCTTATTCGGTTGATACCTTCGGGCGGCCACGGCGCATCACCATCGATCCCAACAATCAGGTACTACAGAACTCGCAAGATTTGCAGGTGCGAACCTCGATCATGCGAGGTCAGCAGGACATCGAGCAGGGGGATCTGACCGAGGCGCTCAAGGAATTCCAAAAAGCGCTCGACATAAACCGCAACAGCTCGCTGGCGCACTATCGCATCGCCGAAGTTTTCTTCCAGCAACACAACTACCAGTCAGCCGCGAATGCGTATCGCGAAGCGCTCAACGGCGATGGCGAGCCGCGCTGGACCGAGGTCTGGAGCCATATCCAGCTGGGCATGATTTTCGACCTGACGGGGCAGCGCGAGCGCGCGACCAATGAATATCGCCAGGCGCTGCAGACCAACGACAACACGCAGAACGCTCTGGAGACGGCGCGAAAATACCTGCAAACGCCTTACCAGCCGCAAGGCAGCAACGGCGACAAGCCGGGCATGTAGGCTGATTTAATGCGCCAGTTTCAGGCCGCTGAGCGAGGCGGCCTTTTCTTTTGCCACATTGTGGGACATCAACAACACCTGGAATGTTTCGCCCATTCCCGCAGGCGAAATCAGGTGCTTCAACTGCAGTGCAACCTTGGCGCGCTCCTGCGGAAGCTTGCAATCCTGAAAGGCGTCGGCAAACTCCGTCGCCTCGCCGATGCCGATCAGGAATTGCGCTTGCGTGACCAGCCCCAACGGTTCGAACCCGCGTTCAATGCCGCGACCACGCAGCGCCGTGAAGTTGACGTGCGCCGTGATGTCCTGCTCGCCAGGAGCTTCGTACGGTGAGCCACTTGCAGTGTGTTGGCGATAGCACATGATCGTATCGCGATGCCTTCCGGCGAGCTGCTCTTCGCGGGTATAGCCGTAGTCGATCAGCACCAGGAAGCCACGACGGCCGTGGAAGGCAGACGCGATGCGCTCCATCCATTCCAGCGCCAACAGCGGCGCCTCGACGCGCTCGCCTTGCTCGGGATGGATGCCGTAACGATCCAGGAATTCGTTATCGGCAGCGGAGGCGGGAACGAAGGTTTCAACAAAACGTCCGTCTTTGTAGCCGACTCGCAGCGCCCCCCGATAGTCGATAATCTCGACCGGCAGCGCGTCAAAAAACTCATTCCCAAAGATCACAATGTTGTCGCCGGCCTCTGTGAGCGCCGATTCGAAAGAGTCAAAAACGTCGCACCTTGTGCCTGCGATGTGCTCCTCCATGCGCTCGCGTAATTTTCCACGTAGATGTTCCGACTGTTCCACCAGTGTGTAATGCAGAGCCCTAAAGAAATCCGGAAACTGCTTTGCTGACCAGTCGAGAACATCGCGGGCGAACAATCCGCGCCCCGGCCCGAGTTCGATCAGATCGATACGCGGGGGAGAATCCATCGCCCGCCACATCTCTTCGAACTGCCGCGCCACCAGCCGTCCGAACACGGCATGCACGTCGCTGGAGGTATAGAAGTCTCCCGCCTTGCCGAACCGCTCGCGCGCCTGCGAGTAGTAGCCCAGCTCAGGCTCATACAAGCACAGCTCCATGTAACGCGAGAAAGGAATGGGGCCGTTGCGGGCGATCTCTTCGGCGATGCGCTGGCGCAAGGAAAGCCGTGCGCGCTCCTCTGGCGACGGCATCACAGCTTGCCTTCCCGCTCCATCTGCTGGTGTTCCTTGCGATGTTGCGGCGTGCGGATGAACATCTCGACCAGGTAGTCGTGCAGGCAGTCGAACACCTGCCGCTGGAACGTCCACTCGAATTGTGGGTCGTCGAGATCGCGGGGATGAAGGTCGAAGTAGTAGGTGTGTACCGGCGGGTCGGTGAAACGAGGGCGAATGATGAACTCAACTCCTTCGCCTTTGGCGCGAGCATCGAACTCCACCAGCGGATGCTCGTAAAGCCGGAGTTGTTGCCGCACGCGCTCCAGGCGAGTGGAAGTCATTCCGGGATTGTAGCAAGTGGAAAGGGCGGTAAGGTCAGCCCTCGGAGGTGAGCTTTCGCCGGTGGTGTTCTTTCAGGATACAGCAGTCCATCACGACGAAGATGCCCGCCTGGCGCGCCTTTTCAGCAGCCTCTTCGTGGATTATGCCTTCTTGCATCCAGATAACCGGGGCCTTGATCTGGATGGCCTCGTCTACGACTTCCGGCACAGCTGAAATCCGGCGGAAGACGTTCACAATGTCGACTTTTTCGCGGAGATCGAGCAGAGACGGATACGCTTTCTCGCCCTCCCAATCGGTGATGTTGGGATTAACGGGAATAATGCGGTATCCCTGCGAGCGCATGTAATGCGAGACGCCGTAGCTGGGCCGCAAGGGCGAGTCGGTGAGGCCGACGACCGCGATGGTCTTTGCGGTTTGAAGCAGCTCGGTGATGCGATCGGATTCTGAGGCGGACAATGCCGGTTTCTCCGCAACTGATTAAGTCGGTGCAATCCAATGTTACATTCGCCGAAGAATCCTTCACGGTCGGCAAATGTTTCGGTTCACGTGCCGTCCTTACGAGGCTGAGACGACTTTCCAATCCTACCCAGGACTCCGGCCGCGGCGGCCCGTCCTGGGCTAAACTGACGCCGCGCCTACGGCGCTCGATTCTCTGCAGTCGGCGTGCGTCATCGAATTCCGGAATCCTGTTTTCATACAGACACCCACGTTTTTTACAAACACTCTCAGGTTCAGGTCACGGCTGCGCGTCACGTGGGCGGACGAAACAGGGAGTCTTTATATGCGAAGCGTCGCTACTGCGGTGCGACACTGACAACTGACAACCGGCAACTGACAACTGCTTCACCCCAACGCCTGCTCCAAATCCGCGATCAGATCTTCAACATCTTCGATGCCGACGGAAATGCGCACCATGCCATCAGTCAAGCCGATGGCCTTGCGGCCCTTCTCGCCGATAGCCGCGTGGGTCATCGTCGCCGGATGTGAGATGAGCGTTTCTACCCCGCCCAGCGACTCGCCCATGGTGCACACGCGCACGCGCTTCAGCACGCGCTTGGCGTTGGCAAGCGATCCGGTCTCGAAGGTAATCATCGAGCCGAAGCCCCACATCTGCCGGCATGCCAGCTCGTGTTGCGGGTGACTCTTCAGTCCGGGGTAGAAGACTTCCTTGACCTTGCGATGCCGGGTGAGGAAGTCGGCCATGGCGCGGCCGTTTTCGTCGTGCTGCTCCATGCGAACGGCGAGCGTCTTGGTGCCGCGCAATACCAGCCAGCACTCGAATGGCGACATGATGGCGCCAGCCGCCTTCTGGATGAATGCCAGCCTCTCAGCCTGCTCGCGCGTGGTGCAGACCAGCACGCCGCCCAGGCCGTCGCTGTGGCCGTTGAGGAACTTCGTTGTCGAGTGCATCACCATGTCCGCGCCAAAGCGGATCGGCTGCTGGAAGTACGGCGACATGAAGGTGTTGTCGACGACCACTTCGCAGCCGCGCTTATGAGCGATCTCGCTGACGGCGGCGATATCGGTGAGGCCCATCAGCGGATTCGTCGGCGTCTCGATGTAAACGTAGCGCGTGTTCTTACGGATGGCGCGCTCGACGTTGCGCGCATCGGTGGTGTCCACGTAGGTGAACTCCAGACCGAAGTTCGTCATGATCTGATCGAACAGGCGAGGCACGCCGCCGTAAAGATTGTTGGAGGCGACAACGTGATCGCCGGCCTTCATCAACTGGCAGAGCGCGCCGACCGCAGCCATTCCGCTGGCGAACACCGGCGCGGCGATACCGCCTTCGAGCGACGCGAGGTTCTCCTCCAGCCGCGTGCGCGTGGGATTGCCGGCGCGAGAGTAGTCGTAGCCTTTGGTTTTGCCCAGCTCTTCCTGTGCGTAGGTCGACGTGGCGAAGATGGGAGGAGCTACGGCTCCGGTGGATGGATCGGCTTCATTGCCGGTGTGGATGGCGCGAGTGGAAAAACCGAGAGTGTTTTGCTTAGGCATAGAAAATCAATTAACCACAGAGACACAGAGACACAGAGGTTTTCAAATCAGAGAACCCGTCGCCGGATTCCGTCTTTTAGCACTGGCACGTTGAAGTTCATGAGGAGCCCGATGCGTAAGCCTGATAAGCGCAAATATGTGAGGAGCTGCGCCTGATGAACCGGCAGTATGCCTTCAATAGCCTTTAGTTCGAGGATGACCTTCTCCTCGACAATGAAGTCGATTCGGTACCCGCAATCAAGCTTCACGTCTTTATAGACGAGAGGCAATTCGACCTGCTGACGAAACCTAAGCCCATGGAGCTGCAGCTCATGAGACAGACACGCCTGGTACGCAAATTCTAAAAGCCCAGGCCCCAATACACGATGGACATCAATGGCTGCCGAGATGATAGCTCTTGTTACCGCTTGTTCAGCATCAATTGGCAGCATGCCGTTGCGCACAAGGCGGGTCGGCCTAAATGAGGATGATGAAGTTGTTCTCAAGCGGCCTCTCTTCCTCCGACCTGAGAACCTGGAATTGCTACTCAGAATTTTAAACCTCTGTGTCTCTGTGTCTCTGTGGTTAATTAATGCTTTTCGTTGAAGTGAAAGATGTCTTTAGACAGGTACCGCTCCGCCGAATCGGGGATGATTGTCGCTACGCGCTTGCCCGGCCCTAGTCGCTTTGCAATCCCGACCGCCGCAAACACATTCGCTCCAGAACTCGATCCCGCCAGCACGCCTTCAATCGCCGCCAGCTTCTTCACCATCTCGAATGCGTCGTGATCGTTGACGGCGATGATCTCGTCGGCGAGCGAGCCGTCGAAGGTCTTCGGAATGAAGCTAGCGCCGATGCCTTCCACTTCGTGGTCGCCCTTTTCGCCGCCGCCTAACACCGATCCCTGCGTCTCCACCGCGATCGCCAGCGTGTGCGGATTGCGTTCCTTCAAGTACCGCGAGACACCTGTAAACGTCCCGCCCGTTCCGCAGCCAATAACAATCGCGTCGACCTGCCCGCCGAGCTGTTCATAGAACTCGCGGCCGGTGGTCTCGTAGTGGAAGTTGGGATTGTCCTGATTTTCGAATTGCCCAGCGATGAAGGAGTTGGGGGTGCGGGCGGCGCGCTCTTTGACATAGTCGATTGCGGCCTGCATACCATCGGCCTGAGGGGTGCGAATCACCTCTGCGCCGAAGGCCTCCATGAGCGAAACTTTCTCCTGCGAGAAACCTTCCGGAACGGCCAGCACGGTTTTGTACCCGCGGCCGCAGGCAATCAGCGCCAGCCCAACACCGGTGTTCCCCGCAGTTGCCTCGAATATCGTTGCGCCCGGCTTCAACCTGCCGTCGCGTTCCGCCTTCGAAATCATGCCGAGCGCAGCGCGGTCCTTGATGCTGCCGCCGGGGTTCAGGTACTCCAGCTTGGCGTAAATGCCGGCGCCGCCGGGTGGCGAGAGCTTCCGCAGATGAAGGATAGGAGTGTTGCCGACCAGTTCCGTAATTTCTTCAGCAACATGGAGAGAGGCCATTTCAGCAGTCTTCATGGGCATTCAGACAATAACCTTCAAGGTTACGTGAAGGAGAATGAGACGGTCAAACAGAGGTCCGAGAGGAGGAGAGCGTCTTTTTGAGCAATGTCAGAGCACCCGAGAACAGAAAGGGGCCCTCGACTACGTGAGCTCGCTCGCCTTGCGATCGGGCCCGCTGCGCTCGTGATGACAACCCATCGGTGCTGCTGTACTCGCGGATCTTAGGCCTTCGCCGCTCCTGGCTTACTCTGGATCAGCTGGCGCAGCACGTATTGCAGGATGCCTCCGTGCTTGTAGTACAGGACCTCCTGCGGTGTATCGATGCGCACGGTCGCGTGCAGCTCGATGACCGCGCCATCCGGCTTGGTCGCGCGCACCTTCACCGTCTTGCCGGGCCCGAAGTTCTCCAGCACGTCAACCAGGCCGACGATGTCGAACGATTCTTCGCCGGTCAGGCCGTGAACCTCGGCGCTTTCTTCTTCCAGAAATTGGAGCGGAAGAATGCCCATGCCGACCAGGTTCGAGCGGTGGATGCGTTCGAAGCTCTCGGCCAGCACGGCGCGGACGCCGAGAAGTCTCGGACCCTTGGCTGCCCAGTCGCGCGAGGAGCCTGAGCCGTACTCCTTGCCGGCCAGCACGATTAGCGGAACTCCGGCGGCGCGATACTGCTCTGAAGCGTCGAAGATGGTCATCTCATCGCCCTGGGGCATGTAACGCGTGGAAGATCCTTCGCGATGCGGCGTGAGCTTGTTGCGCAGGCGGACGTTGGCAAAGGTCCCGCGCATCATGACTTCGTGATTGCCGCGGCGCGAACCGTAGGAGTTGAAGTCTACCGGCTTCACGCCATGGTTGACGAGGTATTGGCCCGCGGGGCTGTTGGGCTTGATCGATCCGGCGGGCGAGATGTGATCCGTGGTTACGCTGTTGCCGAGATAGCAGAGCACGCGCGCGCTGGAGATGTCCTTCACGGGAGCGGGCTTCGCCGGCATGTTCTCGAAGTACGGAGGATTCTTTATGTACGTAGATTGCTCGTCCCAGACGAAGTTCTCGCCTTCAGGGACCTTCAGTCCGCGCCAGCGCTCGTCGCCCTTGAAGACATCGCTGTAGCTCTTCTGGAAGAGATCGCCGGTGATGTACTTGCGTACGACCTCGTCGACCTCTTCCGCGGTCGGCCAGATGTCTTTGAGGTAGACGGGCTGACGCTTGCCGTTATGGACGTAGCCGAGCGGCTCCTTGTAGACGTCAACATCGATGCGTCCGGCGAGGGCGTAAGCGACGACCAGCGGCGGCGACATCAGGTAGTTCGCCCGCACTTCCGAGTTGATGCGGCCCTCGAAGTTGCGATTGCCGCTGAGCACCGACGCGACGACGAGATCTTTCTGCGTGACGACGTCGGAAACTTCCTGCGGCAGCGGGCCCGAGTTGCCGATACACGTGGTGCAGCCGTAGCCGACAAGGTTGAACTTCAGCTTTTCCAGGTACGGCATCAGTCCGGAGCGCTCGAGGTACTCGGTGACGACCATCGATCCCGGAGCGAGCGAGGTTTTCACCCACGCCGGAACGGTCAGCCCTTTCTCCACCGCTTTCTTTGCCAGCAGACCGGCAGCGACAAGTACTGAAGGATTCGAGGTGTTCGTGCAGCTGGTGATGGCAGCAATGACCACGCTACCGTGATTCAAAGCTTCATCGAGCTTCACGTGCTCCTGCACAGCACTCTGCTGCGAGTCGATGCCGGCAGCGTGTCCGCCTTCACTTTCCCAGCGCTCCCCTTGCTTGGGCGGGACCTGCTGGCCGGGTTTCAACAAGCTGGGCAGCGCCTGCTCAAACGATTTTGCCGCCGCGGAGAGCGAGACGCGGTCCTGGGGACGCTTCGGGCCAGCGATGCTGGGCTCCACGGTCGCCAGATCCAGCTCCAGAACGTGGGTGTACTCCGCTTCCGGCGTACTCGCGGTGTGGAACATACCCTGCTCTTTGCAGTACGCCTCAACCAGCGCGATCTGCTCCTCGCTGCGTCCGCTGAGGCGCAGGTAGCGTAGCGTTTCTTCATCGACGGGGAATATGCCGCAGGTGGCGCCGTATTCGGGACCCATGTTCGCGATGGTGGCGCGATCGGCGAGCGGCAGTTTGTGCAGCCCGGGGCCGAAGAACTCGACGAACTTACCGACGACGCCATGCTTGCGGAGCATCTCAGTAACGGTGAGAACCAGATCCGTCGCGGTCGAACCGGTGGCAAGCTTGTTCTTCAGCCGCACGCCAACAACCTGCGGAATCAGCATGGAAACTGGCTGGCCAAGCATCGCCGCCTCGGCCTCGATGCCGCCGACGCCCCAGCCCAGTACGCCCAGGCCGTTGATCATCGTCGTGTGTGAATCCGTTCCGACAAGCGTGTCGGGATAGGCCAGCGGCTTGCCCGTCTCGCCATTGCCGCCAACGAACACAACGCGAGCCAGATACTCAAGGTTGATCTGGTGAACGATACCCGTGTCCGGCGGAACGATAGCGAAGTTCTTGAAGGCGCCCTGTCCCCAACGTAGGAAGGCGTAACGCTCTTTGTTGCGCTGGAACTCCAACTCGGCGTTGAGCTGAAACGCCTTCGCGCTGCCGAACTCATCTACCTGGACGGAGTGGTCGATGACCAGTTCAGCAGGCTGGAGCGGATTGATCAGGCTCGGATCGCCGCCCAGAGCCTTCATGGCGTCGCGCATGGCGGCGAGATCCACAACCGCGGGTACGCCGGTGAAGTCCTGCAACAGCACGCGGCTGGGCATGAACGCGATCTCCTGCACCGGAACCGTCTTGCCTTTCCACGAGGTGAGCGCGCGAACGTCATCGGCCTTAACGGTTTTGCCGTCTTCACGGCGCAGCAGATTCTCCAGCAGAATGCGAAGCGAGTAGGGCAGGTGCGTCGTGGCACAACCCTGTTTCTCCAGCGCATCAAGACGGTAGATTTCAAATTCGCGCTTGCCGACGCGCAGAGTGGAACGACTGCCAAAGCTGTTCATGGGTGAGTCCCTTCTACTGATATTGAGGATTTAGGAGAGGGCGCGGATTCCAGCAATGACCGAACCTTTTATCTTAAATCCAGACGCGCGGAACCGGAATAGCGGCGGATCACCTATTAGTTGCAGAAGGCGGATTCACCGCGGAGACAGGAAGGTTCTTGCAAAACTTGGAATAGTGGCGTTCACCGCGTCTTCTTCTGGAGCTCCAGACACTCATCGTGCAGCTTGGCGTCGTGGGTGAGGCCGTCGGCCACCGTACATTCCTCAAAGGCGGCCTTCGGATCGGAGTCCTTCAGCAAGTTCATGAGCATGATGTGAGGAGTCGGCCAGTCAGGTGAGAGCTTGGCCGCTTCGCGCAACTCGGCAACAGCGGCGGGCATGTCTTTCTTCTTCTGGTAAACGATGGAGAGGTTGTAATGCGCGCTGGCGTTCTTCGGCTGGATGCGCAGAGCTTCCTTGTACTCGGCAATAGCCTCATCCGGCCGGCCGGCATCATCCAGGGCACTGCCCAGGTTCATGCGCGTTTCCGCGCTGTTGGGCTGCAGTGCCAGGGCGGCTTTGTAATGCTGAATTGCCGCGTTGTAGTCACGCCGGGCATACAGCACATTGGCCAGATTATTTTGCGCGCTAGCCATTTTGGGATTGAGCCGAACCGCTTCCTCATACTCCGCAACGGCGCCCTTGAGATCACGGTTGTGCTTAAGGGCAAGCCCGAGATTGTTGTGCGCGTTGGCATCGTCGGGCCGCAGGCGAACCGCTGTCTTCAACTCCGCGATCGCCTCAGCGTAGCCTTCACGGTCAAGATAGAGGCGTCCCAGGTTGTAGTGGGCCTCAAAGTAGTCGGTATAGAGCCTGATCGCATCTTTGTATTCGGCGATTGCGTTCTGCGAGTTGCCATCACGCTCAAACTGCACCGCCGAATGGAAATGGCGTTCCGCTTCGACAGGAATAAGTTTCTCCTGCTTGTCCGCCGAAGCGACTGGGGGGGTCGCAGGCTGCTGATTTGTGCTGGGAGGCTGCTGCGAATTCTGGGACGGCGGCATCTTTTGCGGATGCGCCGATAATTGCGGCGACGGCTGTGGTTGCGGCGCGTCCTGAGCGCGAAGAAATGCATTCCAGCTTAGGGGCGCGATCAGCACGCATAAGGCGCCGAGGCCTAAGCATTCTTTCACACGGAAGTTCATATTTGAGACTACGTGAAGTATATCGTTTGCTGTTCGGGCATGTAGGGGCGCGGCTCAGTCCTGCTTCGGCTTCGGCGGCTCGTGAATAGCGGTGGCGGCCTGCTTCATCTTCTGGAATTCCCCCGTCTGGTAGCCGTAGCCCTGATGCGGCAAACGGGCAGCTTCTTCCCGGATGGCCCTGGAGCGGTTCTCGGGATTGGGATGATCGGCGAGAAACTCCAGAGCGCCGGCGCTTGTCGAGTTCAACTTCTTGAAGAACCTGGCCATCTGAACGGGATCGTATCCCCCCTCGGCCATCAGGTGCGAACCCATGAGATCGGCCTGACTTTCGTCAGTGCGCGAGAACTTCAGCAATACGCTGTCCGCACCGAGTCCGATGCCAAGCTGCGTCAGTTCCCCCATCAACGTATCGCTATCGGTCAGCTGGCCGGCAAGGGCGAGAGGGATTTGAATCAGGTTTGCCTTGCTCGCCTGGTTTGTACCGTGGCGCAGGATCACGTGCGACATTTCGTGTCCCATCACGCCCGCAAGCTGCGCTTCGTTGTCCACCGCCTTAAGCAAACCCGTGTTGATGAACATGGGGCCGCCGGGCAGGGCAAAGGCGTTGATGGCCGGATCCGCAACGACTTCGAATGTGAAGGGGAAGCCGCTCTCTTTCGCTTCGCGCGATGCGGCCAACCGTTTGCCGACCTCATTCACGTAAGCCGTGAGTACCGGGTCGTTGACGATGGTCGATTTCTTACGGACTTCCGCCGCGGCTTCCTTGCCGAGTTGGATGTCCTGCTGCTTCGTAAAGAGATTGAAGCCCGGCTTGAGCTCGGTAGGGCTCTGAGCTGGAGCGGCAATCACCAGCAACAGAGCGATTGCTATGGCGTGCAGTGATCGGTAAGCTCGACTGGGAATTTTGCACAGCACGGGTGACAACATCTTCTGGAAGTAAATCTTACATTGAATTGAACACCCGTTAACGGCAAACGTTGCGCCAAGGATTCTAAGTCGAGGGCAGCAATACACCTTGTTTCCAGGGCTCACGTGCTGGGGCTACGTTTGTGTCGCCCTTCGTGCTATTTCCCGACACCGAGACCGCTTGCAGGAACATACCCGGGCTGCTATATAAATCGAACATCCGGCCGACCCGCCCGGTTGCCATGGACCAACGCAGCTTCCAGAGGCTTCTTCGTCGTACGGTTGCTTTGCCCGTAGTGCTGCTGGTGTTGCTGGCAGCGACTTTGGTGGTTGAGATCCTGTTGCTCTCCGTTTCCCTGCGCTGGGTTGATCATTCCGATCAGGTCATCTCCACGGCCCGCCAGCTGCAGCGGCAAATTATCCAGATGGAAACCGGCCTTCGCGGCTATTACCTGACCGGTGACCAGAGTTTTCTCGACTCCTATAACGACGCAAAGTCGAAGGTGCCGGAGCAGGTCGAAAATCTGCTTTCCTTGACTTCAGACAATCCCTCTCAGCAACACCGGCTGAAAGAAGTTCGCGAGGTGAATGATCGCTGGATGCAGTGGGCGGACGCGCAAATGCGACAGGGGCATCAAAATCCTCCTTCGCCGTCGGATCTGCTCATTGGCCAGCAAGTGATGAGTGAGGGCCGTCAGCGACAGCGCGAGTTCGTTGCCGCGGAAGAAGCTTTGCGCAACAGACGCTCTGCGCAAACCAAGGCATTGAACGACACGATCGTCGGCTCGGCAGTCGGGCTGTCGTTGCTGATCGCTTTCCTGCTCTTTACGCTGACCCGGCGGGAATTGCTCGCGCTGTCATCTACGTATGAGCGCCATCTGCAGGCGGAGGAGAAGCAAAAACAACAGCTGAAGGAGAGCCGTGAATGGCTGCAAATCACCCTGAAAAGCCTGGGAGAGGCGGTGGTCTCGACGGACAAAGGCGGCAAGGTGTCGTTTATCAATCCGGCAGCGCAGAGGCTAACGGGATGGGATGAGACGGCAGCCGCAGGTCATCTCTTCAGCGAAGTCGTGAGTCTTAGCGACGAGCGAACCCGGCTCCAGGTCGACGACCCGATTCAGGCGGTGCGGCGCGCGCAGCACGTCGTTGGCTTCTCTAATAGCCTGATGCTCACCAGTCGCGCCGGCAAAGAGTACCCGGTGGAATTGACCGGCGCACCAATTCTCGCGGGCAGCGGACAATTGCTCGGGGTGGTCGTGGTTTTCAGGGATGTAACCCAACGGCGGCAAACCGAGCAGACTTTGCGCTCCAGCGAGCGCATGAACCTGGCCGGACGATTATCGGCCACGATCGCGCACGAGATCCGCAATCCTCTCGACACGGTTTCGAACCTGATTCACCTGTTGCAGCACCATCAGAAACCGGACCCAACTTCCGCCGGCTACTTGCAGATGGCGTCGGAAGAAGTAGCACGGATCGCGCAGATCACCAGCCAGCTGCTCACCTTTCATCGTGAAGCGCGCAGTCCAGTTCAGGTGAATCTTACGGACGTGCTGGAAAGCGTGCTGGTAGTGTTCGCGCCGCAGATCAAGCAGAACCACATCATCGTGGAGCGCCGATTCGACGCAATA
>Ga0126381_100001071_pt1 | contig 29611 bp, 27 predicted proteins | sample PanSoiMetPlot_28_FD_96465 | JGI IMG/M metagenome (GOLD analysis project Ga0126381, IMG submission 96465) | Tropical forest soil microbial communities from Panama - MetaG Plot_28 | ecosystem: Environmental > Terrestrial > Soil > Tropical forest > Bulk soil | place: Panama | collected 2016-02-17
ACCTCATCCCGGTCGCCCAGATTGAGCGCGGCCAGATTCGATTCGCAATTAGCCAGCAGGTTGCCGTGGCTCAGCACGACTCCCTTGGACTCACCCGTCGTGCCCGAGGTGTATATGATGGTAGCGACGTCGGAATGACTGGCTTCGGCGAGGCTGGCTTCCGATGCGTCGGTAATGCTCTCCAAGCTGACGTGGCGTGTGCGCGTTACTCCCCCGGCCACGGCGGGCGCGTCCGCGCGCATCGTCACAAGCGTCTCCAAATCGGCCAGCCGGTCTGTCACCGCCGCCAACTTCTTCATATTCTCGTCGCCGTGCACGGCGACGGCGCGGGCGCCTGAGTCGCCCAGCACGTGCTCGATTTCATCGGCGGCACTGGTTGGGTATAGCGGCACGACAACTCCACCCATGCCCAGTACCGCCAGATCGACGATCACCCATTGCGGGCAGTTTTCGGCCAGGATTCCGACCCGGTCGCCGGGCCGCAGCCCGAGCTTAAGAAGTCCGGCGCGCACGCGGCGGCTGGCGCCCGCGATATCTGACCACGACAAATCAGTCCAATGGCCGTCGCGTTTCTCCCTCAAAAAGGCGCGCTTCCCGTATTTGGCGGCGTTGTGTTCGAAGGCGTGCCCAAGCGAAGGCGCTGATGTCATCTGGTTTGCAAGCTCCCGGCTTCTTTGGCGCTCTATTTAGCCCGAAAAGAGGTCCATACCAAGCGCGCTGGCGGGGCAGGGGATGTCCGGCACCGGTAGCCTTGCCTGGCGGAATGCGCTCTTGCAATATTTGCGGGTGCGGCCTAGTGTGCCGGAGATTCGCGCGGGTGCGGCCTGCGGGTTGATTTGCTTATTAGACCAGGTTCGGAGCCATATCCAGTATTTTTAATTTCCGAAAGCTTGTCCGTCGCCGCATAATACCCCGCTGGGTTAGGCGGCCGCGGGCCGCGCTTTCCACGACGTCTAGCGGAGATCGAAAGGTTGTCTGAATGATCGAACATTTTTGGTTACCTGAAGGAATCTCCACATACTCGCCACGCATCGATTTCCTCTTCACGCTTATCTTCTGGATCACTGCCGTGGTGTGGGCCTTGGTTACCATCGCGATGGTGGTTTTCATGGTCAAATACCGCACCCGTCCGGGGCGCAAAGCTACTTACATAGAGGGCAATCCCCGCCTGGAAGTGCTGTGGACGACGGCGACCGCCGTGATCCTGATCGCCCTGGCCCTGCTGAGCCGCTCGACCTGGGCCAATATCAAGGAGCAGGGGCCGCCGGGCGATGTCTTCTATAAGGTTACGGCCAAGCAGTTCAACTGGGAGATCACCTACCCGGGACCCGACGGCAAGTTGGGCACGGCCGACGATGTGACGGTGGAGAATGATTTTCACGTCCCGGTCAACAAGGTGGTGCGTTTCGAACTTCAGTCAAAAGACGTTATACATAGCTTTTTCGTGCCCTGGATTCGGTTGAAGCAGGACGCGGTCCCGGGCCGAATAATCCACGTCTGGTTCGAGGTCACCAAAACAGGCCAATGGGAAATCCCCTGTGCGGAGTTGTGCGGCTTCGGCCATTCGGGGATGAAGGGCACGCTGTATGTTCAGTCCCAGGCGGATTTCGAGAAATGGCTCAAGGACAAGTACAGCCAAAAGTAGACAGGCTAAAGGATTTCCTTGCAACCAATGAGTCAAAGGATCGGGTCATATGAGTAGTACTCCGGCTGCGGCGATTCACGTCGGGCATGCCGAGCATCACGAACTCGGCTTCATTCGAACCTACATCTTCTCCACCGATCACAAGATGATTGCCAGGCAGTTCCTGTTCCTGGCGCTGTTCATGATGTCGATCGGCGGCCTGATGGCGATGCTGATGAGGTGGGAACTGGCGTGGCCGGAAACCGCCGTGCCGTTTATGCACTGGGTGCCCGAACCCTATATGTATGACGGCGCCATCCCGCCTAACACCTACAACTCGATGTTCACCATGCACGCGACCATCATGATCTTCTTCGTGGTCATGCCGATTCTGGTCGGATGCTATGGCAACTTCCTTATTCCCCTGATGATTGGCGCGCGGGACATGGCTTTCCCGGTCCTCAACATGCTGTCGTTCTGGGTCGGCGCCGTCGCGGGCGTGATAATGCTGTCGTCGTTTTTCGTCTCCGGCGGGCCGGCAGCCGCGGGATGGACCTCGTATGCGCCATTAAGCGCAGTGCCCGTCTATACCGGGGTCGATTGGGGGCAAAACCTCTGGTGTATCAGCCTGATCGTCCTGGGCGTTTCCTCGCTGATGGGCTCGATCAATTACATCACCACTACCATCAATATGCGGACCAAGGGCATGACCTTCTTCCGCCTGCCGCTGGTTGTCTGGTCGCTTTTCATCACCGCGATCCTGCTGCTGTTGGCGCTGCCGGTGCTGACCACGGCGCTGGCGCTGCTGCTGTTCGACCGCCTGGCCGGAACCCACTTCTTCCTGCCGGCCGGCGGCGGAGAACCGCTGCTGTGGCAGCATCTGTTCTGGTTCTTCGGCCATCCCGAGGTGTACATCATGATCCTGCCCGGTATGGGCATCGCCTCGGAGCTAATCGCCACTTTCTCGCGCAAGCCGATTTTCGGCTACCGCGCGATGGCCTATGCGATGGCGTCGATTGCCTTCCTGTCGTGGGTCGTGTGGGGCCACCATATGTTCCAGTCGGGTATGAATCCTGCCCTCGGCAGTGGTTTCATGATAACGACCATGATCATCGGGGTGCCCTCGGCGATTAAGACCTTCAACTGGCTAGGGACCATTTACAAAGGGGACATCCATTACACCACCGCGATGATGAACGGGCTGGCGTTTGTGGCGATGTTCGTGATCGGCGGCCTGTCGGGTATTTTCATGGCCTGCACGCCGGTGGACATGTTCATTCACGACACCTACTTCATCGTTGCGCACATCCACTACGTTCTGTTTGGCGGCAGCCTGTTCGCCATCTTCGGCGCGATCGTCTACTGGTTCCCTAAAATGTTCGGCAGGATGATGAACGAGACGCTGGGCAAGATCCATTTCTGGATCACCTTCATCGCATTCAACTGCACCTTCTTCCCCATGCACATACTGGGCATGAACGGTCATATGCGCCGGATTTACAATCCGCTTCAGTATGACTTCCTAAAGCCCATTCAACCCATCAATGTCTTCATCTCGATCAGTGCCTTTGTGCTCGGCGCGGCCCAGTTCATCCTGCTCGCGAACATCATTTGGAGCCTGGCGAAGGGCAAAAAGGCCGAGGACAACCCCTGGCATGCGAACACCCTTGAATGGACTACGCATACGCCGGTGGGACATGGCAACTGGGATGGACCGTTGCCGGTGGTTTATCACGGTCCTTACGAATACAGCTCGCCGCTTACTACCGACGACTATCTGCCGCAGAACGTCGAGGTGACGGGCAAAGCCGCGGTGGCCCACTGATTAAGGCAAGGTCAGCGGCCCCCTTGAATCATTCAGGCCTCGTGGATTCACGCAGATGAGCAATGACAATGCGATGGCGGGCGCGGCGCAATTCGATAACGGATCGCGCGCGCTTCATCGCTACGCCAGGTTGCTGGCCGGAGCGACCTTCATTTTGATTTTCGCCGGCGGCCTGGTGACTTCCACCGGCTCCGCGTTGGCGGTGCCGGATTGGCCGCTTTCGTTTGGCAAGTTCTTTCCCAAAATGCAGGGTGGAGTGCTCTACGAGCATGGCCATCGGATGATCGCCGGCACTGTTGCGCTGATGACGTTGGCACTGGCGATTTGGGCTTGGCGCACCGAAAGGCGCCGATTCGTCCGCAATCTAGCGTTCGCGGCTTTCGGCCTCGTGATTATCCAGGCGGTCCTGGGCGGACTGACGGTCCTGCTCCTGCTGCCGCTGTCGATTGCCGTCAGCCACGCGGCGACGGCGCAGGCCTTCTTTTGCCTGACCATCGCGCTGGCGCTGTTCACGAATCCAGCCTGGCGCAGGCTGCCGGCCGTGGCAGCGGCGCGAGAATGGCCCCGCTTGCCGGCGTTGGCCGCAGTTACCACGGGCGTGATCTATCTCCAGATCCTGATTGGCGCGGTGATGCGCCACATGGGTGCAGGATTGGCGATCCCTGACTTCCCGCTGGCCTTCGGCAAGCTGGTGCCAGCGTTGGAGTCACTACCGGAGCAGATCAACTATGCGCATCGGCTCGGCGCGATCGTGGTCAGCATCTTTGTCTGTTGGAGTGCTGTCGAAGTATTGCGATTTTACGCCAGGGAGTCGCTGTTGCGCCGCCCGGCGCTTGGGATGCTGGCGCTGCTGGCGTTGCAAATCACTTTGGGCGCGTTGACGATTCTGAGCGGCCGCGCGGTCGTCCCGACCACCGCTCATGTCGCGATTGGCGCAGCGCTGCTCGCTACCAGCCTCGCCCTCACACTGCGGGCGTTTCGCTTGATTGACGGTCGGCTGGTTGAAAGCTCCGGCCGGGAATTAGACGGCGTCCACGCCCAATCGGGCATCTTGCAAAGGCAGGTCACCGCGTGAACCCGCGAGCCGCAGTTCTTGAGTTGGAATTGCCGCGGTCCAGACCGCTGTCCTACTTTGCCCTGGTCAAGCCGCGGGTTCTGACGATGGTGCTGGTCGCCACTTTGACCGGCTTTTATCTGGCTTCCGCGGGCCACCTGGACCTGCGCCTGGCGCTGGCGCTGATGATTGGGACGGCGATGGCCGCCGGGGGCACCTTTTCGCTCAACCAGTACATGGAGCGCGACCTTGACGCCCGCATGGAGCGGACGCGCAGCCGCCCGCTTCCATCCGGCAACCTGCATCCGGCGGAAGCATTGTGGTTCGGAACCGCGATGACAATCGCCGGTTTGGCCTATCTCTATGTAGCGGTCAACGCTGCCGCCGCCGCCGTGACCGGAGCCACCGCGATCATTTACCTGCTGGCCTACACGCCGCTTAAGCGGGTGTCGTCGCTGTGCACCGCCGTCGGGGCGATTCCCGGAGCGCTGCCGCCGGTGGCCGGATGGGCCGCGGTCCGCGGCAGTATCGATGCGCCCGCCTGGACCCTGTTTGCTATCATGTACCTGTGGCAGCTGCCGCATACGCTGGCGATCGCGCAGCTATACCGCGAAGATTACACGAGGGCGGGTATTCACTTGCTCGGAATCGAAGACACCGGCGGAAGGGGCACGGCCGGACAGGTGATACTCAACACGCTGGCTCTGATGGGAGTCGCGCTGTTGCCGACGCTGCTGGGCTTCGCCGGTATCAGCTATATGGTGGTTGCGTTGGTGCTGGGTGTCTTGATGCTCACCAGCGGATTTCAGTTCGCGGCCAGGCCCGACGCTACGGGAGCGCGGCGGGTAATGGTAGCGTCGTTGATTTATCTGCCGGCGCTGTTGCTGGCGATGGTGTTGGACAGGATTTAAGACAAGGTTCGGTCGGAACGCGGATGGCTTTAGCATCGGGAGAGGCCCCTGAGGAGCGGAATCGAAAGCTCGGCGGCATCCTGGTCGGCGTCGTATTGGCGCTGATCGTGATCGCCGTAATCAGGGTACTCACGCATAATTGAGATGGCGCAGCAATCAAACGTGGCGGCGATTCCGCTCAGGCGTTTGCCGGCCTCAAAGCGGCCGAAGTTCGGCGACCGTCCGCCTCCGGGTGACGGAGGCCGTCAAGCGCCCATCATCGATAACGCTCATCTGGCCGTGTTCATGTTGGTGGCGGGCGAAACGATGCTGTTCGCCGGGTTCATCGGCTCATTCCTGGTGTACAAGCTGGGCGCGCCTTTTTGGCCTCCGCCCGGATTGCCGCGCCTGCCAATTCAGCTTACCTGGGCCAACACCTTGGTGTTGCTGACCAGCGGGGTGACGATGTACCTGGCGGTGCGCGCGGTACGCCGCAACCGGCTTTTACTGATGCGCGTATTCCTTGCGATCACAGTCTTGCTCGGTACCACCTTTCTGGTGGTGCAAGGCAGGGAATGGGTGAGGCTGATCGCCCATGGTTTGCATCTCTCCAGCGGTACTTACGGTGCGACCTTTTACACACTCATCGGCCTGCACGGGTTTCACGTGCTGTGCGCGGTGCTCTGGCTGCTGGGCGTTTTCGTGGCGGCGATGGCGGGGCGGTTCACGGTGTTTCGCCATTCCGCAGTTGAGATTTGCGCGATCTATTGGTATTTCGTTTGCGCGGTCTGGCCGGTGTTATTTTACCTGGTCTATTTTTAGGCCGGGCAGGAGCGAGCAGTGAAGCGAATTTTAGAAGACAAATGGCAGGCGGCGGCGTCCGCTGTGGCGCTGATCCCGGCGGTTGCGGGCGACGCTCATGCCTGTGCGATGTGCGGTCTGCCGGCCGGCGATATCGCAACCCACGCCTACAACACCAGCGTGCTATTTCTGCTGACCGTTCCCTACGCGATCGTGGCGTCGGCGGTGGTGGTGGGATACGTCGCCTATCGCAAGGCGCGCCGGCGCGAGGCCGACGCCGAGTATAACACTCCCGGCCCGGAGTCCGTTTCCAATCGCTGACCGGCGGAGGAAACCCAGACAAGCCGGTTCCGAAATCAGGAGAGGATAGAGATGAGCGAGGCCGCAACAGTCCAACCCCACGTCCAGCACGAGACGGCAGTCGAGCCGGTTCAGTCGCCACTTACCCCCGACAGCATGGGCAAGCTCGGGATGTGGCTGTTCCTGTGCGCCGACGCGATGACCTTTGGCGCCGCAATAGCAGCCTACGGCGCGCTGCGCATCGGCAACATGAACTGGCCAATCCCTTCGACCATCCTGGGTATTCCGTCCACCGCGGTGATGACCTTCATATTGATCTGCAGCAGCGTCACGATGGTCGAAGCGCTGTCCGCGATCAGGCGCGACGATCAGGCCCGCTTTCGCAAGTTCCTGGCCCTGACCGTTCTGGGCGGCATTGCCTTCCTCGGGTTGCAGGCGCGCGAATGGACGCATCTGATTGCAACCGAGGGGTTGTCGATCAAGACCAGCCTGTTCAGCGGAACGTTCTTTCTCCTGACCGGGTTCCACGGCTGCCACGTGTTCGGCGGCGTGGTGTACCTGAGCGTGCTGCTGCTGCGCGGAATGGCGGGCAAGATTACCGCCGTCAAGTACGGGTTGGTGGAAGTGGCCGGGCTTTACTGGCACTTCGTCGACCTGGTCTGGATTTTGATTTTTACCTTCGTCTACCTCATTTAGTCAGCGCATTGTGCGGGCGGAAATAAAACCATGAGCGAAGCAATGGCAGTTTCACCCTCGATGGAACACGAGCACGTCGAGCCCAACTATATTGCGATTTGGATCTATCTCGCGGTCCTGACCGTGTTCGAACTGATCGTGGCCTACGCTCCGATCCCCAAGGCCGCGATGGTTGGTCTCCTGGTTGGCTTGGCCTGGGCGAAGGCGGTGTTGGTGGCGATGTACTTTATGCATCTGCGCTTTGAGCGGCGCACCCTGGCAATCATCGCTCTCATACCGGTCATGCTGGTCACGTTTCTCACCTTCATGTTGGTGCCGGATCTCTCGACCAGGATTTACGCACGCCATCACATGGGCGAGGTGGTCCGGATGGAACACGCGCTGGGCAAGGATATCTCGGGTCCCAATCCCAACGTTGCCCCTTAGCGCGCTCTTTGGTTCACCGCCTGCCTCCTGATGAATGTTTCGCCTTCCGCCATCGCCATTTTGGTTGCGCCGCAGGCTGGTGAAAGGGTCTCGCTCTGGTCCAATACGGTCGAATGATGCGCGGAGAACCGCGCGAGATACTGCGCCAGGCTCAGGATGACGGGTTGAGTGTCTGTGGAACTACGTCAAAGGTAGGCAGCACTTGGCCGGTATTCCGATTCTGGCGACGGTAAACGCGAGCCTCAACGCAATCGCGGCGGTGTTCCTCGCGGCCGGCTTCTATTTCATCCGCCGCCGCCAAATCGCGGCCCATCGCGCCTGCATGCTCATCGCATTCGCCGTTTCCGTAGTCTTCCTGATCTGTTACCTGGCCTACCATTACCAGGTGGGCGACGTTCGTTTTCGAGGCCACGGCACAGTGCGGCCCGTGTACTTCACGATTCTTATCTCGCACATTTTTCTGGCCGTCCTAACGGTTCCGCTCGCAGTCTTCACCCTGGCCCGCGCGTTGCGCGCGCGCTTCGATGCCCATCGGCGAATCGCGCGCTGGACCTGGCCGGTATGGATGTACGTCTCGGTGACCGGGGTAATCGTGTACCTGATGGTCTACCACATTTACGGCCCGCCGATTATTCGTTGAAAATCCGTTTTTACGTAATCCAACGCTCGCGCAAGCAGCGCAATCGAAATCAGGGTTCCGGCGATTTCAGGCCGTACTTGGCGATTCCGCTGTAGAGTTTTTTGCGCGAGATTTTCAGCAGCTTGGCGGCGCGCAGTTTATTGCCGCCGGTGATCTCCAGTGCGCGCTGCAGAACTCCCCGCTCGGCGTCGGCGAATGTTTCAAAGCTGATGGTCGGGAGCGGTTTGGCTTTGCCGTTGACTCCGCTGATCGGGGTCGGCAATTCACTCGGACCGATCGTGGCCGAGCGGGCGGCGGCAAAGGCGCTTTCGATCGCCTCGAAAAACTCACTGACGTTGCCCGGCCACGCATAGCGCTCCATCAGTTGCGTCGCGGCGTGGTCGATTCCGGCCAGCGACTTATTGCGCCCCACCCGATGGTTGAGCAGCTCGATAAAATGGCCCGCCAGCAGTGCAATGTCTCCGCGGCGTTCCCGCAGCGGCGGCACGTGCAGCAAGCGATCCGCGAACAGCCGGCTGAAGTCCTGGCGCAGTTGTCCGACTCGCACGGCTTCTTCCGGATCGCCCCTGGTTGACGCAATGATTCTGACCCGGCGGTAGCCAGTTTCTGCCGGCGTCCTTTCGATTAACCGTGTGAGCCGGTCCTGCACCTCCAGGGGCAAACGCGTAATCTCGTCCAGGAACAGGGTGCCGCCCTCAGCGGCAGCGAACAGGCCCAGGTAGGTTTGATCTTCGTCTGCGGGCTGGCGGCGATAGCCGAACAACTCGTTCTCGATCAGATAGGCAGGCAGCGCCGCGCATCGCAACATTGCAAATGTGCCTTCCTGCTGCCTACCGCATTCGTGCAGCGCCCGGGCGATCAGCTTTTTGCCGGTTCCAGCCTCGCCGACTATCAGGACGATTTCGTCCTGGCGCGCCAGCGTCTGGATTCGCCGATAAAGCTCGCGCATCACCGGACTGTGTCCGACCAAACCATGAAAGTGGGTCCGCTCCTCGGGCGGAAGGTTTTTGGCCTCAAGCTCGAGCGCATGAATCCTGGTCGCCGCTGACGCTGACTGCAGCCTCGAGTAAGCGCTGACTAACAGGATGATGCGAATGTGGCTGAGCTTGTCGAACTTGTTGTAGACGTCCGTGGAGATTGGTGGTTGTTTGGGAAAGACCTCCTGAGCCGCTTCCTCCAGTAGATGCACCGCGGCGATCACTTCCTCCAGCGGGACATGCCGCTCGGCAAGCTGCCTGCCTGTCATCAGTACGCTGGCGGCATAGCTGTCCATATCCTTGCGTAGCAAAGCGTCCTGATTACGAAGCAATGCCGGTTCGAAAATTTGCCGAAACTCCGCTTCCGATAGAGCCCGGTCGTCGCCGAAATGCAAAAGGTAGAGTTCGTACCATAGGGTAACCACCTCGCCGCGCCTTTCCCGGATTCTTTCCAGCACCTCGCGCAAATCGTCCAGGTCTTCGTCCCACAGTAAATGGAAATAGTGCGGCTGCTTCGGCTGGCTCATTTGGCGACAGTTTTGAAACCTAGCCGGAGTGTGATTGTAAAATCCGTAAAGAAGGAAACTCCGGATACATTGGGCGCAATGCTAAAAAACCGGTAAGAGAACGCTATGCCGATTAAAACCGCTCCAAACGCAGCGCTGGGAAGCCGCGGTCCGGGTCCGATCACCAACCTGGCTTGCGGACGCAAATTGGGCCGCGATTTTTATGCCCGGCCGGTGCTGATTGTGGCGCACGATTGTATCGGCAAGGTCCTGGTATGCCGCACCGCCGAAGGCGAGGCGGCCGGCCGGATCGTGGAGGCCGAGGCCTATCGCGGTCCGCTCGACCTGGCCGCCCACAGTGCTCGCGGGTTGACCAAACGCACCGCGGCCATGTTCGGGCCACCCGGCTTCGCCTATGTATACCGCTTGTACGGCAGCAGTTGGGCGATGAACCTGGTGACCACCGGAGAAGGCGAGCCCCACGCCGTACTTATCCGGGCGCTGGAGCCACTGCGCGGTCTGGATCTGATGGCGTACCGCCGCCGCAAGCCGCCCCACTCGCGGGAGCTTACTAACGGGCCCGGCAAACTGACTCAGGCCCTGGCTATTACCGGCGACGATTATGGCCGCGATTTGTGCGCCGATCGTCTGTACCTCGAAGACCCAGGCCTCCCGCGAGGCAGGGTCGGCCGTTCGTCGCGCATCAACGTGGATTACGCCGGACGATGGGCCGCTCGACCGTGGCGGTTTTACGAACGAGGCAATCGCTACGTGTCGGTGCCGCCGCGGGATTGAATCGTCACACTGTACATTGGGCCGGATGTCTCTACCCGCCGCACCTGCTGTCGCGCCGATGTGGGACGCGATATGCTCAGGTCATGAAGGCGCGCTTTCAGGATGATCTCAAAACCGCAATGAAAGCTCATGATACGGCCCGTGTGATGACCATCCGCGGCGTCTTGACGGAAATTACCCGCCTGGAGAAAGAAGTCTGCCGCGACGCCAAAGACGACGAGATCGTGCAGATTCTCAAGCGCGAACGGGCACGCCGTGACGAGGCGCTGGAATTTGCGCGCAAGGGCAACCGCCCCGACCTGGTGGCACAGAATGAAGCCGAGGTCAGAGTACTCGACGCATACATACCGGCCGGCGTCGGCGCCGACGAAATCCGCGCGGTGATCGACGCCAGGATCGCGGCCGGCGTCACACAGATTGGTCCGATGATGAAGGCGCTCAAGGATCAGTTCGGCGCCCTTTTGGACGGCAAGCTGGCGAGCGACCTGGTCAAGGAGGCGCTGGCGCGCAAGTAGCCGCTTGGCAGGAGGGGGACGGAAGAAAGGAGAAGAAGACGATGGCGCACGGTGCGGTCGAGAAGTTTACCATCGCGGTTCCGGAGGAGGTGCTGGCCGATCTTCGCGAGCGGCTGGCGCGCACGCGTCTGCCCGGAGAGGTACGCGATTCCGGATGGACCTACGGCACCAATCTGGCCTACCTGAAAGACCTCATCGATTACTGGCGCACACGCTACGACTGGCGCGAGCATGAGCGCCAACTCAACGCGTTTGCGCATTACAAGGTGCCGGTCAACGGTTGCAATATCCACTTCATCCATCAGCCCGGGGTCGGTCCGAATCCGACGCCGCTGTTGTTGCTCCACGGATGGCCGGGATCGATCGCCGAGTTCCAAGAGATCATCCCGATGCTGACCGATCCGGCGCTTCATGGCGGCGACGCCCGCGACGCGTTCACCGTGGTGGCGCCCTCGCTGCCGGGCTATGGGTTTTCGGACGACCCGCAAATGCCCGGGGTGAAGGTTCAAACCATGGCGGAAATCTTCCACGAGCTGATGACCCAAGTGCTTGGCTATCAGCGCTTTGGCGTGCAGGGCGGCGATTGGGGCTCGATAATCGCGTCGGGCATCGGCCACGCCTATCCCCACAATGTGATTGCCGTTCATCTCAACATGGTTGCCCTGGGACCGCCGCAGGGACGCAAGGCGCTGGCAGACGACGAGGAGTCGAAGCGATTTCTTGAGGCGATGAGAAAGTTCAACGCCGAGGAAACCGGCTATCAACAAATTCAAGGCACCAAACCGCAGACCCTGGCCTATGGGCTTAACGATTCACCGGCGGGATTGGCGGCGTGGATCGTGGAGAAGTTCCGCACCTGGAGCGATTGCGGCGGCGATGTCGAACACCGTTTCAGCAAGGACCAACTGCTGACCAACATCACCATCTACTGGGTAACGCAGAGTATCAATTCCTCGACGCGGCTCTACTACGAGTCCAGGCACAGCCCATACCGGCTAAGCCCCGGGCAGCGGGTTGAGCCGCCCACGGGAATCGCACTCTTCCCGGCCGAACTGATCAAGCCGCCGCGCGCCTACGCGGAGAAAGCCTACAACATCAAACGCTGGACAATGATGCCGCGCGGGGGCCATTTCGCCGCGATGGAAGAGTCCGCCCTGTTGGCCAGTGATATCCGCGCGTTCTTTCGGGAGGTTGCGTCTAGCTGATGGGTGCGCACAAGCGCTTTACGGCGCTGTCGTGTCGAGCTTCATAAGGTCGTCGTACAGCCGCTCGATCTCGCGGCCCAGCGAATCGTAGCGCGCGATCATTTGGTTGGCGTCCTTGCGCTGCAGGTAGAAGTTAGGGTCGTTCATTTCCTCGCCAAGGCCGGCACGCTGCGCTTCCATCGCCTCGATCTGCTCTTCCAGCTCCCGGCGGCGTTTTTTACTGCGCTCCAGCCGGCGCTGCGCTTCGCGATCCGCGGGCGGCCGCACTTTTCCATTCGCTGCGTGGGCAGGCTGCGGCGGTTCACGTTTGACGGTTTCCAGTCGAACCGGCGGCGCATTGGCCGCGATCTGTTCCTGCTCCTTTTTGGCCAGGTATTCGTCGTAATTGCCCAGGTAAAGCGTGGCGTGGCCGTGGCCGACTTCGTACACCTGGCTGACCAGTTCGTTCAGCAGGTAGCGGTCGTGGCTGACAATTATGACCGTACCCTCGTAGCGCTGAAGCGCGTCGAGCAGGGTGTCCTTGGCGACGATATCGAGGTTGTTCGTCGGCTCATCCAGCAGCAGGCAATTGGTCTGTCGCGCCAGCACCTTGGCCAGCGCGAGGCGCGAACGTTCGCCGCCTGACAGCACGCCGGTGCGCTTTTTGACGTCGTCGCCCGAAAAAAGCATCGCAGCCAGCAGGTTGCGCATCTCGAGCGTCGTCGTGCCCGCGCAATTGTCGTACAGCTCGTCGAATACGCTCTTGTCGTAATCCAGCGATTCGCTCAGGTCCTGCGCGAAATAGGCATGGCTAACATTGTGCCCTACCGTGCGTGTGCCGGCGGTCAGCGGCTCGATGCCGGCCAACATCTTCATCAGCGTCGATTTGCCGGCGCCGTTGGGGCCGACCAATGCGACCTTGGCGCCGCGCTCGATCACTAGGTCGATGCCGTCATAGACCACCAAGTCGCCGTAGTGCTTGACCGCGCCGCTGAGTTCCAGCACACGCCGCCCGCTGCGCTGCGCCCGGGGAAAATTGATCGCGGGGGGCTTATCGGCGCCCACCGGCGGCTCCAGGCGCTCGACCTTTTCGAGTTGCTTGATTCGGCTTTGGACCAGCTTGGCCTTGCTGGCCTGGTAGCGGAAGCGGCTAATGAACGCTTCCATGTGTTCGATCTCCTCGCGCTGCTTTTCGTAGGCGGCCATTTCGGCCACGAAGCGCTCCTCACGCTTGACCAGGTAGGAGGAATAGTTGCCGGGATACTCGATCAGCTTGCCGCGTGCTACTTCCAGCGTGCGCCGCGTCACCCGGTCCAGAAAATAGCGGTCGTGCGAGACAACGATCAGCCCGCCCGGGTAGGCGGCCAGGTAGTCCTCCAACCAGTTACGGGCCTCGATATCGAGGTGGTTGGTGGGCTCGTCGAGCATCATGAAATCGGGCTTTTGCAACAACAACTTCGCCAGCGCGATACGCATCCGGATGCCGCCCGAGAACTCGGCAACGTCGCGCTTGAGGTCGGCGTCCTTGAAGCCCAGCCCGAACAAGACCGCCTCCGCGCGGCTTTCCGCGGTGTAGAAGTCGTGGCGCTCGAGTTCACTTAGGACCTCGCCCAGTTCCACCAGGGCAGCATCGTGGCGCGGCCCGCTGCTCTCGTGCGCGAGCACACGCTCCAGTTCAAGCCGCCGCTCATTGGCCGCGCGGATTTCGCTCAATGCGGACAGCGTTTCATCGATCAGCGGGCGGCCGCCGATCTCCGGCGAATCCTGCGCCAGGTAACCGACGCGGGTGCGCTGGGGTCGGCTGACGCGTCCGGAATCGGGCTCGATTTCGCCCGCAATCATCCGCATCAAGGTGGTCTTGCCGGCGCCGTTGAGCCCGACCAGCCCAACGCGCCCGTCATCGGACATCGACCAGCTCACCTGGTCGAAAACGGCGCGGTCGCCGTAGTATTTACAAACGTCTTCGAGACTGAGCACTGCGAATGGTTCTTTCGCGCCGGCAATGACGATCTGAATTCGCCCGCGCCGCAACGCTGCGCTTGGGCTTTGCCGAAGCCGACCCCTGTACTGAACCCAAGATTTTAGCGGGTGGGGCCGGTTGGCGAAAGTTCCAATCGATAAGCCGTGGTCTTGCGCTACGGCTTAGCGGGCCCCGTACTTTATGTCAGACTGTCGCTTAGCGGAGAAAAATTTAAAATGGCGGCACTGCACCCCAATGACCGGATCCTGGTAGTCGACCGGAAGCTGTTCCGCGACGACGTCACTAACATGTTTATCGGCGTGGTTGAGGACTACGAAGAAGGCTTCGTCCGCACGCGCGGCTACGCCTACCACATCCATCCGTACGAAATGGGCACGGAGCGGCGCGCCGAGGAGCGCGTGCGGCTCGTGTCGCTGTACTCAGGCGACGTTATTTATGTGCTGCCGCGCGAACTAAACGTGGCGCAAATCCAGATCCGGCGCTCGCCCAAATCGCTGGTTCTGACCGATGGACAATCCTTTTCGATGGACCTGACCGATTGTCTGGCTCGCGTCTGAGGGACACTTCCCGACCACTCTCCCGTATTGCGGAGCGGATGCCCGGAAGCGGTCATTCTCGCGAGGACCTTCCCGCCCGCACGGAGCGGATAAATTCCAGGATCGCTGCGGCCGTGTCGTCGGGATTGTCCAGTGGCACATGATGATACGCGCGCGGGATCTCCTCCAACACCGAACCTTTGATTTTGCGCCGCAGCCATCGCGCACGCCGCGCGCTGAGCAGCGAGCTTTGCGCGCCGCGCAGAATCAGCGTTGGCACCGCAATCTTGCGTACGCTGGGCAGCTTGACCTTCCCGCTGTCACGCCATCCGCGGGTCTGCGGGTCGAAACAGAACGCCCATTTGCTGTTGGGCAATTGTATGGCGCTCTTGAGCCCCAGCTCGGCCAGCGCCTCGTTCGATAGGTTAGTCCCTTCCGGGTGCAGGCGGAATCTGCGGATGATGTCCTGCGCGGAGGGCAGTTCCGGGCGCGGCCGTGCCTTGGCGCGATGACGCCATCGCCATTGCAATTTGCGCCAAAAAGGCGGTGGGCCGCCGCGGCTATCCACTACGACCAGGCTTTGGAGCAGCTCCGGATGCATCGCTGTGACCCACATCGCGACGGCCCCGCCCATCGAATGCGCCACCAGCGTCACCGGTGTGCCGATTAAGCGCAGGAAACCCTCAACATCTTTGATATAGCCCAAGGGTCCGTACACCGGCGGCGAGGCCCACTGACTGTGGCCATGCCCGCGAAAGTCCAGCGCGAGAACCCGTCCACCGGCCGTGAGCAGCGGCGCGGTCAAATCCCACCAATGAACGTTGGCCGAGCCGCCGTGGACCAGCACGATTGTACCCTGGGCCGGATCGCCGCCCCAATCCAGGTAATGAAGTTTCAGCCCGTCGATCGCTGCGAATTTGCTAGTCGGCTCCGGCGCTGCGGTCGCCGCTACTGGTGATGCCATCGCGACCGATTGTAACTGGCGCGATCTTTCGAGACCACCGGTTCCCTCACTGAGGCCGCGGCGTTAAATCGCTTCACGCTGATGATGTGGCTATATTCGTAACCGATGGCCGTGGTAACGGATCAGAGGGAGAGCATCGGCTGGCGATGGGCCTCGCGGTTGCGCGCGGCCGGGCCCTGGGCCATTGCGGCGTGCTCGGCGATTGCTGTCGCGCTGGCTCCGGTCCGAATTGTCGCCCAGGAAAACGATCAGGCTCCGACCCCGATGGCTACTCCCGAAATGATGGTCCTGCCGTCGGTCGGAATGCTCCCATATCCAGCTTATGGCGTTGCGCCCCTCACGGTAGGTTTTATACCGCAGATTCACGACCCTTCGGGTGCGGAAATCGTTTCGTACAAGTGGAATTTCGGCGACGGTCATGTTGCGACCACGCCACCCCTTATCACCTACAATACGTACACGACGGCCGGGACCTACCTCGCCTCCTTGACGATCACTACCGCAGATGGGCGTTCCGCCACCGGCTTTGCCAGCGTGACGGTGAAAGATCCCGGAAGCTGATCGAAAATGGTGCGCCTTAACGCTTTGCCAGCAATAACCGCAGGTCTGGCGCTTCTGACCGCTGGCTGCGCCAGTTCCCAACTCAACGCAATGCAGCAGCAGGTCGACCAGCAAAAGGTGCAGATCGAGCAGCAGCAGCGCGAGCTTGAGGAACTGCGCTCGCAGCAACAGCAGCAGGCGGTCAATACCACGCTGCCGCCGCCGGGCAGCTGCGACGAAGCAGTGATGCAAAAAGCGCTTTCCCATGGTGACGAGCAGTACAGCGCTGCCAAATACGAGGTTGCGCTCGGCTATTACGAGGACGCAGCCAAGGCATGCCCGGGCAAAGCCCAGGTGGAATTGGACCTCGCGCGGGTGAATGAGGCGTTGGGCAATCGGGGCGAGGCGAGGCGTCACTACCAGCTTGCGGTCGATGCCGCGGAACCCAACAGCACCGTCGCAAATCAAGCCCGCAAGGCGATGACGCGCCTCGGCGCGGGCAGTTAGCCCAAGTGAAGGTTCTTCGAACGTTGCGCCTGCAGCCGGGTTCGAGGCAACTCAAAAACCGTATTGGCGTCAAGCCAGAATTCCACGGTCGGTTAGTTTCCTCATTGCGCCGGTACACCATCCGGCTTGTCCAAAGCGCGGCGCGCGTGCTATCGGAACACCACAGTTGCAAGCCCCTACAGGAAGGTCAGGCAGATGGATTTCGGCTTTAGCAAAGAGCAGGAGATGTTGCGCGACAGCGCGCGGTCCCTGTTGGAAAAAGAATGTTCCTCAACGGTGGTGCGCAAGTTGATGGAAGACGATACCGGCTATGCGCCCGAGTTCTGGAAGAAGATGGCGGAACTGGGCTGGCTGGGACTGATCGTTCCGGAAGCCTACGGCGGCGCGGGGCTGAACTATATCGACCTGGTCGTGGTCCTGGAGGAGATGGGCAAGGTCGTGCTGCCCTCGCCCTTCTTATGGACCGTTTTGTTCGGCGAAGCCGTGGCGCGCGCCGGCAGCGACGCACTCAAGCAGAAGCTGTTACCTAAAGTCGCTGGGGGAGCACTGATTGGAACGCTGGCTTACCTCGAGCCGTCGGGAAACTGGGATCCCGCCGCGATTTCCATGTCGGCTAAAAAGAGTGGACAGGACTTCGTACTGGAAGGAACCAAGTTGTACGTCAACGATGGCCATGTTGCCGACTATCTCCTCGTTGCAGCGCGCACCGGCGGCGAAGGTTTGGACGGCCTCACACTTTTTGCAATCGATCGCGGGCGAGCCGGAATCACCGTCAACAAGCTCAAGACGATGGACCAGACGCGCAAGCTGGCCGAGATTGTATTTTCCAACGTCAAGGCCGGCGCGGAGGACGTGGTGGGCGAGGTCGGCAAGGGCGCCAAGGCGCTCAACGAAGTGATCGACCGGGGCAAGGTCGCGCTGTCGGCGGAGATGGTGGGCGGCGCGCAGAAGGTACTCGATATGTCAGTCGAGTACGCCAAGGTCCGCGAGCAGTTCGGCCGTCCGATCGGCAGCTTCCAGGCGATCCAGCACAAGTGCGCCAACATGTTGATCGACGTGGAGAATGCGCGCTCGGTGGCCTACTACGCAGCGTGGGCGGTAAGCAACGAGGTATCCGACGCGTCGCTGGCCGCGGCTACCGCCAAGGCTGCCGCCTCCGACAGCTACCGGCGCGTCGCCGGCGAAGGTATCCAGGTGCACGGCGGTATCGGTTTCACCTGGGAGCACGACATGCATCTGTATTTCAAGCGCGCGAAATCCACCGAATTCACCTTCGGCGACGCGACCTACAACCGCGAACTGGTGGCCCAACTGTTTGGACTATAGGGCGCGCGGACATCGTCGTGGTCGACCGCAGTTTTATCGGGCGCACCAGCCGCACTTTCAGCATGCCTATCGAATGGGGCAAAGTGCGGGAGTTTGCACGCGCGATCAAAGACCCGAACCCGGCCTATCTCGACTCCGATTTTGCCGCCCGCGTGCACGGCGGAATTCCCATCCCGCCGACGTTTCTCATGACCAGCATGGCGTGGGAAATTCCGGAGTGGGAATCGGGCCGCGTGATCGAACTGGACTACAGCAACGGCGTGCACGGTGAGCAGGAATTCCAGTTGCTGCGGCCGATTTTCGTCGGCGACGTGCTCAGCTGGACCCAGAGGATCGCGGATATTCACGAGAAAGACGGCGCCCGCGGCGGCAAAATGAAGTTCGCCGTAATAGAAGGGAACTACTTCAATCAGCGCGGCGAGCAAGTGGCCATTTCGCGCAGCGTGATGATCGAGTTCCCGCCCAGGCCCGCCGTGGCGTGACCCCGGAGTTTGGGAGGAGCGGCACGATGGCGGCGGCGGTCGGTTACGACGACGTCAGGGTTGGCGACGAGTTGCCGCGCGTGGTGATCGGTCCATTGACACGCCAGGATATCGTGCAGTATGCGGGCGCGGCGTGGGATTTTTCACCGCTGCATTACGACCAGCCGTTCGTTGAAGCGGCGGGATTGCCCAACGTCGTGGTGATGGGAATGTTCACCGCGGGGATGGCTTCGCGCTGCGTTACGGATTTCGCGGGGGCGGGCCAGGTGCGCGACTACAAAGTGCGCTTCGTGGCGCGCATCTATCCGGGAGACACGATCACCTGTACGGGTAAGATAACGCGCAAGTTCGAAACCAGCGGCGAGCGAATGATTGAGGGTGAGCTGACGGTCACCAACCAGAAAGGCGAGGTGGCGATCAACGGTTCGTTCCGCGCCGCGGTTGGGTGACGCTGCCGCAATGCGCGTCGGCCGTATCTCCGCGCGATCAAGGGTTGTTGACTTGCCCGCGTATGAGATTTGCGCCTCGGACCAAACAGACACTATCGTAAAGGGGTATATAATAGAAGAAGCCGCTGTTTGGCGGGTTCGAAGCGGTTCCAAATGTCAGCAGAGCAGAAACGTTATCTCATAATTCACGGCCATTTCTATCAGCCGCCACGGGAAAGTCCGTGGACCGGCCTGATATCATCCGAACCTAGCGCCGCGCCCTTTCCCAACTGGAACGAGCGCATCCTGAGCGAATCCTACGCGGCCAACGCCCACGCCCATACCATGGAAGGCCCCGTAGTGCGGATCAGCAACAACTACCAGATGCTGAGCTTCAACTTTGGTCCCACGCTGATGGCGTGGTTGTCGCGCCATGGCACCTCCGTATATCGCTCGGTTATTCGCGCCGACGCGATGAGCGCCGAGCGCGCCGGCGGCCATGGCAACGCGATTGCACAGTCTTACAACCATTCGATTCTGCCCCTGCTGCCGGCCGCTGATAAGGAAATCCAAATCGCGTGGGGAATCGAGGATTTTGTCTATCGCTTCGGACGCGCGCCCGAAGGGATGTGGCTGCCGGAATGCGGGGCCGACGCTGATACCCTTGAAGCGGTGGCGCGCGCCGGAATCAAGTACATAATCCTTGCGCCGTGGCAGGGCGAGTTCCGGCCCGCGCCGGGCAGCGCCGCGGGAGATTCGTCGGGGCCGTTTGTCTGGCGGCGCGGCGAGTTCAAGCTCAGTGTATTTCGTTTTGACTCCGAAATGGCCGGGTTTGTTTCCTTCGGCGACGCGCTGACCGACGGCGCACGGCTGGCCAAGTCAGTTGTGGAGCGCGCGCTTTCGCAGCCGCCGGGGTCGGTCCTGTTGATCGCCACGGACGGGGAGACCTTCGGCCATCACAAAAAGGCGGGCGCGGCGGAGTTGGCGCGCGCGCTGAGCATGATTTCCGAGCGCGAGGAAATCGAGGTTACCAACTGTGCCCACGCCGTGAGCCTGGGGCTGGAAGCCGGCTCTTTCGAAATCAACGCTCCCAGCGCCTGGAGCTGCCAGCACGGAGTGGAGCGCTGGCGCTCGGATTGCGGCTGCAGAATGGCGGGTGACAGCACTCAGCATTGGCGCACGCCGCTGCGCGACGCGGTGGAATTTGTGAAGCGGCACGCCGACTCCATGTATGGCACGCTCGCGGCGGAAGTGCTGGCGGATCCGCGCCAGGCACTCAAAGAGTCGATTCGTCTGGCGATCGATCCCAATCCCGCCACCACCGAGGACTTTTTCAAACGCCGCGCCCTGACCGAGGAAGCCGCGCGCAATCGCCTGCTGACTCTGTTTGAAATGCAGCGCGCGGCGCACGCGGCCTTTACCAGCTGCGGATGGTTCTTCGACGACTTCGGCGGGCTGGAGGGCCGTATCGTTCTGCGCTGGGCGGCCCGCGCGGTCGAACTGGCGGCCTGGTATGCGCCGAGTATCGAGCCCGAGCTGCTCGACCGGCTGCGCCCGATTCATTCCAACCGGCGCGACATAGCGGACGCCGCAACCTTATATTTGAGCCTCAAGACGCGCGAGGCGCGCGGGAGGATCTAGCGATGCCCAACGACGATGCGGTTGATATCGAGTCAGTGCTCAAGGAGGAGCGCGAGTTCCCGCCCAGTGCGGAGTTCAGCCGCCGCGCCCAGGTTAAGAGCATGGCCGAGTACGAGGCGCTCTATCGCCGCGCGGCGGAGGACCCCGAGGGTTTTTGGAAGGAATGCGCGGGCGAACTGTTCTGGTTCAAACCCTTCAACAAGGTGCTGGATTGGAACTTCCCGCTGGTGAGGTGGTTCGTGGGCGGCGAACTCAACGCCTCCTACAACTGTATCGACCGGCATTTGGCCGGCCCCCGGCGCAACAAGGCCGCGTTGATCTGGGAAGGCGAGCCGGGAGATTCAAGGATTTTGACCTACCAGATGCTGGCCAGCGAAGTCGCGCGATGCGCCAACGGACTGCGCAGCCTGGGCGTCAAGTCCGGAGACCTGGTTACCATCTACATGCCGATGGTGCCCGAGGCGGTGATTGCGATGCTGGCGTGCGCGCGAATCGGCGCCACGCATTCGGTGGTGTTCGGCGGATTTTCCGCCGACGCCCTGCGCGACCGGATTAACGACGCCGAAGCCAAACTCTGCATCACTGCCGACGGCGGATGGCGCCGCGGTCAGATCGTGGACCTCAAGCGCAACGTCGATGACGCGCTCAAGCAGACGCCCTCGGTGCAAAAATGCGTGGTGCTCAAGCGGTGCGGCAATCGTGTCGAGATGCGAGCGGGACGTGACGTCTGGTGGGACGAGCTGATGGCCGGGCAGAAGACGGTCTGCGAGCCGGTGTCGGTGGACTCCGAGCATCCTCTGTACACATTGTACACTTCCGGAACAACCGGTAAGCCCAAGGGCGTGGTGCATTCCACCGCCGGCTACCTGCTTCATACCCTGATGACGATGAAGTGGGTCTTCGACATCAAGGACGAGGACGTTTACTGGTGCACGGCCGACATCGGCTGGGTCACCGGCCACAGCTACACAGTTTACGGCCCGCTGGCCGCGGGGGCGACGGTGCTGATGTACGAGGGGGCGCCGAACGCGCCGGAAAACGATCGCCTTTGGAAGATTATCGAGAAATACCGGGTCAACATCTTCTACACCGCGCCGACCGCGATCCGCACCTTTATCAAGTGGGGCGACGAATGGGTCAAAAAACACGACCTTTCAAGCCTGCGCCTGCTCGGAACCGTCGGTGAGCCGATCAATCCGGAAGCCTGGATCTGGTATCACAGGGTGATCGGGCGCGAGAAATGTCCAATCGTCGATACCTGGTGGCAGACCGAGACCGGAGGAATCCTGATCAGCCCTCTTCCAGGCGCCACTCCCACCAAGCCCGGCTCCGCGACCCGTCCGCTGCCCGGTATCGCCGCCGAAGTAGTGACGCGCGAGGGTGTCGCGGTCGGACCCAACCAGGGCGGATTTTTGGTGATCAAACGGCCATGGCCGGGAATGCTACGCACCATCTTCCGCGATCCCGATCGCTACAAGCGCCAGTACTTCGAGCAGATTCCAGGCGTCTATACCACCGGCGACGGCGCGCGCTGCGATGAGGATGGTTACTTCTGGATCATGGGGCGCGTGGACGACGTTATCAACGTCTCCGGTCATCGCCTGGGAACGATGGAGGTCGAAAGCGCACTGGTTTCGCATCCGGCGGTTGCCGAAGCGGCCGCGGTGGGCAGGCCCGATGATATCAAGGGTCAGGCTTTGATGTGTTTCGTGACGCTGGAGGGGCGGCACAAGGGCGACGACCGCCTGCGCGAGGAGCTGCGCAATCACGTAGGCAAGGAGATCGGCTCTTTCGCCAAGCCCGACACGATCCGCTTTACCGACGCGCTGCCGAAGACACGCAGCGGCAAGATCATGCGCCGCCTGCTGCGCCAGATTGCCTCCGGCGACCAGACCCTGGGCGATACGACCACGCTGGAGGACCTGTCCGTGCTCTCGCGCCTGCGCGAAGACGAGGAGTAGAAGCAAGTCCTCGATGGACGGGGAACGCAGCGTTGGTTGCTGCTCGGCGTTCTGTTCGTCAGCTATTTTTTGTTATCGCCTCGACGTCGGCTATCACCCGCGTATTTCCAACGCCCGTGGTGAGACATCTCGGTTGGTCGCGAGCGCCGTCCGCGTCGCTCCTGATCGCGGTGGCGCTGCCTTTCGGTTCAGTGTCGTTCAAAGGCTGCGGAAAAGCTGCGGATCGCACCCAGGGCTTCACCAGCGAAGCCGGAAAGGGGATGATTTGTTGGCAGAATTTGAGCCTTTAGTTTAGAAAGACGGCCGGCCGGGCTGTCAACCGATGGGCGCTTGGGGTCGTCAGATGCATATGGAACGCGAGTTCCGGCATCGTAGGAAACTTGGTCTTGTGCCGATTGTCTGAAGGCTAGCATGGACAACCAAAATCCGCGGAAACGCAAAGGTAGGACTGTACAGTGGCTCGCGGCGGGCGTGGTCCTGGTGACCGGCTCGCTAGGCCTGTATTGGTGGCGCCAACTACAGGATCCCGCGCGGTATGTAACCGCCGCGGTTACGCGCGGCCCAATCGTGCGTTCGGTAACCGCGACCGGCACGGTCAACCCGGTTACCACAGTGCAGGTCGGAACCTACGTGTCCGGCCCGATCATTCGAATCAACGTCGATTTCAATTCGCCGGTTAAGGCCGGGCAATTGCTTGCCAAGATCGATCCGCGGCCGTTTGCCGCCCAGGTTGCGTTGGCGCAGGCTGCGCTGGCGAATTCCCGCGCTCAACTGCGCAAGGACGAGGCAAATCTGGCCTATCAGAAGATCACCTACGCGCGCGACCGAGAGCTGATCAAGACAGCCGTTATTTCCCAGGACCAGCTGGATAGCCAGAAAAGCATGATGGACCAGGCGCAGGCGCAGGTGGGCCTCGACCGCGCCGCGATCGAGCAACAGCAGGCCAGTCTCAGGTCGGCCGAACTCAATTTGAATTACACCGATATCGTATCGCCGGTTGATGGCACCGTGGTATCACGCAACGTTGACGTGGGACAGACGGTCGCCGCCAGCTATCAAACTCCGACGCTGTTCCTGGTGGCCAAGGACTTGACCAAAATGCAGGTTGACACCAACGTCAGCGAATCCGATATCGGTTCCATCAAAGAGGGTCAGCGGGCAACCTTCAGAGTGGACGCTTTTCCCGAGCGCGACTTCGAAGCGGTCGTGGGTCCGGTGCGCCAGGCTCCTATCACGGTTCAGAACGTAGTCACCTATGACGTGGTGGTAAACGTTTCAAACCCGGAATTGCTGCTGAAGCCGGGAATGACCGCCAACGTTACCGTCGTCACCGATCGCCGTGATGACGTCTTGCGGGTGCCGCTGCGGGCTCTTGCTTTCTCATCGCGCCGTCACACCCAAGGGGGCGGGGCGGCCACGTCTGGCGCGGAGCATCCACAGCACAGATCTCAGCTGCGGGTCTGGACCGTAAGGGACGGCCGTTTGCATCCGGTGCGTATCGCACGCGGGCTGGACGACGGCAATTTTGTTGAAATACTGAGCGGCCAACTCAAGCCCGGCGACGAAGTGGTCGTCGATGAGCAGAAGGCGTCTCACGGCGCCAGGAGCGCCGCGATGATGGGTGCGCCGCGCATGCCGCACTTGTAGGACTGCAAAGGCGCCGGATGACGGACAGGGTCATTGAAGTAGCCCGGCTCGACAAGACCTATCACCTTGGCGAGGTTGAGGTCAGGGCGCTGCGCAACGCGAGCTTCGCGATCGGGCGGGGCGAGTTCGTGGCCGTGATGGGCGCCTCGGGGTCGGGCAAATCCACCCTGATGAACATCCTGGGATGCCTGGACCGGCCGACTGCGGGCAGCTACTTGTTGGAAGGCGTAAATGTAGCTTCGCTGGACGACGAGCATCTCGCCGCCATCCGCAGCCGCCGGATTGGATTCATCTTTCAGAGTTTCAACCTGCTCGCCCGCACCAGCGCGCTGGAAAACGTCGAGTTGCCGTTATTTTACTCCGGATGGCCGGAGGATGGGGAACGGCGCGCACAGGCGCTGCTCACGATGGTCGGGCTGGACGGTCGCGAGCGCAATTATCCCAATCAGCTTTCGGGCGGACAGCAGCAGCGCGTGGCCATTGCGCGCGCGCTTATCAACCGGCCCGCGATTCTGCTGGCCGACGAGCCAACGGGCAATCTCGACTCGACCAATTCGGTCGAGATCATGCAGGTTATCAAGAGCCTCAACCGCGACAGCGGGCTGACGGTGATAGTGGTCACCCATGACCCCGACGTGGCCGCATACACGGACCGAGTTATCACCTTCCGCGACGGTTCAATCGTCTCCGACCAGCGCAAACTCAGCACTGGCGAAGACCAGGGCGCGCAAACGGCGGCCGCCGCCAGCGCGCTGCCGGCGGCTGCGAATGAGACCGAGCGTGCCGAAAATGCCTGGACGTTCGGCTTAATGGCGCTGAGCGCCGCAGCGCGGGCCTTGCGGCGCAACAAGCTGCGCGCAGCGCTTACGATGTTGGGTATCTTCATCGGCGTCGCCGCGGTGATCGCGATGGTCGCGGTGGGCGACGGGGCGCGTTATTCGGTCGAGCAACAGATTCAGAGCCTGGGCACCAATCTACTGGTGATTTTGCCGGGCGCCACGACGGCCAACGGTGTGCGTGCCGGCTTTGGCAGCACTTCGACGCTGCGGGTGGCAGACGCGCAGTCGATCGCGAAGGATGCCGATGGCGTCGCCGCGGTGAGCTACATCGATCGGCAGGTGGCGCAGGTCGTGTACGGCAACCACAACTGGAGCACTTCAATCACCGGCACGACGCCGGAATACCTGACCATCCGGGACTGGCCGGTTGCGAGCGGGCGCGCCTTTACCGAGGAGGAAGCCCAGAGCGCTGCCCCGTTGTGCATGCTGGGTCAGACAGTCGTGAACAACCTGTTTGCCGAGGGTGATGATCCGGTGGGCAAGACGCTGCGCGTGAAGAATTTTCCCTTGCGCGTGATCGGCGTGCTGGCGCCCAAGGGACAATCGACCTACGGCCAGGATCAGGACGACGTCATCCTGACGCCGTTTTACACGGCCCAGCGCAAAGTTCTGGGTAATGCACAGGTCAGCACCGTGGTTTCGACGGTGACCGGCAACGGTTCCACCAATCCGGTTCTGAACCCTTATTCCGGTGTACCGACCACTAACGCGGTGTATGCGACTTCAACTGCCCTGATCAGCCCGTTCGGGAACGCTCCGCAGATTTCCGGCGTGGTCAACAACATCTACGTCAAGGCGGTTGACGCCAAGACGGTGCAAACGCTGCAAACCGAGATACAGGCTATCCTTCATCGACGCCATCGCATGCAACCCAATCAGGACGACGATTTCACGGTGCGCAGTCTCAATGAAATCGCCGAGGCCTCCGAAAGCGCCAGCCGCGTGATGACGCTGCTGCTGGCAGCGGTCGCCTCGATTTCGCTGCTGGTGGGCGGTATCGGGATCATGAACATCATGCTCGTCTCGGTAACCGAGCGCACGCGCGAGATCGGAATCCGGATGGCGATCGGCGCGCGCCGGCTGCACATTCTGCTGCAATTCCTGGTCGAGTCGCTGATGCTGAGCGTCCTGGGCGGCGTGGCCGGCATCGTGTTGGGAATCGTGGCGTCGCGGCTATTGTCGGTGCTCGCCAAGTGGCCGACGATCGTGTCACCCGCTTCGGTGGCGGGCGGATTCGCATTCGCCGCCGCGGTCGGCGTCTTTTTCGGATGGTACCCGGCGCGCAAAGCAGCCCAGCTCGATCCAATCGAAGCTCTGCGATACGAATAGGCCGTGCTAACGCCCGGGAGCCGGGCCACTCGATGACCGAGCGTTAGTAAACCGGCGCTAGAGTTCGACGCAATTGCTGGGCTGCAGTCACCGTGCGTTGGGCAATCGCCGCACCTCCTCCCAGTGGATAACTCCGCGCGATCGCAGTTCAGCAATCTGCTCGCTGGTGTAACCCAACTCTTCCATAACTGGCATTGTATGTTCGCCGTTGTATGAACCATGGCCCAGGCGCACCGGTGCGCCGGAAAAGTTGACGATGGCGCCATGGCGCAGATACTTTCCGAAGCGCGGACTATCGACCTCCACCGCCATCCGGTTCGCGCCGGCCTGCGGATGCTCTTCGAGAAACTTGCCAAAACTCCAATCGGCCTCCACGCAGGCAACACCGGCCGCGGTCAAGAGTTCTTCCCACTGGATGGCCGGGCGCGCGGCAAAGACTTTTCCAACCTCCTCTGCAAGCTCAAGGTCGTGCTCTTTGCGGGCAGCCGCGTTTGCGAAGCGGGAATCCGCCAACAGCTCGGGCCGCTTCACCGCGGTGCAGAATGCCTTCCATTCCCGATCGAACACACAGGCCAGGAAAACCCAGCCCTCGCTGGCGGGGTAGAGCCGATAAAGCGCATTGAGCCCGTAGCATTGGTTGTCGGGCAATGTGTAAGGGGGCCGGCCGTTGTAGTCATACGCCTCGTCTGCGTTGGCCCAGGCGTTCCCCTGCAGCATCGTAACCTCTATCGCTTGTCCACTGCCTGAGCGCCTGCGCGCCAACAACGCCATCATGATACTGGTTGCAACTGCCTGTGAGGTATTGGGATCAGGATTCCCCTCGTTCGCCCTCATCAGCAAGCGCGAGACTTCTTTGATTTCTTCCAAGTTCATCGGCTGCTCGCGCGGTGGAGGGTTCGCGCGGCCGGCCTGGCGCAGGGCGCCGCCCAGCAGCGCGCCGGGTATCGGATGAGCGCCGGGGCGCTGACGATGCGGTCCGGTTGCGCCATACGCTCCGACGTAAACGTGAATGAGGCGCGGATTGATCCGCCGGCAGGTCTCCCAATCGATCGCCAGCCGCTCGGGGACACCGGGACGAAAGTTGTGCAGCAGGACGTCGGATCGCTCAATCAGCTGGTGAATAATCTTCTGACCTTCCGGGCTCTGCAGATTGACCTGAATGGCCTCCTTGCCGCCGTAGTTCTTAAGATTCATCGGCGCCATGCCGCCGCCTGTGCTGATGGTCTGCTCGCGCTCCGGGGTGGCGTCAACCTTGATTACCCTCACGCCCATTTCCGACAGCATCGCCGCCGCGTATGGTCCGGCGATTACCATCGAGAAGTCGAGCATCATGAGGCCGTCGAGCAGCGGCTTCGCCGGCTTCGAATTGCCGACGTCGGCGTTGGTCTGCACCCCAGCCGAAGCGGCTGCGCGCGGTTTGGCAGCGAGGCGCTGCAGGATCTCGGCAGTGTGCTGGCCGAGATCGGGGGCAGGACCGCCGACTTCGCCCGGTGTGTCACTCAGGCTCGCGAGCAGTCCCACGCTCGTAAGCTTTCCGACTCGCGGATCGGCAATCTCGACGGCGTGATGATTGTGGACGTATTGCTCGTGCTTCATTCCGTCGATGGCATAGCGGTATGGCTCACCTGCGATATTGCCGTCGGCGAGGTAAAGTTCCATCCACTCGGCGAGCGTGCGCTCCTGCATCTTGTTGAGAATCAACTCGCGCAGAGCTTCGCGCGCCTCATGTTTCAAGATGGGAGCTTTCTTGAACAGTTCTTCCTCCAGCACCCATCCAAGGCCGACCGCCTTAAGGTAGGCGCGGAACAAGCGGTCCATCAGGTTGGCGTGCTGCAACCAGTATCCATCTTTGGTTCTTACCGGGATGTATTGGAGCATCGGCAGGCGTATCGCCGCGCCCAAAGAGCTGGGTGGAAAGCTCTTGGGTTCCTGACGCGAGAGCTGGCGCATCACAAGGCCCGCCAAATCGTAGGGGATCATATTCTGCAGCAGGCTGGTCTGGACCCATTGGCCGACGCCGGTGGTTTCGCGCCCCAGGATCGCCGCGAGAATACCGCGGACGGTGGCCTGGCTTGCCGCCCATGTACCGACTTGTACGGCGGTGAAAGTGGGCCCCTCGCGATTCATCTGACCTTCGAAATCCGACATCCGGCCCGACCTTGCCGCGATCGCGCCTTCATAACCGGGCACCTGACTAAGTGGACCCTGCTGGCCCCATCCGCTGATCGAGGCATAAACCAGCCGCGGATTTAGGGAGGAAAGAGTCGCATAATCGATTCCAAGGCGACGCGCGACGCCGGGTCGAAACGATTCGATTACCACGTCGGCCTGCTGCGCCAAAGCATGCGCGTGGCTGCGCCCCTCGGACGTTTTCAAATCGAGAACAGCGCTTTTCTTGCCGCGGTTCCAGGACAGCCACGCGGGGTGGCCGCGAAATGGATCGCCGGCAGGCGGCTCGATCTTGATAACGTCTGAGCCGAAATCGGCCAGGACCGCCGTGGCAAGTCCGCCAGCCATGCCCCAACTGAAGTCCAATATGACAAGTCCACCGCACGGTCCGGCCATTTTCTCTCCTTATCTCGTCCTGATATCTGATGTAGAGCTGATAATTAGCGCACCGGCGCTTGGTTGGCCACACCGACGGAAGAGGGTGCCTGATTATCCCAATGCTCCGATTTGCCGCTTCCACAGATGAAGACAGTGCCCGGCAAGCATTTGGGGCAAAGCGGAAAACCCGTTCTTGGCGTCTGCCTCCCGACGCCGCATGCGGCTCCGCTAACGTCTCGCTAGCCGCAATTTTTTGTTAATCTTGATGGAACTTGATATAAGAATTGCTCAAGTGTACAGAGCTATTTGTACATGACCAGCGCTCAGCAGGCGCGGGCCGTGGTGTGAAGATGAAAGCATACTGGGATTTTCTGCTGAGTGCGCTTCAGGCTCAGCTCGGTAAGGACTTGGGGCTACTGATTGCCTGGATGTTCTCCATCATGGTCGTTCTTATCCTGGCCGCTCCGCTTTACATGATAATGAGGGCTGCGACGAAGCTTCCCGGCCGACGCGACGAAGAAATGGGGATGATTCCCGGCCCGGTGATTCTGTCGCCTTCCGTGGCCGATCCTTTTGCTTCTTCGCAGCCTGACGCTTCTCAAGCGGAGAGCGCAGTGCCACCCGGATCCCCGGAACTTCCATCCCGGATC
>Ga0126381_100001072_pt1 | contig 29596 bp, 27 predicted proteins | sample PanSoiMetPlot_28_FD_96465 | JGI IMG/M metagenome (GOLD analysis project Ga0126381, IMG submission 96465) | Tropical forest soil microbial communities from Panama - MetaG Plot_28 | ecosystem: Environmental > Terrestrial > Soil > Tropical forest > Bulk soil | place: Panama | collected 2016-02-17
CGCGCTTACCTAATCAATTAGGCAGCGAGTACCATTTCGTTATCGTTGGCACTTGTACGATTAGCCCGATAACGGCGGAACCATACCGAGCGAAAGGACAGCCTTTACACGTCCGTCGATCCTATTTCGCCCCCAACAGAAGCCCATCGCGATGGGTTTGTGGTGGAGGCGCCGGGTACCGCCCCCGGGTCCGGGCCGCTTATTACGAAGCCGTTTATCGCCATAGCCGGTTGCCCGGCCTTTCCAATATAAGGTGTGCCGGTTAAATTTTGAACCGCCAGATCCCCGGAAACTTGCACCGAAATGCGCCAATATCTTGATTTGATGGAAAAAGCGCTGCGCCATGGCGTGGAAAAGCATGACCGCACGGGCACTGGCACGCGTTCCATTTTCGGCCATCAGATGCGCTTCGATCTGGGCGCGGGTTTTCCCGCTGTCACCACCAAGAAACTGCATCTCAAGTCCATTATCTATGAGCTGCTATGGTTCTTGCGTGGCGACACCAACGTCCGCTGGCTGCAGGAGCGGGGCGTCACCATCTGGGACGAATGGGCCGACGCCAGTGGCGAGCTGGGCCCGGTCTATGGCTACCAATGGCGAAGCTGGCCCGACCGAACCGAAGGCACCATCGACCAGATTTCCAACTTGATCCGCGACATCAAGGCCAATCCCGATTCGCGCCGCTTAATCGTCACCGCCTGGAATCCGGCCGACGTGCCCAAAATGGCGCTGCCACCATGCCACTGCCTGTTCCAGTTCTATGTCGCGGACGGAAATTTGTCGTGCCAGCTCTATCAGCGCTCGGCGGATATTTTCTTAGGCGTGCCGTTCAACATCGCCTCCTATGCGCTCCTCACCCTGATGGTGGCGCAGGTGACGGGCCTGCGCCCCGGCGAATTCGTGCACAGCCTGGGCGACGCCCATCTTTATCTCAACCATATCGAACAGGCCGAAGAGCAATTGTCGCGCAAGCCCCATGCGCTCCCCGCCATGAAATTGAATCCGGCAGTGAAGGATATCTTCGAATTTAAGTATGAGGATTTTACCCTGGAGAATTATCAGGCGCATCCCAGCATCAAGGCGGCGATCGCCGTCTAGAGTCTTCATGCCCTACCGCTTCGCTATTTGAAGGCGGGTTTTTTATGCCCTACCGCTTCGCTATTTGAGGGCGAGTTTTTTATGCCCTACCGCGTCGCTATGTGAGGGCGGCGAGTTTCTCGAGAATGGCGGCGGATGCGTACAGGTCCTGTCCCGCGTTGCCGACGGATTTATAGACTGTGCGTCCCTTGCGGCGCCGGGCCAAGGGATTGATCACCAGTTCACCGATGGCGCGAATCTGGCGCGACACAGTGTCGGGATTTCCGAATGCCGCCAGAAGGTCGCCTGCTTCCCGCGCCACTGGCTGCACGCTGTCGGCGAAGATGGCAGCCTCGCGCAGCAGAGTGGCCGGCAATTCTTTCATGTCGGGGCGATAGGCGCCAACGGCATTGATGTGCGCTTCGGGATGAATTTCAAAGTCTTCAAACAGGATTTGGGTGGCGTTGGTGGTGGTACATAGGATCATAGCTTCGCGCAGAAAGATACCATCGGGGCCAATTGCGGTTTCGATGCCAAAGCGCGCTGCAAGCTTGGCTGCAAGTTTTTCTGCCCGCCCTCGGTCGCGTCCCTGAACCATCACACGCTTTATGGGTCTAACCCCCAGCATCGCTTCGGCGTGATGTGCGGCCTGCGGTCCGCTGCCGAACAGCACCAGACTGTCAGCGTCGGGATGTGCCAAAAGCTGCGTGGCTACGGCGCTGCAAGCGGCAGTGCGGAGCAAAGTGACATTCTCCGCGGGCAAGCGTGCCATCGCGGCCCCCGTTACGGCATCGAGGAGCGTAAGCTCGCCCATCACGCCGGGAAGACCCAGGGCCCGGTTGGAATCGACCAGCGTGAGAAACTTGAAGATAGCGCGCCCAAGCGATGACGAGCGCGCAGGCATCGCAAGAATGCCGAAATCGCCCTGAAGTCCCCAAAAGGCGCGCAGCGGCACTTCAACTTCGCCTTGCGCTTCCGCCTTCAACGCTTCGCGCATCGCCGGGATCAGGGCGGCGACACTAATCAGGCTCTCGATTTCCTCCGGCGAAATCTCGCGCAACAAAGTCACCAGCCGAGGGCAATGCCATCCTTGCGGTGGTCGGTGCCCGCCCGGTAGTAGCCATTAATCGGCAGTTGCGAATCCTTGCGGCCGTCAGGCGGGGGCTCTTTGGGGTCGGGTGTGAACAGGATCGCCTCGTAGCCGCCCATGGAGTCGCCGTTGGCCGGCGTCACCTTGTGCCCCATCGCCAGGAGTTGCGCGCCCACAAGCTTATATGCCTCGGATTCCAATGCCACCGTGTCCGTCGCCTGATTGTGATGGAAGCGCGCCATGTCGGTTGCGGCCTGGAGATTGGCGCCCAGATCCACCATGTTCACCATTACCTGGGCATGGCCCTGGGACTGCATGTCGCCGCCCATCAGCTGCATCGCCATGATTTGGCCGTTAAAGCCGCCGTTTTGCAGCACGAAGCTTGCCGCCAGCGTGTTGTAGGGCCGCTTATGCGGAGCGATCACATTGGGGCTGTTGGGATCAAGCGTAAAGAGCCCACCGCGATTGTGCAGTATGAATCCATAGCCGGGCACCGTGATGCCCGAACCGAAATTTGAATAGTTGGAATTGACCCACGACACCATGTTGCCCCAGCGATCGGCGGCGGACAGCACGATCGTGTCGCCGCCGGTAGGCGCGGTCGGCCCAGGCGGCGGCATCGCCTTGTCCGGGCTGATCTTGCTGCATAATTCCTGTGCGTGTGCGGGCGAGGTCAGCGATTGCACCTGCGCGCGCAACCCGGAATTCACGTCCGGATCGCCATTGACGCGATTGAGATCGGTATAGGCGAGCGTCTTGGCCTCGATCAGCATGTGCCAGTAGCGCGCGTCTCTGGGGCCCAAGGAGGCCAGCGTCTGGCCCGGATAGACCTTGCCGGTGCATGTGGCCAAGATGTTGAGCATCTCGTTGGCGGCGAAGCCCTGCGAGGGCGGCGGCAATTCCGCCAAGGTATAGCCGTGATAGTCGGTCATTACCGGCTCGGTCCACTCGCCCTTGTAATTGGCGAGATCGTCCATGGTCATGGTGCCGCCCAGAGAACGGACCTTGTCGACCAAAGCTTGCGCCACTGGACCTTTGTAGAAACCGTCGCGGCCTTTATTTTCCAAGATGCGGAAAGTTTGGGCGAGGTCCGGATTCCTGAAAATCTGTCCCGCCGCCGGTTGCTTGCCGTCGATGTACCAGGTCTTGACCGAATCCGGGTCAAGTTCGCTGCAGCAATTTTCCAGCTGGCTGCGATTGGCGTTCACGGCCTTGGGCAGGTGCCAGTCGAAAGCGATGCGCTCGGAAATAGGAAAGCCCTGCTCGGCGTAGCGCGCGGCGGGCTCCAGCACCTGCTTGAAGGTCATGGTGCCGTATTTGTCCAGCACTTCGCCCCAGCCCCACGCCGCGCCCGGCACAGTCACGGAGAGAACGCCCCGAGCCATGCCGGAGCCAGGACCATTGTTGGCGGGATTGTAATTGTAGCCATGGGCGTTCATGAAGGCCAATGTCTGACCCGATGCCGCCATGCCGCTGGCATTCAGCACATGAAGTTTATGATCCTTGGCTGTGTAGATGATGGCGAACATGTCGCCTGCCAGTCCGACATTCATGGGTTCGACCAGATTGAGTACCGCGGCGGCCGCTACGGCCGCGTCCACCGCGTTGCCGCCTTGGCGCAGAATTTCAACGCCAGTCTCTGCAGCCAGTGGCTGGCTGGTGGCGACAATGCCATTGCGCGCCATCACTTCCGAGCGCCCTTGCGCCGGCCAGCCTTCGGCCCGGTCGCCTCTCACCGCCTTGCAGAAGGGCACATCGCCATCCTTGTTGGCGCAGGTGGACGAAGCGAGGGGAGCAGCGGAGCTCTCCGATGCCGCTAGGAAGGCTGCAGAACTCAGCGCTAGCACCACCAGCCCGCGCGACAGATCACGTCGAACGCTGTCTTTCATAGAATTCTCCCCAAATCTCAGCTGACTCAATCGACATAGCTTAAGACGGCTGATCCGGCTCGTTCCTCACCCACCTTATCGACAGATGCTAAGCGGCACGGGCTGCCCCGTCCAGCAGCCGTCGCCGGGCTGTGTCGACAGGCGAACACAGTTTGATTATGATCAAACTATGAAATATGGACCCGACATTTCCATCGTTGCCCAACTTCTCGGCGATCCCGCGCGTGCCAACATGGTGATGGCTCTGATGTCGGGCCAGGCTCTGTCGGCCGCGGAGCTGGCGCAGGAAGCCGGCGTGACTCCGCCCACCGCCACCGGACACCTCAACAAGCTGGTATTCTCCGGCCTTTTGAAGGGTGAAAAACAGGGCCGCCATCGCTTTTTTCAGCTTGGCGATCCCGATGTGGTCGACGCAGTCGAGGCCCTGATTGCCATAGCTGCGCGCGCCGGTCATCTGCGGGCGAGGCCCGGACCCAAGGACGAGGCCATGCGCCATGCCCGCTCCTGCTACGATCATTTAGGAGGGCGCCTGGCCGTGGACCTGTCGGGACGCTGGTTGGCTGCAGGGGTGCTGGCGTGGCGCGGCGGCGCCTTCCAACTCACTCGCAAAGGCCGCGAGTTTCTTTCGGGACGGGGCATCGAACTGGCGAAACTGGAGACCTTGAAACGCCCGCTCTGCCGCAGCTGTATGGACTGGAGCGAGCGGCGCCCACATCTGGGCGGGGCGCTGGGCGCGGCCATCCTGGCGCGCGTGGTGGCCGAGGGCTGGGCGGTGCGCGGGCAAAACATCCGCTCCGTTTCCTTCAGCAGGCGGGGCGAGGAGAATTTCGTGCGCTGGTACACACCCGCGGCGTGAGACTCACCCTTTTGCCCCCGCCAACCGCGATCCGGCCCGGCCCAAAATCAGCACGATGGTGACGGTGAGGAGAGGGCCAATTGCCAGCACCGCCATGCCGGCGGCAAAGCCGCCTGTCATTTCGCGCATCAGTCCCAGCACGTAGGGGCCAACAAAACCGCCGCCGCCTGTGCCGATGGAATTGATCAGGGCGATGCCGCTGGCCGCCGCCGCCCCACCCAGAAATGTCGAGGGCAGCACCCAGAAGGGTCCCTGAAGGGACAGAGCTCCCACCTGTACCAGGGACAGTGCCAAAAAAATCACCAGATTGGCGTGCGAAAGGCTGGCCGCGATCAGGCTTACCAGCATCAGCATCCCCGGCAACGCCACATGCCAGATGCGCTCGCCGGTGCGGTCGCTGTGCCGTCCCCACCAGACCATCGCAATGGCCGCTGCGATATAGGGCAGCGCCACCACAAAACCGTTGGCAAGGTTGGATACACCCATGCTCTTGACGATCTGCGGCAGCCACAGCGCCACGCCGTAAAGCCCGACCGAATAACCGAAATAGACGATGCCTAGGCCCAGCACCTTTATGTTCGTCAGCGCGGCCCAGAAATCGCGATGTTGCGATGTGTCTTCTGCGGCAAGTTCCCGGGCGATGAGGGTCTTTTCGTCCTCGCTCAGCCAGGACGCTTTGGCAGGCCGGTCAGGCAGAAGCGTCAACGCTACGAAGGCCATCAGCACGGCGGGCGCGCCTTCGATCAGGAATAGCCACTGCCAGCCAGCCAGCCCGAGACCGCCATTCATGCTCAGGATCAGGCTGGAGAGCGGGCCCCCAACTATGTTTGCCGCCGGCAACGCCACCATGAAGATCGCCACCAACCGCCCGCGATAGGGCCGGGTGAACCAATAGGTGAGGTAAAGGACCATGCCGGGATAGAAGCCAGCCTCCACCAGACCCAGCGCCACCCGCACCGCATAGAAACTGTAAGGGCCCCGCACGAACGCGTTCGACGCCGACAACAGGCCCCAAAGCAACAGAAGCAGGAATATCCAGCGCTTTGCACCCGCTTTCTCCAGGATGGCATTGGCGGGAATCTGGAACAGTGCATATCCCAGGAAGAAAACACTGGAACCAAGACCGTAAACGGTGGGACCGAAACCTAGATCATGGTTCATAGTGAGTGCCGCGAAGCCCACATTCACCCGGTCCATGATGTTGAAAAAGTAGAGCAGCATCATCAGGGGCGCGAGCCGCCAGGCGCATTTTACGAAGACCGCGTCCTGCTCTGCCATCCCGCCCCCAACTCTCGCTGTTGTAGCACGCCCTAGCCGAATCACTGCCAGCCTGCACCAACCTTCGCTATAATGGGGGTGAGCGAAGGCGGAGGACAATATGTCGGATACCGCGGAGAAACCGGCCTGCACAGTGATGCGCGCGCATGAGCCCTTTATCGGCAAGCAAGGTTTTTCCTATGCGCCGGCCATATCCGCGCAAACGGTTGGCGCCAAGGCGCTGCACATGCAGTTGATCACCATGCCGCCGGGCGCACGCGGCAAGACTCACAAACACTCCACTCATGAGACCGCGATTTATGTGCTGAGTGGTGAAAGCGGCACTTATTACGGCGAGCGGCTCGAGCATCATGTGATCGCGCGCGCGGGCGAGTTTCTGTACATGCCGCCCAATATTCCGCATCTTCCCTACAATTTGAGTCAGACCGAGCCTTGCACCGCGGTGATTGCACGCACCGACCCCAACGATCAGGAAAGCGTGGTGCTTCTGCCGGAACTTGATTCAATTCGTTCCTAATCGGGAACCCTGACAAAATCCGTCGCAGATCTTGTGCCACTGCGTATATTTTACGCAGAGCCCTTCGACCTGTGTTAATGCAATTGTGATCAAACTGGGGCGAAAAAAAGTCAAAGACTCATCGAAGGGATTTGGTCATGGCTGTCGGCGCTGTCGTTGCTGTTGGAGATTTTCTTCTCAACGCGGTCGCCAAAAGTTCCGTGTTTCCCAGGCGCCTCCAGTTGATCGCCGGCAGTTTTCGCATAGTTCCACGTCGCTACGCCTCGATGGACGACCGGTTGGACATCTTGGTGAAACCCTACCTCGCCCGCCTTGTCGAGCAGCGGAATCAGTTTTTGTTCCGGGACGAATTCGGGGAAGTGCAGCATGATCAGTGGGCGCGGGAACTGGGGCGCTTCATTGATGAGACCGTGATGCCCCGGCTTGGTCCCCACAAGGCCTTTGCGCAGCGCCGCTTGCTATATCTGGCGGGATGCCTGGACGACTTGATCGCCAAAGCCGGGAGCGAGGCAGCCTAGGAGAAGGTAGATGCCGCAATGCTCCTCCATTGCGGCATCTGAAGTTGCAAAGGTCTGGCGCTTCTACTTTTTCGCGATCGTCGGATTCACCCAGCCCGCCTGCATCACATGCTGTGAGGGGCGGAAGCTCAGATAGTCCACGTGATCGGGAATGTCTGCCCATCCGTGCACGACGTTCGGCGGAACGATGACCGCGTCACCCACCTTTACGTCGAATTTTCTGACGCCATACGACATGCCGCCGCAGGATGGCCCATTGGGCCCACCAGGTTCGGGTTGGGCACCGTGCCGCCCGTTAACGATGTAGCCGTCGGTGAACATCGTACCGCCGCCGGAGATGATGTAATAACCCTCGGTCTGGTGGTCGTGAGTGATGCCTCCCGGCTGTCCGCCCGGCGGAAGGCTCGCCATCTTACGTCCGCACGGTTCGCGGTCTTGAGCGGCCGCCGCGTTGCCATTGCCGGCGGGCGTAGGCGGTGGATTCCTGGTCGAGCCGCGATGGACAACGCCCAGGGCGAAATTCTCATTGCCGATATCCACCACCATGACGTTCTCGTCCTTGGTGCGCAGCGATTGTTCGGTCTGGTTGACTTTGTCGATGTCTTCTTTCGGGATGAAAGTGGCGGTCGTCGGCGCCTTGCCGTCCTGGGCGAGTGCGGCCACGGGAGCCAAAACCGACGCGATCAGCAAAGCTTTCAATGCAGTGTTTTTCATGTCGTCCCCTCCAGCATTGGACTGGAAAAGTTAACACAACCGCGCGGCTACGCAACGCAGGGGTCAAATGGGGGGCCCGAACTGACCGCAGAGCGGGGAGAGAAAATATTGGAGCGGGTGAAGGGAATCGAACCCTCGTATGCAGCTTGGGAAGCTGCCGTTCTACCATTGAACTACACCCGCAGCCCTAAGTGCTTTAGCACGTGCACATGATTTGCGGCAATCGGTGAAGGCGTCGGCTAGGCCGGATGCTTTTGCCCGGCCGTTTGCTTGATGCCCAGCAGTGCTAGATCGTCAGCGCGCCAAAGCGCGCTGACCGCTCCTCACCCACCCAAATGTTGATACCCCCGCATCATCAGATTGGGAATGGTGATGCCCGCCCACAGGTCCAACTGAATCTCGGGCAGGATGGTCTTGGGATCGATGTGATTGCCCAGAACAGCCTGACCGCAGACCCGGAAATCCACGCCCGCCTTCTTCATTGCCTGTATAAGCGCGATGTTGGGATTATCTACGCCATCGTTGCGTTTCTTGTATTCGTCGCTCGTAAGGATCGCTGGCGTGCTCTTCTGGTGGAAAACCACCGCTATCATGCGGTGACTGGCCGGCACGTTATATTTGGCAAGGGTATTGATGAATTGGGCGACGCCGCGCAGGCCGGGATTGACCTTGTCGGCACTGTCGGGTCCGGTCGCGAGGTCAAACACGATCTTATAGGTGAGCTTGGGATCCGGATATTCGTGCGCGCCAGGCTGGTCCTTGGCCGGTTCGACGCCGGGGATCGGCAGATCCTGCGCCACCGTGGCGCCAGACATTCCGATGAGGCCCACCAACAAGATTGTGCAAGCCAGTAACTTTCTCATGACTGGAACTCCCTCCGAATGAAAACTGGAATTGACGCGCCGAAGACCGCCCGAGACTGCTTAAGAGGCGCTTGCCGCGGACTATAGCCGGTTCCACACAGGCGCGGAAGCTGAGGGACAGGAGGAAAAGAAAAGCCGGTCCAGAATTTTCATTCCGGACCGGTTGTCAAAGATCATGCGGCCTCCGGGGCCGCATGGGAAGTTCAAGCGAATTTCTTGGTCGCAGCCTCCATGCTGTCCAGCCCGGCTTTCAGCGTGCTGCGCGCCGTGGCGCAATTGATGCGCATGTAACTCTCGCCGCCGAGTCCATAGGTAGAGCCCGCGTTGAGCTTCACGTAGGCATTCTTGGCGAACCAATGCTGCACGACCAACGACGGCGTGACCTCTTCGCGAGCCTCCAGCGCCTGGTTGCCGGCATAGTCCGTCCCCAGCTTGGTCTTGCCCTTCGCTTCACGGGCTGCCGCCTGATTGGCTTCGTCCGCCTGCTTCTTGGCGCCAATCTTATCAATGATCGCGCTCACGTCGGCCCACATCAGGTAGGTGCCTTCCGGCTTGCTGCCCACCTTTATCATGGGGATGTTGGATTTGATGTAGTTGTGGGCAAAGTCGAGGTTCCCGTCGATATAGTCCACGAGCTGGTTGAGCCATTCCTCGCCCCCGGCGTAAGCCGCCTGCTCGGCGATCATGCCGAGGATATTGAGGTCCGGATGATTCTCGAACGAGGTCCGGGCAAACACTTCCGGATTGGTCGAGAAGTACCATGCGCACATTTGCCCCGATAGCGAGAAGGATTTGCTCCCCGATTTGAAGGTGATGCTGTTGTCGACGATCTTCTTGTCGTCAAGGTTGGCGAAGGGCGTGTATTTCTGGCCCTTGCTCACGAAATCGCAATGGATCTCGTCTGAAAGCACCAGGACGTTGTGTTTGAGGCAGATCTGGCCGTAACGGGTGAGCTCGTCCTTAGTCCACACCCGGCCCACCGGATTCTGCGGATTGCAGAGGATCGTGACCTTGGTGCGTGGGAGAGACGCTTTCTTCTCGAAATCGTTCCAATCGATCTCGTAGCGCCCGTTGACCCAATGCATCAGGCTCTCATTCTTGACGGTCCGGCTGTTGCGGATGTCGCCGTAGAAGCCGTTATAGATAGGCGTCGCCAGCAACACCCTGTCGCCGGGCTTGGTGTAGGCGCGCAGGCAAGCCAATAGACCGGCATGCACGCCGGTGGTGATGCCCAAATTCTGGGGGTTGATGACCTTGATGCCGTAGCGCTTCTCATTCCAATCGATCAGGCCCTGTTTAAAAGCCATGGGGCCGGGCGAACCCATATCCATATAGCCCCAATTGTGGTGCTGGATGCGCTTGGACAAAGCCGCGGTGATCGAAGGCGCGCATTCGAAGTCCATGTCGGCCACGCCCAGCCCCGCGACCAGACGATTGACGTGTTCCGTGCGCATTGCGCCGTCCCACTTCACGTCGTCGAAGCCGATGCGGTTGTAGGGTTTGTCGAAATCATACTTGCCGCCGCGCATCGGCGCGGCCGATGCCTCGCGGCTTGCGGCGAGTGACGCGGCCAAAGGGCCGATCGCGAAGACGCCGCCGCTCAAGCCGGCATTTCTCATAAAATGCCGGCGGTCATATCCTCGATTCACGTTCTGTTCCAAGTTAGACCTCCATCATTGCGCCGCGCACGTGAAGGGGATGTCGTGATTGCACCCCTTCCGTCGAAGTCGGATTCGTCGAAAAGGCGTGAGTGCGAGACAAGCTTCCTTCCCGCGCGTCAACGAGTCAATGACACGCAGCGCTGTGATGCGGAATTGCGCATGCAACTTGGCGGACGCGGAATGTTTCGTACGCGGATATTTACGCGCACTGCGATTTCCCGCTGCGCGAGCTAAACGGAACTTGAAATTCATGAGCGGACATTCACACCGGCTTGTGAATTTCTGCTCACGGCAAAAAATGCGGAACTCGCGAAAAAAAACCGGCCCAGACCGTTTGGCCTGGGCCGGTTAAAAAATAACGCGGGCCCCGAAGAGCCCGCGCGCGATTTTAAGCCGAGAGCTTCTTGGTCGCGGCCGCCATGCTGTCGAGTGCGGCCTTCAAGACCTTGCGCGACGTGGCGATGTTCATGCGCATGTGATTGGCGCCGCCGAGGCCATAGCTCGTACCTGCATTGAGCTGGACGAAAGCATTCTGCGCCAACCAATGCTGGACCATGTCTTCGGGGGTCTGTTCACGGCGTGCTTCCATGGACTGACGGCCCGAATAGTCGGTGCCCATCTTGGCGGCCGCTTCATGCGCCTTCTGGTTGGCGTCATCGGCCATCTTCTTGGCGCCGATCTTGTCGGCGATGGCGGTGACGTCGATCCACTGCAGGTAGGTGCCTTGCGGCGCATCGCCTACCTTGATCATCGGAATGTTCTTCTTGATGTAGGCGTTGGCGAAGTCGTGATTGTCGCTGATGTAATCGACGCACGCATTCAGCCAGCCTTCACCGCCCGCATAAGCTGCTTCGGCGGCCGTCATGCCCAACGTGTTGAGGTCGGCATGATTGTAGAAGGCCGTCTGCTTGTACACTTCGGGATTGGTGGTGAAGAACCAGGCGCATTTCTGGCCCGCCAGCGAGAAGGACTTGCTGACCGACTTGTAGGTGATGGAGTTGTCCACCAGCTTCTGGTCCGTCAGCGTGCTGACCGGCGTGTACTTCTGGCCCTTGGACATGAAATCGCAATGGATTTCGTCCGAAAGCAACAGAATATTGTGCCTGAGGCAGAGCTGGGCATAGCGGGAGACTTCATCGCGCGTCCAGTTGCGGCCGACCGGGTTCTGCGGATTGCAGAAGATCGAGATTTTGGTGCCCGGAATTGCCGCCTTCTTCTCGAGATCGTCCCAGTCGATTTCATATCGGCCGTTGACGAATTTCATCAGGCTTTCATTCGCGACAGTCTGGGTCGCTTTGATGTCGCCGTAGAAGCCGTTGTAGATCGGCGTCGCCAGCAAAACCTTGTCGCCCGGCTTGGTATAGGCGTGCATGGTGGCGAGAATGCCGGCATGGACGCCGGTGGTGATGCCCATATTCCCGAGATTCATGGCTGTGATGCCATAACGCTTGTGGTTCCAGTCCACGATGCTCTGAAGCCAGGCTTTGCGGCCGGGCTGGGCCATGTCGATATAGCCCCAATTGTCGTACTGGACCGCTTTGCGCAAAGCCGAGCTGATGGCGGGCGCGCATTTGAAGTCCATGTCCGCGATGCCCATCCCGGCCACGAGATGATCGACCTTTTCCGTGCGTAGTCCGCCATCCCACTTCACGCTGTCATGGCCCACACGATTTGCGATATTGTCGAAATCATATTTGCCGCCGGCCGGCGCATCGGCCGCCGTGGCCGGGCTCGACGCGAGCGACGCGGCCAAAGGCCCAAGAGCCAGCACGCCGCCGCCCAAGCCTGCATTTCTCAGAAACGACCTGCGGTCGTGTCCCATATTTGTTTCCTTTCCCAAAGTAAGCCTCCCCAATTGTTGGCCGCGCACAAAGGATGGAAGGAATCTGATTCCTTCTATGATCCCCAGATGACTCTTAAAGTGCGGGCGAGAGCTTCCTTCCCGGCAAGCTGGAAGTCAATAAAACCTTGCCCTCAGTGTAAAATATAAGGGCACAGTTCCGTTCGGGAAACCTGGCCTTCCAGAGCCATGTTGCAGCGCACCTAACCTGGTCGCGTTATAGCCGGGGCGCGCTTGCAGGCGCCCGCGAGCGGCCTCTAGGCTTCGCAAAATGGTTCCGGAGTTTCCATGAGCGTACTTCAGTTGGACGACGGGGCAAAAGCGCCCTCCACCGTAAATTTTTCCTCCTGGTTTGTCCTTGTTCTTCCAGCGCTTGCGGCAATCGCCTATCCCCTTTTTCTGCTGGCCATCTCTGCGTTGCTCAGACTTTTCCAGGTTTCTGCTCCGCCCGGCTGGGCGATCACTGCTCTCGTCGCCCTGGCTATTCTGGCATCGGCCATCGGCGTGATGACAGTGGCGTTCCTCTGGGCCCAGTCCTTGGGCCGCTCCGGAGCAGGTTCGGCAGGACGCCTTCTCGCACATCTGGCGTTTACGACCCCCACTCTGCTGGTTGCGGTTGGCAATGTCGTGGGCCTCTTCCACGCGCGCGGTGCGGCCGCCTACGCTTGGCCCTTGTTCTGGCTGGCGGTGATGGTGGTCGTCTCGCTGGCGCAGGAAACGCCACAGTCCGCTCCGCTCGCTTCCAATCGGCGGCTCGCCATCGGCCATGGCATTTCGGCCCTGGCGATTCTGGCCGTCTTCATTCTTCCTCACCTCGCCAACCATCTCACGGGGATCGTGAGCGGCGCGGACCATATCGAGGTGATGAAGCTGCTCCGCCTGGACTATCGCAGCGCCATTGTCGAACCTTTGCTGCTGACCCTGATTGCGTTCCAGGTCATGAGCGGGTTTGTCCTTGTGCGGCGCAAGCTTTCTCGCCCCAGCGATTTTTTCGGCACGCTACAAACTCTCACCGGCGTCTATGTGGGTATCTATTTGCTGGGCCATATGACAGCAGCATTCGCGGCGCGCGGGGCCGGCACCGATACGAATTGGAATTGGCTCACCAGCGACGATCGCGGGCTTCTATTTTATCTGTCGGGCTTTTCCCTTGTCGGGCACTACTGGGTGGGGCCTATCGCTATCGTCACCCATGTCGCCTGTGGCCTCAGGGGCGTGATGGTGGAGCATGGCGTCAACGAACACGCCGCCGGCCGCCTCACGTGGGCATTGATCGCTTTGGGCTTCGCGGTGTCCAGCGTCATCTTGGCTGGATTGCTTGGCGCCCACATCGCCTGAGCTCTTCGCGCGCGATTCCGCGTGGTAGACTGATCGCTGGATTTCATTCGTAAAGGGGACAATATGCGCACCCAATTTTTGTCATTTGCCGCCATAGTGGTGCTGACTGCACCCGTCGCGGCGCAAACCTCGGCGCCCATGATGAAGACTTTTACGTCTTCAGCAGAGGTTCAGCAGCTGATTGCCAAGGCCAAAGCAGACCGCAAGGGCAATGCGCCCATCACCGTGGAGCCGATCCTCTCGCTGGCGCCCTATCGTGCCAACCTGGAATATCGGCCGATCCCAGGCGCCGCCGCCGTCCACGACACCGAGGACGAAGTGATGTATGTCATCGAAGGCGCGGGCACGATCACATTGGGCGGCCAGATGGTGAATCCCACCCGCCCCAATCCCACAAACCAATCCGCCGACTCGATCAGCGGCGGCGCCGATCAGAAGGTGTCGAAAGGCGATTTCCTGATCGTCCCCCACGGCACACCGCATCAAGTCACCGCCGTTGAAGCGCCGGCGCTTGTGCTGATGACCTTGCATATGCCGCAATAAGCGCGTGTCTCCATCTTTTGTCCTGTTTGGGCCGGCGCATCTTGGCGCGCTGGCGCTTGCCATACTGTTCCCGCTGGCCGCAAGCGCGGTGACGCACGGCCATCCCGCGCGCGACCGTATGGTGCGGTGGGCGCTGGCGGCATTTCTGATCGGCGAATGGCTTATTTTCTACGGTGTGTTCTGGGCACGCGGATGGCTCGATTGGAACACTGGCCTTCCCATGAGTCTGTGCGATTGGGCGCAAGCGGCACTCATCGTGGCGCTGCTAAAGCCCAACTTGCGCGCCTACGAACTGGGTTATTTCTGGGGACTGGGCGGCACGCTGCAGGGCCTCGTCACGCCCGATCTCGCTTATGGCTTTCCGGATGTGCGGTTTCTTCTTTTCATGGCCAATCATGCCGGTATCATTGCCTCACTGCTTTATCTCACCCTGGGCACCGGCCTCAGGCCGGTGCCTGCGTCGCTGCCGCGCGTGATCCTGTTCAGTCTGTTTTATCCGGTGGTGGCCGGTGCTTTCGATTATGCGTTGGGCGCCAATTATGGCTATCTGCATGACAAGGGCGGCCATGTGAGCCTGCTTACTTTGCTTGCGCCCTGGCCGTGGTATATCGGCGAATTGGTGCTGATCGGCTTCGTATCTGTCGCGATCTATTACGCACCGTTCTTTTTGGTGGATTTGTTCAAGAGGCCGAAGACGTCCACATCGTGACGGACGCCGTCGCGAAGAAGGTGTCCTGCGAGCCGGCCTTCCGGCAGAAAGCCTAACGCCATTACCAGTCTCTTGGCCCGCCTGTTGCCGGCAAGGATGCGCGCTTCCAGCCGTTCCAGCTTGAGGGGGCCAAACGCATGCGCGAGCAGGGCGGCCGTCGCTTCGCGCCCATAGCCCAGGCCCCATTGATCGCGGCGAAAAAGGAAACCCACTTCGCCTCGCAGCTGCGCGAAGTCGAGCGCGCTCAGATCCACGCTGCCGATTGCGTCATCGCCGCGCCATACCGTCCAATAAAGGAATTGGCCATCCGCCATGGCGGCGAGCTGGCTGGCGATGATCTCTGAGCCGGTGGTGGCCCGGGCTATCGCCGGCCTATGCCAGAATTTCATCGTCTCCTGGTCGCCGAGAATGGACAAAAGGGACTGCGCATCGCGCATTTGAAGTGGTGCGAGGCGCAGCCGGTTCGTCTCGAGGATCATGGGCCGATCATGCCTGCCAAGGCCCTTAATTCCATGCCCAGAAAACCGTGAGGCGGCCGGCTGCTTTCGCGCCGTAGCCGCCTCACTCTGCCCCCTTCAAGCCGGACCCTTGACCCGATTCCCCTAACTATCGAAGTCAATAACCTCACGGGGTTTTCCCCCAAACCGTCCATCCGTGAGTGGCGTTACTGTGCCGGAGCAGAGGTTTGACGCAACGGGGTAGCGCGGCTGCTTTGCATTTTTGGCAAAGCTATGTGGATTTTCAGCAACAAGGTCGGTGCTCTTTCCACAGACGATTGGTTACGGTGACCGGAAGTGTTTGGAAAGCTTCAAATCTTGACCCTGATAATTTGAGCCCAGCTCGGCGCCATACGCTTCGGGCGGCGGGTCGGTAAGCCGCTCGAACACCAGCCGTCCCACGATCTGGCCATGCTCCAGGATGAAGGGCACTTCGCGCGAACGCACTTCAAGGACGGCTCGCGCTGACGGCTTCTTTCCTGGCTCGAAGCCAAATCCGGGATCGAAAAAACCGGCGTAATGGACGCGGAACTCGCCGACCAAGGGATTGAATGGCACCATCTCGGCGGCGTGGTCGAGGGGAATGGACACCCGCTCGCGGCTGGCGAGGATGTAGAATTCGTCGGGGTCCAGCACCAGATGACCCTCGTCGGTGGCCTCGATCGAATCCCAGAATTGGCGAGGATCAAGCGAGCCCGTCCGGTCCACATCGATCAGCCCAGTGTGACGCTTGGCGCGCCAGCCGATCCGGCCGGGACCTTTCAAGTCGATGGAAAGCCCCAAGCCATTGTCAATATCCGGTTCGCGGTCCATCAGCGGTGAATCGGCGTGCAAGCGGCGCAACTGGGTGTCGCTGAATTGGGGCGAACCGTGGCGGATGCGGAGTTGATTGAGGCGGGAGCCTTTGCGCACCAGAGCGGGAAACGTCTGCGGACTGATTTCCGCGTAAAGGGGCCCGCGGTATCCGGCCTCGACCCGGTCGAAGCTTTGTGCCCGGTCGGTGATCAGGCGGGTAAATACGTCGATGCGTCCGGTCGAACTTTTGGGATTGGCGATGCCGGAAATGCGGGCTGAGAACTCTGCCTGCTCCAGCAGCTGGACAATATAGACGCACCCGGTCTCGAGCACTGCGCCTTTGGTCAGGTCCACTTCATGCATGAAGACGGAGGCGAGCTTGTCTTGAACGCTGGCGTCGGGGCCAGGCAGGAAACTTGCCCGGACCCGCCAGGCTTTCGCGCCCAGACGGAGATCGATACTGGCGGGCTGAATTTGCGCTGGCGTGATGGGTTCCTCGCCGATGATCTCCCGGCGCTGCGTAATCAGGCGCTTCAGGACATGACTGGGCAGAATGCCTGTGGAGAAACGGCCATAGCCGCCGTCTTCATCTGGCTGGATCGCATGGAGTTCGGCCATGGACGGTTTATAGGACGGCTCATCCTCCTGAACACCCCGAAAGCCGGCATTCAGGCCAGGAAATCACGGATATCCCCAATCGCCTCGGCCAACCCGCAACGCTTGACGGGCGCGGCCTCAGGAAATGCCGCCAGAAGGCGGGACGGTGTGGCCCCTTCCAGGATCACAAAACAGCCACGGTCCTCAGGTCCCCGGACCAAGCGGCCGAACGCCTGCTTCAAGCGGAGCCGGGTCAGGAGATCGTCATACGATCGGCCAAAGCGGATCCGACGCGCTTTATGCAAGATAGTGGGCTTGGGCCAGGGCACTTTGTCGAACACGACCAACCGCAGCGATCGGCCGGGTACGTCCACACCGTCGCGCAGCGCGTCGGTGCCGAGCAAGCAGGCATTCTCCTCGGCGCGGAACAGATCCACCAAGGCGCCGGTATCGAGCCGGTCCACATGCTGGGCGTAAAGCGGGATACCGGCATCGGCCAATGGCTGGGCGATCCGGGCTTCGGTGTCGCGCAAATTTTTTACCGCGGTGAACAGGCCCAACGCGCCGCCGCCTGAAGCCAGGAATAATTCCCGCATCGCCCCCGCGAGACCGTCCGGATCGCGCCGCGCGACGTCCTTGACGATGAAGATCCGCGCCTGCCGTTCGTAGCGGAAGGGCGAACCGAAACTGGCGCGCCTGGGCGGCTGTGGCAAGTGTAGCGCGCCGGTTCGCACTTCGGCACTCTGCCAATCCTCACCCTCCAGGCTTGCGTCGCGTAATGTGGCCGAAGTTATCAGCGCGCCGTGTGCGGGCTCCAATATCTCGGCAGCCAGCGGCACGGTGGGGTCGATCCAGTGGCGCTCAAAACCAATGTCGGCGTTACGGCCGTCTTCGCGGCTGATCTCGAACCAGTCGGTGAAATCGTCGCTGATCTCGCCCGCTTCCAGAGTGTCCAACATTTCAGTCCACGCCGGCAGCACGAGGCGCGCGCGGCGATCCAGTCCGCGCGCCGCCGCCTCCAGCCGCGCGCGGGTATATGGTTCGAGGGTCGCGCTTTTCTCGTCCATCGCCTGACGCAGCAATTTGGCCAACTGCGCCAAGGGCTGGGCAATGCGCTTCAACGAACGCGATAATTCGGCCACCGCCCGCAGCGTGTCTGGGCCCAGGGGATGCGGCTCGGCTTCCAGTGTGTAGAAAGAATCCCGGTCGTCGCTGCGGGCGCGGACATGGTTGTAAGTCTCTGCAAGAAAAATCTCGCCTGGCCCGCGCGGGCTTCCGCCGGTCACCCGTGCCATCCAGCCTTCACCGGCCAACGAACCCGCCGCCTGGACCGCGTCCTCCAGCGCATGCTGCGCCTCTTCATGGTCGGCGATCAAATCCCTGAGCCGTTCCTCCAGTCCTCGCATGCGGGTGCGGGCGCGCGCTTCGGGTCCGCGAATCCAGCGGCGCAATTCCGCCATCTCACGTCCAGACAGAGTTGCGGCGAAACCGGAATCGGCGGCATCGAACAAATGATGGCCTTCGTCGAAGACATAACGCAGCCTTCGTTCCGGCGGCGTATCGCTGGTCTGGTCGGTCGCAAGCCAGTCGCCCGCGGCCTGCGCGATGACCAGGGCGTGATTGGCGATCACGATGGGGGCATGGCGGGCGCGGCGAATGGCGCGTTCGATGAAACAGATGCGGTAATGAGGGCAGGCGGCATAAATGCATTCGCCGCGCCGATCCGTGATCTCGCTCAAAGGCAGCGATGCGGCGAGGAAGGCTGGAAAGCCTGCACCGGAAATGTCGCCGTCTGTGTTTGATGAAATCCAACGCGCAATCAGTCCCAGCGCTACGCTGCGCTGTCCGGGCGCCAGCGCCGTCCGCTTGGCGGCTTCCTCAAAGTTCAGCAGGCAAAGATAATTCTCCCGGCCCTTGCGTACGACGGCTTTTTCGGCGCGCTCGTCGGGATCGGGATAAAGATGGGCGATCTCCTGCACGATCTGGCGCTGAAGATTGCGGGTATAGGTGGAAATCCAAAGCCCGGGACCGTTCTTCTCGGCCCAGACGCTGGCGGGCGCCAGGTAGCCCAGTGTCTTGCCTGTGCCCGTGCCCGCTTCCACCAGGGCGATCTTGGGCGCGCCGGATTCCTCGCGAGGACCGAAAGCGTAAGTCGCAGCGTCGCTATAGGCCTCTTGTTCGGGGCGCGGGCGATCCACCAGAGCGTTGAGACGGGCTCGCGCTTCACTGGTGGTGACGGGCAAGGAGCCCGGTGTGCCGGCGAGCGCTTCATCCTCCCAGTGCGGCAGGCCGCGCCACGCTTCGAGTCCCGCAATGGGCGAACCTTGCCGTACCTCGCCAAGGGCACGTTCCAACAAGGGTCCCCAGCGCCAGCCCGCACGCGACAAGGTGCCTGCCAGCGGCGCAAGCCGTGCCTTCGCCTCGGCGGGAAGGTCATGGGCTTCGTCCAATAAGCGCAGCGACACCTCGAACAAGGCGCGGGACGAGGCTTCGGGGGTTTGGGGCAACTCCAGTCCCAAAGCACGCGCCAGACCCAGCGCACTGGGAATCAGCGGACGCCCGGGCCGGATGAATGCGAACAACTCCAGCACATCGTGGAGCGGCCTGGTCGCGCCAGTTTTCATTCGCCCTGCCACGAAGGCAGCATGCGCCACCAAAGCGCGGCCAGACTGGAAAATTTCACGTGCCTCCTTGAGCGAGAGGCGGCGGCAATGACCTGCGCCGTTACACGCCGCGGCGCCGGGCGGCGCAGGCACCAGCGCCGTCAGATCCGAAAGGGGTTGAGAGGCGGGAAGCATCCCGGCTTTATAGCGATCCGGAATCGACGCGGGTGGAAAATCGGATTCGAAAATCCGCCTCTAAGCCAGTTCGGGGTAGAGGTTGAGCAGCGCCTTGCGGGCCCGCATATGTTCACCCATCACCTGTTGGACCGCGCTGCGCAAATTGTTCACGCTCTCTCCGTCGCGAGTAGCCTGGGCGAGGTGGCGGGCCGCTTGGCTCATCGCGGCCAAGCCTATACCGCCGGCCGAGCCCACAATATCGTGCGCCAACCGGGCCGCTTCGTCCCATTTCTCTTCGGCGCAGGCCTTCGACAAACCCCTTGTGAGCTGCTCGGCATTGGCTACATAACATTGCAGAATTTCGATCAGCGTCTTTACCCCCAGCGTTTTCTCCAACTGAGAGAAGGTGACCGCGTCGATCGCCGCGGGAGTTGAGAGACTGTCATCACGGCCGACTTTCGCGCCGGCCGAAACAGATTCCAGAGCGCGGAACAGATCATCGCCACCCGCGGGCCAGCGCAGCACGCAATCGGTTGCTGACGGCACGCGGCCATCGCGCAAAAGCACCGCCGCGATGGGTGCCTTGACATCGGTTGCCGCCGCCAAAATTTCGCATTCGTCCGCACCGGCGATGATGGCATCGAAATTGTCCTGGCTGGCCAGTGAGGCGGCGTCGGCGGCGCTGACTGCGATCACCACGCGATTGCCGAAGGGCTCCACGAAATCCGCGATGGAGGTCGCTATGTCAGACGACGAAATCGAGATCAAAATTGACAAGCCGTGCGGCGGCACCACGGCTGGCCCCTGTTGGGCCGCAGCGCCCGTTTGGCCGGAGATTGGCAAGGTGAACCAGAACAGGGCGCCTTCGCCACGCGTGCTTTCGAAACCCACCTCACCGCCGGCCTGCTCCACGATCCTTTTCGCGACGGCGAGCCCGAGGCCCGCGCCTTGTTCCTTGCGGGTGTAGGAGGAATCGCCGGGGGAAAAGGGCTTGAACAAAAGATGCGTCGCTTCGGGGGCGACACCCGAGCCGGTGTCGGATACGGCAAATCGGACCATGGGCTGGCCCTGCCGGTCACGGTCAAGATCCAGCCGGATGTCCACCATCCCGTGCTCGGTGAATTTGAGGGCGTTGTCGGCTATCTTGAGCAAAGCTTGGCGCACGCGGCGAGGATCAGCGGCCACACGGGGCATATCGGGCGCGGGGGTGAGAGCCAGCCTGAGGCCTTTTTCCCAGGCGCGCGGTTGCAGCAGCCTGGTCACAGCACGCGCAGTCTGGACGGGATCGCAATCCTCGTCCTCCAGCGCGTCCTCATCGTCGCGGGTAAGGGCAATCACGTCGTCCAGAAGTGTTTGCAGGCCGCGCCCCGCTTCCAGCATCACCTTGACATGGTCGGCTTGCTGCCTGGGAAGATCGGACCGTTCGAGCAATTGCGCCATGCCCAGAAGCGCATTCATCGGCGTGCGCAATTCGTGGGATATGTTGGCCACAAAGGCGGACTTGGCGAGCGACGAGGCCTGGGCGCTGTCGCGCGCCAGGATGGCCTCGTTTTTCTCATTCTGAAGCCGCATCACCAGATCGGCATTCTCGCCGCGCAATGTCAGGCCCTCGTCGATCAGCCGCCCCATGCCGGGGGCGTAGCTGATCAGCACTGCGCCGAAGAACGCCACCAGCACCGCGGTCGTGACGGCGAGAAGCCCGCCCTGGATCAGAAACAGCAGCACCAGGGGCCCAAGGGCGAGTATCGTATGCACGGTAAAGGCGGGTCGATGGGCTGATCGGGCGATGAATTCGGTCGCGGTCATGCCCAAGAAAGCCACCGCGAGATATGCTTCAGCGGGAAATGAGTCCCATGGGAACCAGAGCACCGCGCCCAATCCCCAAACAGCACCGGCGACGGTCGAGACGACGGTATAGCGGCGGGCCCAGACACGAGGATCGCTACCCACCAGGCGGCGATGATAGGCCGAAATGAGTTGTCCTGCTCCGATCACCACTGCTAACTGCAATAGCAAGGGTACCAGCTGCGTAAAGCCCAGCTTATGACCGGCAAGGATGGTGGCGGGCACGCAAAGGACGGCAAAGGGAAGCGACAGATAATGACGGCCCAGCGAATAAGGCACATCGATGCGGCCGGCAAAAACTCGCCGAGCGTCGTCACTTTCGGCCACGGTTTTCGCGGTCATTGACGCTATCCCCTGCCAAAGCCTAGCTTCCCGCCCTTTCGAAACGATTAAAATCAGGCCTAATAAAGAGTGAACGGTGCAGTGAAACATCTTCGGGAACAGGCGCTTGCGGCCAAGGCCTGGCCATTCGAGGAAGCGCGCAAGCTGCTGAATCGCGTCACGCGACGTTCGGCGGCCGGCTTGAGCGTAGCGGGGATCGTGCTGGAAACCGGCTATGGTCCGTCGGGTCTTCCTCACATCGGCACTTTCGGCGAAGTGGCGCGCACCAGTTGGGTGCGTCAAGCCTTCGAGGCAATGTCGGATATTCCCGCCCGCTTGATCGCCTTTTCCGACGACATGGACGGCTTGCGCAAAGTGCCCGACAACCTGCCGCAGCCTGAGATGATCGCCGCCAATTTGGGCAAGCCGCTCACCGCCATTCCGGATCCTTTTGGCACGCATGCGAGTTTCGGGGCGCACATGAATGCGCGACTGCGCGCTTTCCTGGATCATTTCGGATTTCACTATGAATTCAAAAGCGCCACCGAAACCTACCAATCGGGTACTTTCGATCGGGCGCTGCTGCGGGTGCTGGCGCGTTACGACGAGGTGATGGATGTGATGCTGCCGACCCTGGGCGAGGAGCGGCAGCAGACTTACTCGCCCTTTCTTCCCATTAGTCCCCGCTCGGGCAAAGTGCTGCTCGCTAAGGTTGTGGACCGTGATGTGGAGAAGGGCACGATCACCTATGTCGAGGAGGATGGGAGCCTTCAGACCGTTCCCGTCACGGGAGGGCATTGCAAATTGCAGTGGAAACCCGATTTCGGCATGCGCTGGGCGGCATTGGACGTGGATTATGAGATGTACGGCAAGGATCATCTCGCCCAGACGCCGCTCTATGACGCCATCTGCAAAATCGCGGGCGGAGAGCCGCCCGAGCATTTCGTCTATGAGCTGTTCTTGGACGAGCAGGGTCAGAAAATATCAAAATCCAGGGGAAACGGCATCACGATCGAGCAATGGCTGGCTTATGGCCCGGCGGAAAGCCTGGCATTGTTCATGTTCCAAAAGCCGCGCGCCGCCAAGCGGCTCTATTTCGATGTCATCCCCAAGATGGTGGATGATTACATCGCGCTGCTCGATGCCTATCATGCCAACCAGAGCGAGGCGGAGCGGCTGGAGAACCCCGTCTGGTTCATCCATGGCGGCAAGGTGCCGGTCGAACAATATCCCGTGAGCTTTGCGCTGCTGCTGAACCTGGTGAGCGCGTCCGGCGCACACAACCACGACGTGTTATGGGGCTTTATCCGCGCTTATGCACCCGACGCGTCGCCCGAAAAGAATCCGGGCCTCGAACGGCTGGTGGGCTATGCGCTGCGCTATTATGAGGACTTTGTGAAGCCGGCCAAACGCTATCGCGCCCCTGATGACAAGGAACGGGCCGCGCTCGAGGGTCTCGCGGCGCGCTTGGAAGAGCTGGGCGGCGAGCGCGACGGGACCATCGTGCAAAATGTGGTGTACGAAGTGGGCAAGGCCCATGGCTTCGAACCTTTGCGGGCCTGGTTCGGGGCTCTCTACGAAGTGTTGTTCGGCCAAAGCGCGGGTCCGCGCTTTGGGTCCTTCGCGGCGCTGTTCGGTTGTGCCGAAACCGCGCGGCTGATCCGGCAGGCGCTGAAAGGCGAATTCCTGACATGAAGGCGGCGCTACTCGCGCTGGCTCTGGCGGGCATGCCAGGGGATTCGAGCGAGCTTTTCGCTCTCTACGCCGAAGGCCATTATCAGGATGCGATGCGCCGGGGTGAGGAGGGCCGAACCGCCGAAGATCTGGCGATTGCCGCGCGGGCGGCGCTGGCAGACGCGATGACCCGCCCCGAGCGATGCCTTGCGTGTCTTCGCCGTGCGCAAGAGGACGCGCGGCGTGCCATCGCTCTGGATCCGCACCAGGCCGATGGTCATGTCTGGCTCGCGACCGCGCTGGGCTACGAGGCTCGGATTGAGGGTGTCGTGCGCGCGGGCATGAGCAACAGCCCCGCACAGGCTAAGGCGCAGCTCGAGGCGGCCTTGGCGGCCGATCCGGACAATGCCTATGCGCTGGCGGCGCTGGGTGGCTGGCACGCCGAAGTGGTGCGCGTGGGCGGGGAGTTCCTAGCAGGGAAGCTCTACGACGCCAGCCTGGAACAAAGTCTGGCGCTGTTCGATCGTGCCGGTCGCGCGGCGCCTCACAATGTGGCGGTCCATTATCAAATCGCGCTGTCGTTGGCGGGCCTGAACGCGGCGCGCTTTCGCGCCCGCATCGAAGACGAACTGCAAGCCGCAATCCAGGGTCCGCCGCAAACTTCATACGAGAACTTTGTCGCCGCCCGTGCTCAAGAACTGCTTACGCTGTTGAAGCGGGGCGATCAGAGCGCCTTCGAAGCCAGGCTCAGAGTATTTCAAGGCTACCCTTAGGGCAGCGCATCTTGGTCGTGACCTTCCTTCCCGTCGGCGCGAAGCGCCGGAAGAGGAGGGGGATAGCAATCCTTGCAAACGAAGGGCGGAGGGGATGAACAAAAAAAGCTACTGGCTGGCCCAAATAATCCGATGCACGAAACTGATATCCCCGAGCGCGAAGGCGCGGTCTTCGTAAGCCGAATTAAGGCTCTTGAGTTCTACGCGCTGAGCGGTGAGACGGCCCAGCTGCTTGGCCATCACTTCGCCGCCCAAAGTCTTCACCACCACCCGGTCGCCACGCCTAAGATTGGCGGATGGTGACACCAGGATGCGGTCGCCATCGCGATAGACCGGCGACATCGAATCGCCGGCGATCTCCAGCACATAGGCATGGGTGTCGGCTAGATCGGGAAAGGCGATTTCTTCCCAGCCATGCCCCTTGGGGAATCCTGCATCGTCGAAATAACCGGCCTGTCCCGCCTGAGCCCACCCGATAAGAGGCACCGTGCGGGCAGGCGGCCGGGAGCTTTCGTTGTCAGACACCAGGGCGACAAAGTCATCGAGGCTGGCGCCGGTCGCCATCAGCACCTTGGAAATACTTTCCGTAGAGGGCCATCGCAGCTTGCCATCGGACGTGCCTCGCTTGCTCTTATTAAAAGTGGTGGGATCGAGCCCCGCCAGGCGGGCCAGCCCCGAAGGCGAAAGACCATGCCGAGAGGCCAAAGTGTCGATGCCGCGCCAGATTTGGAAATGAGTCAGCATCGGATATAAGACATCAGTCCAGGTTGCGGTAATTATTCCTATATCCTGGAAAACACCCGCGGTCGAGTGACGAAATGATCTTGGATTTGGCCGCACGGCTGCTCAGCACGTTGCCCGCGGAAACCGCCCATGGGGCCACTCTGGAGCTTGCACGGAGGTTCGCGCCCCCGCTGCCCATAGCACGCGCCGACGACCCCAAGCTGGCGGTTAAAGTGCTGGGTCTTTCCTTCCCCAACCCCATCGGCTTGGCGGCCGGCTTCGACAAGGATGCGCGCGTACCGGCCGCTATGCTGAAACTGGGCTTCGGCTTTGTCGAATGCGGCACCGTCACGCCACGCCCACAAGCAGGCAACCCTCGCCCGCGCCTGTTTCGGCTGCGCGAAGACCAAGCCGTGATTAATCGCATGGGTTTCAACAATCGCGGGATGGACGAGGCGGCCAAGAATCTTATCGAGCGCCGCAGAAACGGTATCGTTGGCATCAATATCGGCGCCAACAAGGATTCATGCGACCGCATTGCCGATTACGCGCAAGGTTTCGCCCGGCTAGCCCCTTTGGCCGACTATGTGACGGTGAATGTCTCATCTCCCAACACCCCGGGGTTGCGCGGGCTTCAGAACAAGGAAGAATTGGCCCAGTTGCTCACGGCATTGACGCGGGCTCGGTCCAGCCTGCCCTCTGCACGGAACGCAGGTGGGGTGGTGGTTGCGACCCACGCGTGCGATGCGAAGGCCGGAGTGGGTTATCCGATACTGCTAAAAATCGCTCCCGACCTGGACCTTCACGCGCTTGACGACATCGCTGACGTGGTAACCAAGACGCCAATTGAAGGCGTGATTGTCTCGAACACGACCATCGCGCGGCCGCCCCTCAGGAGTCGTCACGCAGGCGAAACCGGGGGGCTTTCCGGCAAGCCGCTTTTCCGGCCCTCGACCGAGATTCTGCGCCAGCTGCGCGCGCGTCTGCCGTGCGACATTGTGCTGATCGGCGTGGGAGGTATTTCGTCGGGACGCGACGCCTATGAGAAAATTCTGGCGGGCGCCAGTCTCGTGCAGCTCTATACCGCGCTGGTCTATCGGGGCCCCGGCTTGATCGGGCGGATCAAGCGCGAATTGCTGGCTTCGGCGGCCCGAGACGGCTTTTCTTCGATTTCACAAGCGATCGGCGCGAGTGTCTAAGTGGTGCCTTTTTTGGTCGCCTATCGCGTTTGAGTCGTACTGCTCGGTATCGTGGAAACGGACGAGATCCACCACGCGCCTGCCGCTGGGCGTGACCGACACGACGTCGACGAAGCGGTGGTGCCAAAGAATTTCTTCAGGAATGTAGGAATAGCGCGCATAGATGCGGTCGGCGATGGTCTCGTCCATCCCGCCCAACATCACCACGATTTCCATATCATGCTCGATCATCTCGGCCAGGCCCAGATTGTACAGCGGGCTTGAATTATCGATCGGGTGCATCACCGTCCATGACAGGGCGAAGAGGGGATTGACAGACCGCACTAGTTTCAGTTCCTGGAAGCGCCGGATCATGAACCCTTCACGCGTCGTGTAATTGCCGGCCAATGAAACGGTCACTGAGGCGTCCAGAATGGAATTGCCCCGCTGATTGGCGGCGCGGAACATCAGCATAGGCACGCCGTCGAATTCGGTGACCACGGCATTTCGTGAGAAGACCACCCGGGCGAAGGGCCGTGAGAACCGGGCGAAGATCATGCCGGCGAACAGGGCGATGATCAGGATCCCGGCGAAGCTTTCGGCGGTCACCAGGATATTGGTGTAGAGGGTTCGGGGCGCCATCACGCCATAGCCCAGCGTTCCTAGCGTCTGGACACTGAAGAAGAACGCGTCGGCGAAACTGCCAGGCCGAGCGTTGCTGATGCCACCCCGGTCAGTCACATAAAGGACGGCGAAGATCAAATTGACGATCAGGAATAATGCGGCCAGCTGCCCGACGAAACCCGGCCACGACGCGGTGAGGATGCCGTGATAGAAATCGATGAAGCGGCCGGCGTCCCGGCCCTTGATGATGGCGCGAGGGCGGCGCTTGTTTTTGACCAGGCTGACGGGACGGGGGCCCCCTTCGCTCATGCGCCCGCCAGTTGCCTCAGGTAATCCCAGCTGTAAAGACCGGTGTCGTGGCCGTCGTCGAAGACGATGCGCACGGCATAGTTTCCTACCGGCTCCAGGCGCAGGATCTTCACATCCTCTTTTCCTCGAAGGGGCGGGGGTTTTGCGCCGCCATGACCACGCACCTCGGCGCTGGGCGATTCCACTCGAAGTTTTTCCGCCGAAAGCGCGATCTCGCTGGCATCGCTGAAGGTGACGCGCAATTTGTCCTTGGCGGGATTGACCCGAAGCTCGGTTGGCCAATTGTCCGGGGTCATTTTATTTCGGGCTTCTGCTCCGCTATCTGAGGCCATCACGCTCTGCGTCCGTAAGCTCTCGTGCTTCTGTCGCCAGCATAATAGGCACGCCATTGCGGACGGGATAGGCCAGTCCCGCGGCGCGGCTGATCAGTTCCTGGCGCTCGGAATCATAGCGCAGCATTGTGCGCGTGACCGGACATATGAGGACTTCCAGCAATTTCGGATCAGCTGCCGTCATCGTCAGTTCAGCGTGCCGGGCCCCGGCGCGGTAGAGATTTCAAGCAGCGTGACCAGGGTCGCGACGCGCTCAATCCAGCTAGGCGCTTCCAGCAAGGCTTGTTTTTCGGCGGGTTCGAATGGACACATCATCGAGAGCGCATTGACCAAGGACTCCGGCGGAGCCGTCATCACGCTCTTCCAATCCGCCTTCATGTCACGGCGAGAGAGATAATGTTTGAGAGCAGAGAGCAGCCGCTCGCGGGGAAAATCCCCGGCTTCGCTCTGCGCCAGGTCCGAGGCGAAGGGCGCAAAATCCGAGGCGACCTGACGATAGGGCGACAGTACCGGAACTTCCTCTTTCACTTTGAAGCGGCAAACGCCCGCCAAAGTGATGAGATAACGGTTATCCTCCGTCTCGCGGTAAGAGACGACCCGCCCGGCGCAGCCCACGTCCGAGAGGCGGGGCTTAAGCACTTCCTCCTCGCTTTCGACCGGCTGGATCATCCCAATCAACCGGTTGCCCGAAAGCGCATCATCCACCAGCGCCAGATAGCGCGGCTCGAAGACATTCAAGGGCAGCGCCGAATGGGGAAGCAGCACCACACCCGTCAATGGGAAAATGGGCAATGTCTGCGGCAGGTCGGAAAGTGAGTGAAAGCCCCGCTTCATGGCCAGACCTCACGAGAACAAGATAGCGGAGAGCGTGCGTCTTGCATCGAGTGTTCGGGGATCGGTGGGTCCCATGGCCTCGAACAACGTAACGACCTGCTTTCTCGCCGCCTCATCATTCCACTTGCGGTCGCGCCGCACAATCTCCAGCAACTCGCCGAGGGCGCCTTCACGGTCTCCGACCGCGTCCAGCGCCAGCGCCAGGTCGTATCGCGCCTGATGGTCGTTGGCATTCTGGACCAGCTTGGCCTTGAGCACCTCGATTTCGCCCCGAGGTGCGGCATGGGCACTTTCGCGTAATTTCAGTTCGGCCTCGACCGCCCGGATCGCTTCGTCGCCCGTCCCGTCAGGACGGACCAACCGCAAAGTGGTACGGGCGCGCTCGACATCGCCGCTTTTGAGATAACAGGCGGCTAGGCCCGCCACGGCCTTGGGATTGCCGGGATCATCCTGCATCACATGGCCATACGCTTGGGCTGCGGTGCCGATGTCGCCTGCGGCAAAGGCTTCCGCCGCCATCATCAGCACCTCTTCGGCATGACCAGGGCCGCCATGGCCGTGCGCGCCGCTCGCCAGCCCCCCGACAAAAGCCTTCACCTGGCTTTCCGGCAAGGCACCCATGAAGCCGTCCACCGGCTGGCCATTCTTGAAGGCATAAACAGTGGGGATGGACTGGATGCGGAGCTGCTGTGCGATCTCCGGATTTTCGTCGATATTCACTTTAACCAGTTTCACCGCACCCTGGGCGTCATTTACCGCTTTTTCGAGGAAAGGACCGAGCTGCTTGCAAGGGCCGCACCAAGGCGCCCAAAAGTCCACGATCACCGGAACCTCGCGGCTCGCCTCCAGCACATCGGCGGCGAAGGTGGCCAGACCGGAATCCTTGATATGCGGGCTCGGTGCGGCGGAGCCGGCTCCGTTTTGTATGGGGGTCGATGTGACGGGCCGGCCGCCGGGTCCGATCAGGGCCATGATGCTGTCTTTCGTGTGTGGTTGCCAAAGATGGGCGTTCGGGGTCGTAAAAGAAAGACCCCTCCGACCGTAGCACGTCCCAGGGCGCGCTGCGGGGCCCCTCCTCTGCCAGCGCGCCGAAGCGCGCAGGGGGTGAGCATGGCAGCCAAGCCATGCGAATGGGCACGACCAAGCCTCGACAGAATTTAGGGGGCGAGTTTCTTAATCCAGTTGGGGAGCGCGAAGGCCGCGGCATGGATCTCGGGATTGTAATAGTCGGTTTTGAGCTTGAGGCGCTTGTAGGCAGCTTTGGCCCTATTAATTCCCGCCGGCGTGCCCAATGGTTTGCCGCCTTTTGTGGCCCATGACAGCGCCATGAAGCCGCCACTATAAGTGGGCACTACGCTGAGATAGAGACCGGGGCGGGGAAAGAAACGGCGCAGCTCCGTGAGGCCATCGGTGATTTCCCA